>Ga0265338_10007617_pt1 | contig 13367 bp, 13 predicted proteins | sample 42126metaG_FD_193579 | JGI IMG/M metagenome (GOLD analysis project Ga0265338, IMG submission 193579) | Rhizosphere microbial communities from Carex aquatilis grown in University of Washington, Seatle, WA, United States - 4-21-26 metaG | ecosystem: Host-associated > Plants > Roots > Rhizosphere... | reverse complement strand
GTAGTGCAGCTCGAGGCAGGTCAATTCGCGCGCCGGGAGCTCGTCCATCGCGTCCTTGACGTCCTGGCGTTCGCGCTGCTCGATCAGCTGCGTATCCTGGCGCGGCTCGGTCGCGACGAGCGTCCCGCTGAGCCCCTTGTGCTCGACGGTGACCCGCTGCTTGATGTCGGTCACGAATTCCTCGACGGAGACGTCACATGCCTCGGCGAGCAAGTCGTCGGTCGCTTCGATCCCGCGCTGCTCCAGATCGCGCCGGGCGGTGTTGACCTTGCGCGCGAGCTTGCGGGCGTTGCGCGACAACACGTCGCCGCGGCGCAACTCGTCGATCACCGCGCCGCGCACTCGGCGCTCCGCAAACGACATGAACGGCTCGCGCCGCGACTCGTCATATCGGCTCGCCGCCTCGGTCAGGCCGAGCATCGCGGCCGACACGATGTCGTCGCGGTCGATGTGCACCGGATATCGGCGCGCCATCTTCAGCGCGATGTTGCGCGCCATCCCGACATAGTCAGAAATTAGCTGATCTCGCGCAGTTTGGCGGTCGATGACGTCCATACCGCGGCCATGTGCGAAGCCCGCGCCAGGTAGCCCTCACGTCGGGAGGCGTCACACTCGCAAGTGATCTTCAATATGTAAGCGTTCGTGGGTCGAGGACGGCATCGTAGTGATGAGTATGTCCATACCCACCCGGGTACCGAGGCCTACTCCGCCATCGCGTATTGATAGCGGTTTCTCTTAGCGCCCGCGAAATGGCGAGTAACGCCGAGCACGAGCTGACGTTGATCGAAGCCGCCGTCGAGGATCGGCAGCCGGGTCGCCGGGTTCGATAGGTCGCCGCGATCGATGACCGCGAGGTCGACGAACAAGTCCCAATGCTCGACCAGCGACAGCGCGGTGCCGATGTGGAAATCGAGGCGCGGCTGCGGATCGAGCACGAGCTGACTCGTGGGATCGACGCCGTGATGAGCGAACGGCAACGCATACGACAAGCCGATCCATGCGCCCCAATGCCCGCTGGGCTCGCGGAATAGTGCGGCGGTCGCGACGCTGACCTCACTGAGGTAGGCGGCCTCCTGCCCCGGCGTCACCAACTCGATGCTGTCGACGCCGCCGTGCATGTCGAACGCGAGAAACTCGCGATCGATCGTCTTCTTCCACTCTAGATCGAGACCCTGGCGCAACCACTCGCCGTCATGATCCATCAGATGACCGCCCGCGCCAGACAACGCGAGCGCGCCATGATGCCCGATGCCTGCGCGGCCGACGACATCGACGCTCTGCCAGGTCTTCTCGTCGGTGTATGACGGCTGCTTCGCGAGGAATGCGACGTGCGACGCGAGCTCCAGTTGTTTGCCGAACGACCAGCGGCCGGAGAGCTCGAACAGAGCGAGATCGGTGAACTGCAGGCCCATGCCGCCGAGCAGCGGATTCGCCATCACGAACTTCATGTCGCCGACGAGCTCACCGCCTGATGGCAGCACCAAGTAGTCTTGCGCGACGCCGCGGACCGACTCGCGGGCATAGCCGAGGTCGGCCGTGGCTGCGACCGGCATCGCGTCGCCATCTGCGAATGCGGTTGCACCCAAGCCAACCAGCGCGAGCAGTGTCCAATAGGGTTTCATGTCGCGTGTCAACGCGTGGTGTAGGCGGACGATCTACCCGGCGTGTTAGGTTTCGCGCGTGGCGAAACCGAAGCAGGCGGCGAAAAAGCCGGCGGCCAAGCGCGTCGCGAAGCCGAAATCGACCCGGGTCACGACGCCGGCACCGCCAGCACCACCGCCGCCACCAGCTCAGCGCGACGAGCTCGCGGCCCCTCGCGATGTCGCTCGCTTGCTCCGCTACGGCGAAAAGTTCGGTGCTCATAAGATCGATGTGAAATGGCTCACGACCGCGCTGCCGGTCAGCTCGGGTGCGATCGCGATCGGCGACCCCGGCGTGCCGAAGAGTTGGCGCGTGTTCGATCGCCCGGTCGGCACCGGCATGTTTCGCGCGATGACGTCGATCGCGACCGACGGTGCGAAGCAACGCCTCGCGGCGGTCGTGGTGCACGTCGGCCGGCCGCCGATCGCGCGGTGGACCGTGGCTCACTATAGAGGTCAGAAGAAGCCGAAGTCGCCCGATGACCTGCCGCGCGTCGCGGTGACGAGCGGTTGGATCGCGCTCGTCGATCCAACCGCACCGCCATCCGGCGGTGCTGCCGGCGCAGGGCGAGCCCGCACCGTCGACGCCGGCGCTGTAGCCGGCGTGCTCGCGGTCCCCGCGGTCGCCGGGCTCGATCCGATCGAGATTCCGCTGACCGATGGCCGGCGCGCGCTCGCGCTCGCCGCGGGCAACGGCGAGTACACCGCGTATTGGGCGGTCGATGCCGACGACAAGGCGATCGCACTCGTGATCGACTTCGACACGTTCTCGAAGAAAGACTGGAAGACCGCGAGCGCGTAGTCCCGATGTCGAACCTCGACCCGATCGGATACCTGGACGGCAACGCGACCGCGTTCTGGCTCGTCGGCGGTGACGCCGGCGTCCTCACGGCCTGGCGGGGTCAGGATGGCTCGTCGACCGGCGATGGGCGCAGCGACTACGATCGCGCGCTGGACGTGATCGACGACGGCGACGACTCCCGGCTCGCGATCGGCGACGCGTCGGGGCTGGTGATCGATGTCGGCGAGGCCGGCGCATCCCATCTTTGGCTGGTCGACGGCGGAATCGCGTTGTGGACGTACCGCCGCGCGATCGGCGTCGATGGGACATCGCCAGACGTCCGGCGCCAGCTCGGCGATCGGATCCGAACGCTGCCGACGCGCGGCGAGTCGATCCGGGTCGGCACGCTGGCGATCACGAGCAACTGCCTCGGCCTGGTCGTGCCGTTCCTCGCCGGCTTCACCGCCGACGAGCTCGCGGCAACAATCGCGAGTGAGATCCCCCAGAACATCAGCGACGGCCACCTGCTCGTGCCGGTTCCCAACGGCGACTATGACGTGCTCGTCGATGCACTCGGCGAGCATCATTCGGCGTGGTACGAGGACACGCTCGGCCGCTACCAGACCCGGATCCGGATCGTGCGCCGCGGGTGAGCGCTACTTCGGCGCGGTCAGCTTCTTGAGTAGCGCTTCGACCTCGGTCCTCACGCACGCATCTTTCGCTCGCGCCCTCAGCGAGGGGACCGCGCGCGGATCAGCGAGCTCCTCGAGCGTTGCGATCGCGGCCTTCTTGTCGGCGCACGACCTGCTGTCTTCGAGATCGTGCAGCGCCGCTTTCATGCGCAGCTCGCGCTCTCCATCACTCGATGGAGTCGAAGCGGGTGCACCAACGACCGGAGCCGCCGAGCCGTCGGCCGGCGTGATTTGTTGCGCGCGACCGTTGCGCCACGCGAGCAAGATCAACGCGAACAACAGCGCGACGACGAGCACGATGCCGCCGACGATCAGCTGCTTCTTCGACAACGACTCGCCGACTGATCCGCGCACCGGGGCAGTCTGGGCCCGCGGGTTGGACTCGGGCTCGACCGGCGTCTCCACCGGCACCGCGGCCGACGGAGTTGCAGTCGCCATCGCACGCGAACCGCGGGCTTCACGCACGTCGCGATTGGGCCGCGCGAACCCGGCGGCTTCGACGACCGCGTCGAGCTGAGCGATGTATTCGATCGCGGAGCTCGTCCGTTCCGCTGCCATCTTCGCCATGCCGCGGCGGACGACATCCTCGAGCCCCGCCGGCAGTTTCAGGTCCGGTGCGATGTCGCTTATCGCGGGCGCCTCGCGGCTGACGTGTGCGGTCAACATCGCGAGCGGGTCCTTGTCCTCGAACGGCGCGCGGCCGGTCAGCATCTCGTACAGCACGATGCTCATCGAATACAGATCGGAGGCCGGCGTGATCGAGCCACCGACCGCCTGCTCGGGCGACAGGTATGCGGGCGTGCCTACGGTCAACCCGGCGCGCGTCATCGCCGGATCTTCGGTCGAGCCGGCGTAGAGCTTCGCGATCCCGAAGTCGAGGATCTTGATGATCTGATCGCCGTCCTTGCGCGCGAGAAAGATGTTGTCTGGCTTGATGTCGCGATGCACGACGCCGCGGTCGTGGGCGTGGCGCAGGCCGGTCAAGACGTAGCGCGCGATCTCGATCGCTTCGAGCCAATGGATCGTTCGTTCGCGCGCGAGCCGGTCGCCGAGCGGCTCGCCCTCGAGCGATTCCATCACGAGGTAGAGGCCGACGTGCTCGATCGTGCCGAAGTCGCTGACCCCGACGATGTTCGGATGATCGAGCCGGCCCGACGCGAGCGCTTCGCGCTGGAACCGCTGCGCCGCCTCTTTGTTGCGGCCGAGATCCGCGTGCAGCACTTTGATCGCGACGGCGCGGCCGATGCCGGTGTGCTCGCCGCGATACACCCGTCCCATGCCGCCGATGCCGATCACCGCATCGATGCGGTAACGGCCGTCGAGCACGCTCCCGAGGGCGACCCCATCGTCGTCCTCGGGCGTTGCGGAGGGTTCTCCCATGCGAAGCGCCGAGGATATCAAGCGGCTCTCGGGCACGACAGGCCCGATGTGCGCTGATGTCTGCGGGCAATATCAAGCAATCAAGCACCTGCGCGGTCAGGCCGATCTCGTCCGTCGCTCCCGACGACACAGAACGTCGATCGACGTTCGCGCGACCACGCGAGCGCGAACCCGCGCCACCTGCGCGACGGACAACCGCTCGCGATCGGCTGAGGATCGTACGACCGCGCGAAACCTGCGCGCTCTCTCACGCGATCGGCGGCGGGCCGTACGACAGCGCGAACCAGCGCGCGAGGTTCGTTGCGGCCCAGCCCGCGCGGTAGAGCCGCGGGTAGATCACGCGCGGCGTGTCCGCGGCGATCGCAACCATGATCCGGCGCGCGAGCTCGTGCGGTTCACCGCTCCTGGCGAGTCGGCCCCAGATGCCGCCGCCACCCCAATCGGCGCGCGCGCCCGCTTCGAGTGCCGACCGGACCGGACCGGGATACACCGTCACGACGTGCACGCCATGCGGCGCGAGATCAGCGCGCGCGATCTCGGAGGCCATCGCGAGCCCTGCTTTCGACGCGCCGTAGTACGCAGCCCCGCGCAACGGCACGCGTCCCGCCATGCTCGCGACGTTGACGATCACACCGCGGCGGCGCTCGATCATGCCGCGCACGACGAGATCCTGAAGGCGCAGCGGTGCTAACAGATCGATCGTCATCAAGTCGCGGGCGTCGCTCCACCGCCATGTCGAGACGTGTTGCACCTTCATGATGCCGGCGCAGTTGACGAGTCCGTCGAGCGGGGCGGTCTGCTCGATCGTGGCGACGAGCGCCGGCAATGCGTCGAGGTCGCGCAGATCTGCTGCGTGGACGCTCGTGCGGCCGCCGAGCTCTCGCGCGAGCGTCACCAACGGGTCGAGATCACGATCGATCAGGGCGAGGTCACAACGGGGCCATTCGGCGCGCATCGCGCGGGCGAGCGCACTGCCGATGGCGCCGGCGGCGCCAGTGATCGCGAGGTGATCGTAGCCCAGGGTCACGAGGGCCTCGACCGCGCCGCACGCGACGCGTCGAGTGCGAACCACAGCACCATACGTTTGCTCGTCGCGGTCTTCCACATTGCCGGGCCGAGGAAGACGCCGGGCGAGACCTCGCGAACCTCGTCGTGGATGTGGCGGATGTAGCTCGGGTTGACCGCCAGATCGTAGTCGAGGATCAGCGTCGGTTTTCCGTCGATCGCCGACGGACCGAAGAACGTATCGAACGCGAACAGCGTCTGACGACCGAGCACTGCCGCACCGTTTACGCGATTGATCCCGGTGCCGCGGGTATCGCTGGTCGACGCGAACGACTTGCCCTCCCACACGAACGACGGCGACGCGGTCCAACGCCGCAACGGTTTCGCGAGCACCCCCGGCAAGCCTTTGACGGCGAGCATGCGACCCTCGAGGGCACCGTCGGCAGCGCGCATGGTGGTCGATACCGTCGCGCTGCGATAGAGCGCATCGAGCTCGTCGGGGGATAGCCGCGCGAGTGCATCGAGCGTGAATGCGGGACGAGCGGAGGTGGCGTGAGACGTAGCGAGCTGGGTCATACGATTATCCTTTGCGAGGTTTTGCGGAAACACTGCGGCCAGTCGCGCGCGGCAGCTGCGGGGCGAACATTCGCCAGCAAGCCGCACCGGCGCGCTCGAGCCGCTTCGCGTCGAGCTTCAGGTAACCGAGCCGACTCGCCTTGACGAGGCCGACGAACGCGCCCCACAACAGCGCAATCGCGACGTCCACCGGCAACGCGTTGTCACCACGCGCGCTCAGTCGGTTACCAACGACAACCAGCGGGGCGAGCACCGACACCTCGAGCTGCTTGCTCTCCGCGTCGAGGTACGGGGCATGGTCTTGCATCTCGAGAAACCGAAACGCATCGGGCTCGCGGTCCGCGAACGCTCCGAGTCGGCGCCACAGCTCGGCAAACCATGCTTCGCCGGCGTCGGGCTTGTACGGGTCAGGCGGGCGCAGGTCACCGAGCAGCGCGGTCGCGAGCCGAGTCTTGGCGTCGCGATACACCTCGTTGACCAACCGCTCTTTGGAAGCGAAGTAGTGATAGAGCGTTCTGGTCGAGACCTTGGCAGCGTGAGCCACCTCCGGTACCGCGGTCCCGTGATAGCCGCGGTCGGCAAACACCCGAAGCGCGGCATCCAGGATCCGCCGCCGCTTGTCATCGACTCGCGGCCGTCCACGCGTCGCGCGGCTCGCCCGCTCGACCGTCGTCGATCGTTCGTTTATCGAATGAACGTTCATTCTATAAACCTTATATCCCCCCGGCTCTGCGCTGTCACGCAGTTTTTCGGTCGGATCCGCTGGTTCCATGACGCTGACCGCGTCCCGTTTTGTCCCGGAAAATTTATCGAATGAACGTTCAATCGATAATCGAGCGGCGAGTGAGTGGCCCCGCGCGCGAGGAATAACTGGGCGCGACAGCCCCCGGTTAGCGGTGCTTGCGTGGTGGCAAGCCGGTGTGCTGGGTCAATGCGGTGCCCTTGCGGACTTTGCGGCGGTGACCTTCGCCGCCGGCGTCGCCGCTCGCGCGCGACCGGCCGGCGCCGGCGTTCGCGCCTGGACCGATGTGCGTGGGTTGCCACGCGGGGACGAGATGATTCTTGCCGCCGCCGATGAGATCCGCGCGGCCCATCCGCTGCAGAGCATCGCGCAGCATCGGCCAGTTGTTGGGATCGTGGTAGCGCAAGAACGCCTTGTGTAACCGGCGTTGCGCGAGGTCCTTGACGACGTGAACGCGCTGCTTCGCCTTGAGCGAGCGTAGCGGTGAAAAGCCGGTGTGATACATCGCGGTCGCGCTCGCCATCGGCGAGGGCAAGAAGGCTTGGACTTGGTCCGGGCGGAAGCCGTTGCGCTTGAGCCAGAGCGCGAGGTTCAACATGTCTTCATCGGTCGTGCCCGGGTGGGCGGCGATGAAGTACGGAATCAGATACTGCTCTTTGCCCGCTTCGTTCGAGTAGCGGTCGAACAGCTCCTTGAAGCGATCGTAGGCACCGATGCCCGGCTTCATCATGTGCTCGAGCGGGCCTTGCTCGGTGTGCTCCGGCGCGATCTTCAAGTAGCCGCCGGTGTGGTGTTGCGCGAGCTCGCGGATCCATTCGGGCGAGCGGACCGCGAGGTCGTAACGCACGCCGGAAGCGATGAAGATCCGCTTCACGCCGGGAATCGCGCGCGCCTTGCGATAGAGCGAAACCAGCGGCGTGTGATCGGTCCCGAGGTTGTCGCAGATGTCGGGGTAGACGCACGATGGCTTGCGGCACGCGGCTTCGATCTCGCGGCTCTTGCACGCCATTCGATACATGTTCGCGGTCGGGCCGCCGAGATCGCTGATGTTGCCGGTGAAGCCGGGCGCCTTGTCGCGAATCTGCGCGACCTCGCGCAAGATCGATGCTTCCGATCGGCTCTGAATGATCCGGCCCTCGTGCTCTGTGATCGAGCAGAAGCTGCATCCGCCAAAGCAGCCGCGCAGGATCGTCACGGAGTGCTTGATCATCTCGAACGCAGGGATCTTGGCGACCTGATGCCGCGGGTGCGGAATGCGCTGGAACGGCAGCTCGTACAACGCATCCATCTCCGGCGTGGTCAACGGCTCGGGCGGCGGGTTGATCCAGACGTCGGTCTTGGCGTGGCGCTGCACCAGCGCGCGCGCGTTGCCGGGGTTCGACTCGAGGTGAAGGATGCGCGACGCATGTGCGTACAGCACGGGGTCCGCGGTGACCTGCTCGAAGCTCGGCATCCGGATCACTTGGCGGGCGCGATCGATTTTGCGCGAGCGGAGCTGGACGAGCGGCGCCGGCGCGGCGGTTTCTCCGGTCGCGCACGGGGCCGTCTTGCGCTCGTCTTCCATCGCGTACGGATCGCGTGGCGGCTCGACTTTGCCCGGCGCGTCGACGCTCGACGAATCGACTTCGATCCAGTCGCCCAGCTTCGCGCCGGCGGGCGTGAGAAACGAGGTGCCGCGCAGATCGCGAACTTCGCCGATCGGCGTGCCTGCTGCGAGGCGATGAGCGAGCTCGACGATCGCGCGCTCGGCGTTGCCGTATACGAGTAAGTCCGCGCGCGATTCTGCGAGCACCGAGCGCCGGACTTTGTCCGACCAGTAGTCGTAGTGCGCGATTCGCCGAAGGCTCGCTTCGATGCCGCCGATCACGATCGGTGTCGGGTGATCTGGAAACGCTTCGCGACAGCGCTGCGTGTAGACCAGTACCGAACGATCCGGGCGCAGGCCGGCGCGCGCGTCGGGCGAATACGCATCGTCGGAGCGCACTTTGCGATCGCTGGTGTAGCGATTGACCATCGAATCCATGTTGCCGGCGGTCACGCCCCAGAACAGATTCGGCGGGCCGAGCGCGCGAAACGCCTCCGGGTCTCGCCACTCCGGTTGATCGAGAATGCCGACCCGAAACCCGTGCGACTCCAGCAAGCGACCGACCAGCGCCATGCCGAAGCTCGGGTGATCGATGTACGCGTCGCCGGTAACGAGGATGATGTCGCAGCTATCCCAGCCGAGCTCGTCCATCTCGCTGCGGGTCGTCGGCAAGAACGTGGCCGTGCCGAATCGCTGCGCCCAGTAGGGGCGGTACGAAAACAGCGCGCGGGCGACGGCCGACATGCCGCCAGAACTAGCACGCTAGCGTCGGAGCGCGAAAGGATTACTCGACGGTGGGCCTAGCCGCCGCGCAGCGGGCACCGCGGTCTTCTCGACGGTGGGCCTAGCCACGCGTTAGCGGGCACCATGGTCTACTCGACGGTGGCGCCAAGCCGGGCGTAGAGCGGCCCGGCAGGCGCGATCGGCACCGCGATCGCACGTCGATTGAACCGTTTGGCCACATCCATAAGCTCGAGCTTGACGGTGCCGTGGTCGAGCCGACCGTAGATCATGAAGTCGACTTCGAGGTCGGCGCCGATATCGGCCATGCACGACGCCGACTCGTTCGCGCAGTTCGCGAGCTCTTTCATCTCGGCGAGCTCGCGCTCGCGATGTGGCGCCAACGCGTAGCGCGAACGCGGCGACGCTGCTTCTGCGCGCAAAGCGACGGTGAGCTCGCGCGCCGCCGGGGCGTCGTCGCCGACCGCATCGAGACCGAGCACGGCGATCGTCGGCTTCGGGGGTCGCGCGCGCGGAGCCGTCACGTCGGCCGCCGCACAACCGGTCGCGATGGTTGCGATGATGAGCTCGGTCGCTCGCACGCCTCGCTCGCTAGCTCAGTCGCCGCCTTCGTCGGGGTCGCTGCTGTTCGTCTTGTGCTTGGTCGCGGCGGGCTGCACTGCCGGCGGAGCGCCCGGGGCAGCGGCCGCACTCGGAGGAGGAGGAGGCGGAGGGGACGCGGTACCGCCGAGCTTGGCGGCTGCCGCCTGCGTGTCGGCTTCGAACGACTTCGCCTGCGCGTCGGTCAGCTGCTTCTCGCAAGCGTTGCCTTCCTCGAGCGTCTTGATCGAGAGCATGCACTGCTGCGCGTCGTCGCTCCACGCGTCTTCACTGCAGCGCTTCGCGACGATCTGGCGGAATGGATCGACGTCTTCCGGAGATTTCGCTGACGCCGACATCAACGAAACGACGTGATCGGCGACGTTGTCACACGACTTGGGCCCTGTCGCCGCGGTCTTGGGTTGTGCGCTTTGACCACACGCCCCCAGCGCGAGGACTAACAACAAGATCCGTTTCATGGCGCCGAGCATGCCACGGTTTGGTAGTTGCAAATCCACGTCTCGGCCCGTGTTATCGTGGGACGGTGAGAGCGGTCCTCGTCGGACTAGCGGTGTTGTGCGGGTGCTACAGCGGTGTACCCGCTGCGGGAGCGCCGTGCTCGATCGACCACACGTGCCCGAGCGGTCTAATCTGCGATCAGTTGACCGACAAATGCCTGACGTCGCCGTCGCTCGTCGATAGCGGAACCGGCAGTGACTCGATAGTCCCTGCCTGCACGACCAACGCGATGTGCAGTGCAGCGTCGCCAGTGTGCGACACGATGACCGGCGACTGCCGCGGCTGTCTTGGCGATATCGAATGCACGAGCGGCGTGTGCTCCGAATCGACCGGTTCGTGTATCGCCGCGAGCTCGTCGCTATTTGTCGCAGTCGGAGGTGATGACAACGGCGCATGCGACCAAGCCGACCCATGTGCGACGGTTTCGCGTGCTCTCACCCTCGTCGACGCGACCCATTACGCGATTGCGGTCGGTGACGGCGCCTACTTGGACTCGTTCATCATCGATGGTCCGGCCAACGTGCTGATCTCTGGCGCGGGCAGCAAGACCACCGGCGGCACGACCGGCACCGGCGGCAACGCGACGTTCACGTTCACTTCCGGCGGTGGCACGTACGATCACGTGATCGAGGTTCGTACCGGCTCGGTCGTGCTCGAGGGCGTCACGCTAGCCGAAGCTTCCACCGAGGACGTTCGCATTCAGGGCGGCGCGTCGCTGACGCTGTACAAGGTCGACGTGCAGTCGAGCAAGACCGGCGCGATCGATTGCGCCGCTAGCAGCACCGTTCACTTGATCCAGTCGATCGTCCACGGCAGTGGGATCTCCGAGCCGGCGGTGATGGTCTCGGGCGGCATGCTGATCATCGAGCGTTCGCAGATCACGAACAACGCCGGCGGTGGGCTCCGAATCAACAACCTCGCGTCCTACCAAATCACGAACAGCTTCATCACGCTCAACGGCGGCGCGACGACCACGGCACCGGCGGTGGATCTGCGGGGCTCGTCGCTCAGCCCGATGGACCAGTTTGCCTTCAACACGATCGCGGAGAATCAAGCCGGCGGCGCCATGACCGTCCACGCCGGCGCCGAGTGCGCTTCGAACGGGCCGCTTGCCGATTCGATCTTCGCGAGCAACGACGTCAGCGGCGCATGCACCGCGAACTACACGCTGTACGACAACGGCGTGCTGAACGGTAACAACAACCTGTCGGGAGATCCGCAATTCATCGGCGGCGCGAACTTCCATGTCAGCGGAGGCTCGCCCGCGATCGACAATGCCGATCCGACGTCGACGAACATGATCGACTTCGACGGCGACGCGCGCCCCCACGGTTCTGCGAGCGACATCGGCGCCGACGAGTACGTACCGTAGTCATCCACCGTAAAGTCGGATCATGTCGTGCACGCCGCCGGCGACGAACTCGACGGCGACCGCCGCGAGCAATAACCCCATGATCCGCTCGAGGGCGCGCAGCAGCGTCTTCGGTAGCCAGCGTTCGGCGTGCGCTGCGCTGCGCATCAACAGCCACGACACCGCACAGGTCACGGTGACCGCAGTGAACACCGAGATCGTCGCGACCGGATGCCATGCCGCGCGGCTCATCAACACCATCACGGTTGCGATCGCACCTGGCCCGGCGAGCATCGGCGTCGCAAGCGGGAAGATCGCGATGTCTTCGCGTTCGCGGCTCTCGTCTTGCTCTTCTGTCGAAGTTCGCGTTCGCGATGGCTGCGCCCGCATCATGTCGATCGACATCAGCAGCAGCATGAGGCCGCCGGCGATCTTGAAGGCGCCGAGCGAGATCCCGAAGGCCTGAAAGATCAGGCCGCCGGCAGCGGCGAACACACAGAGCAGCACCCAGGCTGCGAACGCGCCGCGGGCTGCGACCCGCTTGCGTTGGTCCTCGCCGAACGAGCTCGTGATCGTGAGGTAGACCGGGACGTTCGCGATCGGGTCGATCACGAAGAACATCGCCGATAGCGCGACCACTGCGAACTTGAGATCGGCTTCGTTCATCGCCTGTCTTGGGTCCGCGGGCACACTACAACGGTTATGCTGCCGAGATGCGTGTCTTGTATCTCCACGGCTTCGCGTCGGGTCCAGACTCGACGAAGGGCGTGGCGTTCGCACGCCACTTTGCCGAGCGCGGCGTCGAGCTCGAACGGATTAACCTGCGCGTGCCCTCGTTCGAGCATCTGCGGTTGTCCGCGATGATCGAGAAGCTGTGCGGCGAGCTCGGCGATGGCGCGATCTTGATCGGCTCTAGCCTCGGTGGTCTCGCAGCAGCTCGCGTTGCCGAGCGCGATCCACGCGTGAACGGGCTCGTCTTGCTCGCACCGGCGTTTCAACTCGCCGCTCGCTGGCGCGAGACGCTCGGTCCGGCGTGGGACGCGTGGAAGACCACCGGCTGGCGCGAAGTGATCGACTACACGACGAACGCGCCGGCGCGCGTCGACTTCGGCTTCGTCGAAGATGCAGCAGCGATCGACGTCGGATTCCCGCGGGTGACCGTGCCGACGTTGGTGCTGCACGGGACGCGCGACGAGGTCGTCGCGATCGAATCCTCTCGGACATTCGTCGCGGGGTGTGCGACCGCGCGTCTCGTCGAGCTCGATGACGGTCACGAGCTCGTCGCATCTCTGCCACGTTTGCTTACCGAGACCGAGTCGTTCTTGCGTGCGTTGTCTGCGGTGTGATGGTCCGTGCTCCGGTACGCGGTGCTCGGGCTCGGTGTGGCGTGCGGTCGCATCGACTTCGCTGACCGCGACGGCGGCGCGATGCTCGGTGACGCGCCAACGTGTGCCTACAGTTGCGCGTAGTCAGGGCGTGAGCGAGAACGTCGTGACGCTCATCGCCGGCAGCGGATACTCGAACGCGTTAGCGGTGATCGCGATCGGCGGTCCTGCGGAGGTGAACGCCGCGCTCGCCGCGGTCAGTTGGTAGGGCTGCGCGAGCGTCAGGGCGCACGCGTTCGACAGGCGGACCTCGACCGTGACCATGGCATCGGTGCGATTGATCGCCACGACCTGCGCGCCGGTAGCGCCATTCGGAGCGACGAACCCGTAGACCGAGACGCTGGTGACGTCGCTCGAGATCGACGACGCGGCGAGCGAGCCGACCGTCGCG
>Ga0265338_10007616_pt1 | contig 13367 bp, 12 predicted proteins | sample 42126metaG_FD_193579 | JGI IMG/M metagenome (GOLD analysis project Ga0265338, IMG submission 193579) | Rhizosphere microbial communities from Carex aquatilis grown in University of Washington, Seatle, WA, United States - 4-21-26 metaG | ecosystem: Host-associated > Plants > Roots > Rhizosphere... | reverse complement strand
CGGTGCCGGCCGGCCAGGTGGCGGCCGTGGCGGTCCCGGCGGTGCTCCGGGCCGTGGTGGCCCAGGCGGCGGCGCAGGCGGCCCGAGGCCGGGCGGCATCGGTGGCGGCGGTGGCGGAGCCAGGCCAGGCGGCGGCGGCCGTGGCCGGAGCGGCACGCAGGGCGCGTTCGGCCGGCCAGGCGGGCGTCCCTCGCGCGGCCGGAAGTCGCGCAAGCAGCGCCGCCAGGAGTTCGACAACATGCAGGCACCGGCCATCGGTGGCGTGCAGATCCCGCGCGGCAACGGGCAGGCCATCCGGCTGTCCCGGGGCGCGTCGCTGAGCGATTTCGCCGACAAGATCGGGGTGAATCCCGCATCGCTCGTCCAGGTGCTGTTCCATCTCGGTGAGATGGTCACCGCGACCCAGTCGGTGAACGACGAGACGCTGCAGTTGCTCGGCGCGGAACTCAACTACAACGTGCAGGTGGTCTCCCCGGAGGAAGAGGACCGGGAGCTGCTGGAGTCGTTCGACATCGAGTTCGGCGAGGACGAAGGCGACGAGGCGGACCTTACGGCCCGCCCGCCGGTGGTCACCGTCATGGGCCATGTCGACCACGGCAAGACCAAGCTGCTCGACGCGATCCGGCACACCAACGTGGCGGCCCGCGAAGCGGGCGGCATCACCCAGCACATTGGTGCCTACCAGGTCACCACCGCGGTGGACGGCCAGGAACGCAAGATCACCTTCATCGACACCCCGGGCCACGAGGCGTTCACCGCCATGCGGGCCCGCGGTGCGGAGACCACCGACCTGGTCGTGCTGGTGGTGGCGGCGGACGACGGCGTGAAGCCGCAGACCACTGAGGCGCTCAACCACGCACAGGCGGCGGGCGTCCCCATCGTGGTGGCGGTCAACAAGGTGGACAAGGAAGGTGCCGACCCGGCGCGGGTGCGCTCGCAGCTCACCGAGTACGGGCTCGTCGCCGAGGAGTTCGGCGGCAGCACGCAGTTCGTCGATGTCTCCGCCAAGGTGGGCACGGGCATCGACACCCTGCTTGAGGCGATCATCCTGACCGCGGACGCCGAACTCGACCTGCGCGCCAACCCGCACCAGCCCGGCCAGGGTGTCGCGATCGAGGCTCACCTCGACCGCGGCCGCGGCCCGGTGGCCACCGTGCTGGTGCAGCGCGGCACGCTGCACGTCGGCGACTCCATCGTCGCCGGCGAGGCGTTCGGCCGGGTGCGGGCGCTGCTCGACGACAACGGCTCGCCCGTTCCCGACGCGTCGCCGTCGCGCCCGGTGCAGGTGCTCGGCCTCACCGCCGTGCCCGGCGCGGGCGACAGCTTCCTGGTGGTCACCGACGACCGGGTGGCCAGGCAGATCGCGGAACGGCGCGAGGCGCGGGAGCGCAACGCCATGTTCGCCCAGCGGCGCCCCAGGGTCACGCTGGAGGACCTGGAGTCCGCGCTCAAGTCGGGCGAGCGGGAAGAGCTGCTGCTCATCATCAAGGGCGACGTGTCCGGGTCGGTCGAGGCCCTGGAGGACGCGCTGGTCAAGATCGATGTGGGCGAGGATGTGGTGCTGCGGGTCATCGGCCGCGGCGTCGGCGCTATCACCCAGGACGACGTCAACCTGGCCATTGCCTCGGAAGCCGTGATCGTGGGCTTCAACGTCCGGCCTGCCGGGCGCGCCGGGGAGCTGGCCCAGCGCGAGGGCGTGGACATCCGCTACTACTCGGTCATCTACCAGGCGATCGAGGAGATCGAGGCCGCGCTCAAGGGCATGCTCAAGCCCGAGTTCGAGGAGATCCAGCTCGGCACGGCCGAGGTCCGGGAGGTCTTCCGGGTGCCGAAGATCGGCAACGTGGCCGGCTGCATCGTGCGATCCGGCACGATCACCCGCAACAGCAAGGCCCGCCTGGTGCGAGACGGCGTCGTGGTGTCCGACAACCTCAACGTTGACTCGCTGCGCAGGTTCAAGGATGACGTGACCGAGGTCCGCGAGGGCTACGAGTGCGGCATGGGTGTCGGCTACAGCGACGTCAAGGTCGGTGACGTGATCGAGACGTTCGAGATGCGGGAGAAGCCGAGGGCCTAGCAGCGTGCCCCGGGCGCGCCTGACCGCGCGCCCGGGCAGGCGCTAGGGACACGCCCGACCCCAGCCGGAGAGATCATCGTGTATGTCGGTGCCCTGACGCTGGACGTCCTGCTGGGCGACGTGCGTTCGCTCAAGCAGAAACGCTCAGTGGTGGCCTCGGTCGTCGCGGAGGTCAGGCGCCGCCACCCTGGCGTCTCCGTGGCTGAAACGGGCCATCTGGACGTCCACCGGCGGACGGAAATCGGGGTGGCCGTGGTGGCGTCGACGGCGGCGCACGCCGTCGAGGTGCTCGACGCGTGCGAGCGCCTGGTCGCGCAGCGCCCCGAGATCGAGTTGCTGTCCGCCAGGCAACGGCTGCTGAATGAGGAGGAGTGACAAGCGATGGACGCTGCCCGGGCCCGCAAGCTCAGCGACCGCATCGCCCGGATCGTGGCTGAGATGCTGGAGCGGCGGGTCAAAGACCCGCGGCTGGGATTCGTCACGGTCACCGCGGCCAAGCTCACCAATGACCTGCGCGAGGCCACCGTCTTCTACACGGTGTACGGATCGGCTGAGGAACGGGCCGGGACCGCCGCCGCGCTGGCCAGCGCGACCGGCCTGATCCGGGCCGAGGTGGGCCACCAGACCGGCCTGCGGCACACGCCGTCGCTGACGTTCGTGGCCGACGCCGTGCCAGACGGCGCGCGGCGGATGGAGGATCTGGTCGCCCGGGCTCGCGCCGCGGACGCTGAGCTGGCCGCGGTGCGGGAGGGCGCGGTCCCGGCCGGCGATCCTGACCCCTACAAGCCCGCTCCGGGGTCCGCGGAGCCGGACGAGCCGGACGAGGACGGCCCGGCGGATGGCGACGGCCAGCGTGACCCCGCGGAGGCTGGCTGGCAGCGGGGATACGGCGGTGTCGATCTTCTGGGCGGAACCCCCGGCGGCGGCGATCCAGGCGCGGGATACTCGCCAGCGTGAGTGTCGCGTCGCCTCAGGCAGCCGGCGGCCGGCCGGGAATCAGTGCCGGTGACTGGGCCAAGGCCATCGCCCTGCTGCAGGGGGCCGACGAAGTCTGCCTGGCCTGTCATGTCCGCCCGGACGGTGACGCGCTCGGCTCCATGCTCGCTGTCGCGCACGCGCTCCGCGCCCAGGGCCACCCCCGCGTGGTTGCCTCGTTCGGCGACCAGCCCTTCGAGGTGCCCGAGATCCTGCGGTTCCTGCCCGGCCTCGACCTGCTCAGCCCGCCGGGCAGCTACCCGGAGCGGCCGCGGCTCATGGTCACCTTCGATGTCGGCAGCATTGACCGGCTTGGCCTGCTCGCGCCGAACGCATCCCGCGCGGACGAGCTGATCGTGGTCGACCACCACCCGTCCAATACCCGGTTCGGCACGGTCCACCTGATCGATCCGGATGCGGCCGCCACCGCAGTGCTGGCCTGCGACCTCATCGGCGCGCTGGGTGCCGAGCTGACCAGGGAGGTGGCGTTCGGCCTGTATGCGGGGCTGGTCACCGACACGGGCTCGTTCAAGTATTCCTCGACCTCCCCGGCGGTGCACGAGATGGCCGCGCAGCTGCTCGGCACCGGAATCGAGCCGGGCGCGGTAGCCCGCGAGCTATGGGATCGTGCTCCATTCGGCTATCTCGGCCTGCTGTCGGCAGCGCTCGGCCGGGCCGAGCTGGAGCCCGCCCAGGCCGGCGGGCACGGCCTGGTGTGGACCACCATCACCAAGGCGGACCGGGTGGCGAACGGGTTGCCCTTCGAGGCGGCCGAAGCCGTGATCGACGTGGTGCGCCGCACCGAAGAGGCGGACGTTGCGGTGGTCCTCAAGGAATCCGATGACGGGCTGTGGCAGGTGTCGGCCCGGTCCAAAGGGAAGGTGGACGTCGGCCGCGTGTGCACCGGGCTCGGCGGCGGTGGACACCGTTTCGCCGCTGGATTCACCGCCAGCGGCACGCCCGGCGACGCGATGGCGCGACTGCGCCCGCTGCTCGGCGAAGACGGTTAGGCCGTGTCCCGCAGATCTTCCGCCTGCTGCGCGTCCGCCTGGGGCGTTGCGCAGTGACCGCGCAGAGCGGGCTGATCATCGTGGACAAGCCCGCCGGATGGACGTCACACGACGTGGTGGCCCGGATCCGGCGGCTGGCGGGCACCCGTCGGGTCGGCCACGCGGGAACCCTGGACCCGATGGCCACCGGTGTCCTGGTGGTCGGCGTGCAGAAGGCGACCAGGCTGCTCGGCTATCTCACGCTGACCGACAAGGAATACCTGGCGACGATCCGGCTGGGCCAGGCCACGGATACCGGCGATGCCGAGGGCACGGTCATCGCGGGCCGCCCGGCCGGCCAGCTGCCCACCGGGGCCGTGCAGGCGGCGGCGGCCGCGCTGACCGGGCCGATCCAGCAGGTCCCCCCGGCGGTCAGTGCCATCAAGGTCGGCGGTCAGCGGGCGTACAAACTGGCCCGGGAAGGAGCGCCGCCGGTGCTGCCGGCCCGCCCGGTGACCGTGCACTCCTTCGTGATCACCGCGGTGCGCCCCGCGGCGGAGCTGATGGACGTGGATGTGCTGGTGGTCTGCTCCAGCGGGACCTACATCCGGGCGCTCGCCAGGGACATGGGGGACGCGCTCGGCGTGGGCGGGCACCTGACCATGCTGCGCCGCACCAGGGTCGGCCCCTATGACCTCAGCGCCGCGCGGAGCATGGACGAACTCGCGTCGGGCCTGGACCAGCCGGGGGCGGAGCTGGCGGTGCTGCCGCTGAAGGACGCCGCCGCGGCCGCGTTCCCGTCCCGGCTGCTGACCGAGCCGGAAGCACGCTCGCTGGCGCACGGCGTGAGCCTGCCGTGGACCGGCCCGGCGGCTGGGCCGGTGGCGGCGTTCGACCCGGAAGGCACCCTGATCGCACTGGTCGCCGAACGGGACGGTGCCGCCAGGCCGCTGGCCGTCTTCGTGCCCTGAATAGTCTTGACCGGTGGGACGCCTTCGGCGTGCCCGTGACGTCCGCCAGGAGAATGAAGGAGCCGCACCGTGCAGCGCTGGCAGGGCCTGGATGACGTGCCGGGGGACTGGGGCTCATCCGTTGTGACCATCGGGGTGTTCGATGGCGTGCACCGTGGTCATCAGCGCATCGTGTCCGGTGCGGCGCGATCAGCCGTTGAGCTCGGCCTGCCCGTGGTGGTGGTGACGTTCGATCCGCACCCGGCCGAGGTGATCCGCCCCGGCTCGCACCCACCGCTGCTGTGCACGATCCGGCGCCGCGCGCAGTTGCTGGGCGGGCTGGGTGCCGACGCGGTCTGCGTGCTGCCGTTTACACAGGAGTTTTCGCAACGGGGACCGGATGAGTTCGTCCGGGCGGTGCTGGTGGACCGGCTGCAGGCCCGCCGCGTGGTGGTCGGGGAGAACTTCCGGTTCGGCCACCGCGCGGCCGGGGACGTCACGCTGCTGGCCGAGCTGGGGGAGAAGTACGACTTCAGCGCCGAGGGTGTGCCGCTGCTCACCGACGACGGGGTGATCATCTCCTCCAGCAGCATCAGGGCGCGGCTCGCGGCCGGGGACGCCGTGGGCGCGGGCCGGGACCTGGGCCGCCCGCACCGGGTGGAGGGGGTCGTCGTCCGGGGACAGCAGCGCGGGCGGGCCCTCGGGTTCCCGACCGCCAACCTGGAGACGCTCCCGCACACCGTGATCCCCGCCGACGGCGTGTACGCGGGCTGGCTGGCCCGCCTGGACGAGGACGGCCGCGACGCGGAGCGCTGGCCCGCCGCCATCTCGGTCGGCAGCAACCCCACGTTCGACGGCCGGGAGCGGACGGTGGAGGCGTACGCCCTGGACCGTGACGATCTCGACCTGTACGGAGTGCACATGGCGGTGGACTTCGTCGCGCGGTTGCGCGGCATGGTCCGGTTCGATTCGGCGGCCGCGCTCGTCGAGCAGATGCGCGGCGACGTGGACGAGGCCCGCGCGCTCATCGTCGGCCCTGGCCGATGACCAGACCGGCCCCCTTTTCACCAGCTTTGTGCCGGTCAGGGGCCAGGTTAGGGCCGAATGGCAGGCTGATGGACCCTTTGGTCACGAAACAGTGGCCGGTGCGATCCAGGACCGGCTGGAAGCAGGTGAATCCGCCGGCCGCCAGGCTCGTCGTGCGGCGTGGTACCGTGAATCGCGGTCGGCGTTTGTACGACCGGGCCAGCTGTACCCTCAGACGGCTGGCCGAGGGGGGCTTCCAGGCGCGGCTTGCCGCGGTGGGTCCCACCGATCACTAGTCACAAAGATAGGAATGACACGTGCCGCTGGACACAGCCGTGAAGCAGGAGATCATTGCCGGGCACGGCACCAGTGAGGGTGACACCGGTTCGCCGGAGGTCCAGGTCGCATTGCTTACCCGGCGGATCAACGACCTGACCGAGCACCTCAAGGTGCACAAGCACGACCACCACAGCCGCCGCGGACTGCTGCTGCTCGTGGGCCGTCGCAGGCGCCTGCTGAAGTACCTGGCGCGCAAGGACATCACCCGGTACCGCGCGCTCATCGGAAAGCTGGGCCTGCGCAGGTAGGGCAAGGAACAACTCAACAAACATCATCCCGCGGCCCCGATCCCGGAGCGCTCAGGGCGCCAGGACCGGTCCTCGGTAGTGGTTCTCGGGTCGGTGCGGCGTATACCCGTCAGGGGTGCGCCGGACTGGGCCGAGGGCTTCGATCGAAGACCGGGCCGGCCGTCAGCCCGGCCTGCATGGCCGGAGCGCGCCACCGGCGGCGGGCAGACGCGGGACCTCAATCAAGGAGGTCTCACCCGTGGAGGGTGTGTATACCGCCGAGGCCGTTATCGACAACGGTCCGTTCGGCACTCATACGCTTAGATTCGAGACCGGCAAGCTGGCCCGTCTCGCCGCAGGGTCCGCCGTCGTGTATCTCGACGACGAGACGATGGTGCTGTCCGCGACGACCGCTGGCAAGCATCCCAAGGAGGGACTCGACTTCTTCCCCCTCACGGTGGACGTGGAGGAGAAGATGTACGCGGCAGGCCGGATTCCCGGCTCTTTCTTCCGCCGGGAGGGCCGCCCGTCCGAGGACGCGATCCTCACCTGCCGGCTGATCGACCGGCCGCTTCGGCCGTCGTTCGTGAAGGGCCTGCGCAACGAGGTTCAGATCGTCGAGACGATCATGGCCTTGCATCCTGAGCACCTGTACGACGTGGTGGCCATCAATGCCGCCTCGCTGTCCACCCAGCTCGCCGGGCTGCCCTTCTCCGGGCCGATCGGCGGCGTCCGGGTCGCCCTGATCAAGGGCCAGTGGGTGGCGTTCCCCACCCATCCCCAGCTCGCCGAGGCCACCTTCGACATGGTGGTCGCGGGCCGCGTCCTGGCGGACGGCGATGTGGCCATCATGATGGTGGAGGCTGAGTCCACGCCAAGCACGCTGGATCTGCTCGCGGACCCGGACAGCGGCGCTGTCCGGCCCACCGAGGAGACGGTCGCCGAGGGGCTGGAGGCGGCCAAGCCGTTCATCAAGCTGCTCTGCGAGGCGCAGCAGCAGATCGCTGACCAGGCCGCCAAGGAGACAGCCGAATTCCCGGTCTTCGCGGACTACCAGCCGGACTTGTACGACGCCCTGGCCGCGTCGGTCTCCGATGAGCTGGCCCAGGCCCTGACGGTCGCGGGCAAGCAGGCCAGGGACATCGAGACCGACCGGGTCAAGGCGCTCGCTGCCGAGAAGCTGGCCAGCCAGTTCGAGGGCCGCGAGAAGGAAATCAGCGGGGCTTTCCGCGCGCTCACCAAGAAGCTCGTCCGGGAGCGGATCGTCCGTGACGGCGTACGCATCGACGGCCGCGGCCTCGCCGACATCCGGCAGCTGTCCGCGGAGTCGCATGTGCTGCCCCGGGTGCACGGCTCGGCGCTGTTCGAGCGCGGCGAGACCCAGATCCTGGGCGTCACCACGCTGAACATGCTCCGCATGGAGCAGATGATCGACACGCTCAACCCGGAGCGGACAAAGCGGTACATGCACAACTACAACATGCCGCCGTACTCCACCGGGGAGACCGGGCGGGTCGGCTCGCCCAAGCGGCGCGAGATCGGCCACGGCGCGCTCGCCGAGCGCGCGGTCGTTCCGGTGCTGCCCTCTCGCGAGGACTTCCCGTACGCGATCCGGCAGGTTTCCGAGGCCCTCGGTTCCAACGGCTCCACGTCGATGGGTTCGGTCTGCGCCTCCGTCATGTCGCTGCTGGATGCCGGGGTGCCGCTGAAGGACAAGGTGGCCGGCATCGCCATGGGGCTGATCAGCGAGGGCGGGCAGTATGTGACGCTCACTGACATCCTGGGCGCCGAGGACGCGTTCGGCGACATGGACTTCAAGGTGGCGGGCACCCGGGAGATCATCACCGCCCTGCAGCTGGACACCAAGCTGGACGGGATTCCCGCCTCCGTGCTCGCCGCCGCGCTGACCCAGGCGCGGGGAGCCCGGCTCACCATCCTGGACGTGATGGCCGAAGCCATTGACGCCCCAGGCCCGATGAGCCCGCAGGCGCCGCGGATCATCACGATCAAGGTCCCGGTGGACAAGATCGGCGAGGTGATCGGCCCCAAGGGGAAGATGATCAATTCGATCCAGGACGACACCGGCGCCGAGATCACCATCGAGGACGATGGCACCATCTACATCGGCGCCACCGACGGCCCGTCGGCCGAGGCGGCCCGGGCCACGATCAACGCCATCGCCAACCCGCACATCCCCGAGGTCGGGGAGCGGTTCCTCGGCACCGTGGTGAAGACCACCACGTTCGGCGCGTTCATTTCGCTGCTGCCGGGCAAGGACGGCCTGCTGCACATCACCCAGATCCGCAAGCTGCACGGCGGGGCGCGGATCGAGAACGTCGACGATGTGGTCAAGGTCGGCGACAAGATCCAGGTGGAGATCCGCGAGGTCGACGATCGCGGCAAGCTGTCCCTGGTTCCGGTGGAAGTGGTGGAGCGTGAGGCCGCCGGGGGCGGCGCGCCGGGTGAGGACGGTGGCGGTCCCAGCCGGGACCGTGACGACCACCACGACGGCCCGGGCCAGGGGGGTGACCGGGACGGTCACCGCACCCGTCACCGCGAGCGCAGGCACCGCGAAAACACGTGAGCACGCAGCCGATGGCGGGTGGCGATGAGGCCGCCACCCGCACGGTGCTTCCTGGGGGGCTCCGGGTCATCACGGAATCTCTGCCCTCGGTCCGGTCGGCCGCGTTCGGCATCTGGGTGGGCATCGGCTCGCGTGATGAGGATCAGGCGCATGCCGGTGCCACCCATTACCTTGAGCACCTGCTGTTCAAGGGCACGCCGGCGCGCAGCGCGCTGGACATATCGGCCGCCATGGACGAGGTCGGCGGCGAGCTGAACGCCTTCACCGGCAAGGAATACACCTGCTATTACGCGCGGGTGCTCGACGCCGACCTGCCGCTGGCGATCGACGTGCTGTCCGACATGGTGACCAGTTCGCTGATCGAGCCCAAGGACGTGGACGCCGAGCGTGGCGTGATCCTCGAAGAGATCGCCATGAACGACGACGATCCCTCGGACAGTGTGCATGAGGCGTTCGTCGCCAAGCTGTTCGGCGACACTCCGCTCGGCCGCCCGATCCTGGGCACCGTGGATTCGATCAACGCCATCACCCGCGAGCAGATCGCGGAGCATTACCACGCGCGGTACACGCCGCAGAACCTGGTCGTGGCGGCGGCGGGCAACCTCCAGCACGAGCAGGTGACCGAGGCCGTGCGCCAGTCGTTCAGCCATGTGCTGAGCGGCGGCGGCGCACCGGCCGGCCCGCGGCTGGACGCCACGTCGGAGGTGACCCAGCCGGGCACCGGGGTCCAGCTCATCTCGCGTGGCATCGAGCAGGCCAACCTGATCCTCGGCTGCGAGGGCCTGTCCCGGACGGACGAGCGGAGGTTCGCGCTCGGCGTGCTGAACGCGGCGCTCGGCGGCGGCATGTCATCCCGGCTGTTCCAGGAGGTACGGGAGAAGCGCGGGCTCGCGTACTCCGTGTACAGCTTCTCCTCCCAGCACGCCGACACCGGCCTGTGGGGCGTGTACGTCGGCTGCCTGCCCGCCAAGGCCGACGAGGTGCTCGCGATCTGCCAGGACGAGATAGCCAAGGTGATCTCGGGCGGCCTGACCGACGCCGAGCTGGCGCGCGGCAAGGGCCAGCTGCGCGGGTCGATCGTGCTTGGCCTGGAAGACCCCTCATCGCGGATGAGCCGCCTCGGCAAAGCCGAGCTGTCCTACCCGAGGCTTGAGCCGGTCGACGAGATCCTGGCCTCGATCGAGGCGGTCACGCATGACGACGTCCGCCGGATCGCGGCGGAGATCCTCAGCCAGCCCAAGACGCTCGCCGTGGTCGGTCCCTACGACGACGACACGGCGTTCACCGAGGCTCTTGGCTGATGTCATGACCAAGGTTGGGGTGCTCGGGGCCAAGGGCCGGATGGGCTCGGAGGTATGCCACCTGATCGCCGCCACCGCGGACACCGATCTCGCCGCCGCGGTCGACGTAGCAGACCCGCGCGACGCGCTGGCCGGATGCGATGTAGTGGTCGACTTCACCCATCCGGGCGTGGTCATGGACAACCTGCAGTGGTGCATCGGCCAGGGCCTGGACACGGTCGTGGGCACTTCCGGGTTCGATGAGTCCCGGACCGCCCAAGTCAGGCAGTGGCTGGCGGACGCACCTGACGTCCGGGCCCTGATCGTGCCGAACTTCTCGCTCGGTGCGGTGCTCATGATGCGGTTCGCCGCCCAGGCCGCGCGATTCTTCGACTCAGCCGAGATCGTGGAACTGCACCACGCGGGCAAGCTGGACGCGCCGTCGGGGACCGCGGCCCGCACCGCGTCGCTGATCTCAGCGGCACGGCGGGCCGCCGGCCTCGGCCCGTCACCCGACGCGACCGTCTCCGCGGCGGACGGGGCCAGGGGCGCGGTCATGGACGGGGTGCACGTGCATTCGGTGCGCCTGGCTGGCCTGGTGGCACATCAGGAAGTCCTGCTCGGCGGGCACGGTGAGACCCTGACCATCCGGCACGACTCGCTGGACCGGGCGTCGTTCATGCCCGGCGTGCTGCTCGCGGTGCGCGGGCTGGCGGCACTGCCCGCCGGGCTGACGTTCGGCCTGGAGCCCCTGCTCGGGCTGGACTAGGACACGCCCCCGCCCGGCACCATGCCCGAACCGGGCAGGGTAGTTTCATTTCATGTGCCGCAGCATAAAGACCTTGCGCATGCCGTATGCCGACAGCGTGACCGAAGACGACATGCGGGCCGCCGCGCTCCAGTACGTCCGGAAGATCAGCGGTTTCCGGAGCCCCAGCCGCGCCAACGCGGAGGCTTTCGACCGGGCCGTGGACACCGTGGCGAACGCCACCCGCGAGCTACTCGATCGGCTGGACGTGCGCGCGGCCGGCTGATCCGGCGGATCCGCCGCCCGGATGACGCTAAATGCCTCGTTCTGGCTGGTCAGCCGGGTATTTCTGGCAGCAGAGCGTCACGGGGCGCCGACTCCTCGTGGCAGTTTCAGATTGCTGTGTTTTGTGCTGCCATCAGGGGGTCGCAGTGGCGTAGTTTCACCTCATGTGCCGCGATATCAAGATCTTGCGGGCCCCCTACGCCTACGGCGTGACCGATCAGGACGTGCGGGCTGCCGCGCTTCAGTACGTCAGGACGGTGAGCGGTTTCCGGCGCTCGGTCCCATCCGAAATTGAGGCGTTCGACCGAGCCGTGGACGGGGTCATCGCGGTGACGCGCGACCTGCTTGATCAGCTCGCGGCGCGCGCCGCGGAGCTGGGGGCCTGAGCAGCCGGCTGGCGAGCCACCGGCGGGCTGAAGGCTGTCACGGGACCGCCGGGGCCTGATCAGGCCCGGCCTGGCCGGGCCCGGTCTGGTCAGGGTCGGCCCGTGGTGGCGGCATGCGTGATCAGCAGCGAGTCGGGTGGCGTCGTGTCCACACCATCGGGGTCGTTGAGGTAGCCAGGCGCGGTGCCCGCCACCCCGGTGTGCCCGTACTGCCACACGATCCGGTTGGTGGTGGGATCGATGACAATGACCCGGTCGTTGTAGTCGTCATTGACCAGGATGTCGCCGTTCGGCAGCGGAAGGGCCAGCGACGGGTGGTTCAGCCCGCCGAACCGCCAGAGCAGGTGCCCGCGCGAATTGAACTCGACGACCTGCCCGGCACTGGAGTAATCGGCGGTCAGGTACCGGCCTGGGTAGACCTCATTGGTGTCGGAGGGGTAGGCGACGCCCGGCGGGTGGGCGGACCAGTAGACGTGCCCCTTGAGGTTCACCTCATTGGCCCAGTCACCATTGATCTCGGTAACCAGGTACCTGCCGCTGGTGGTCGGGAATGCCCCGTTGGGGCTGCCGAAGCTGGCTGGCGGGTGGTGCGCACATCGGCCGGTGCTGCCGATGATCCGCTGGGGGTGGTGCGCGGGCGGCTTGATGAGCAGGATCCGGCAGTTCTCGATGTCCGCGGTGAGCAGGGTGCCCCCAGGCAGCAGCATGGCGTCGTCAGGATTGGCCAGCTGATTCGAGCCGCTGCCGGGTCGCCCTGGGGTCCCGTACCGGTAAACGATCCGGTGGGTGGCGATGTCGATCACGCTGACGACGGAGTAGTCCTCCTCGGTGGCGATGATGTCCCTGCCGTTCGGGGCGAAGAAGGCATCGTCAGGCAGCCGGAATGCCTGCCCCCGGGCGAGATCCCCCGGCCGCGGGAATTGCCACCGGACGCGTCCCTGCGGGTCCACGATGAGCAGCCGGTTGTTCCAGTCATCCGCGATGAGGATGTCCCCGGGCAGCACCGACGGGTCGGAGCCGGCGGCCAGATGCCCGGGGCCGCGGGCCGGAGCCAGCCAGGGCATCCGGGCCAGGAGCGGGCGGCCAGCCGTGGGGGGGGCCGCTGTCCCGGCCCCGCGCGATGCCGCCCGCACAGTCCCGGGCGATGCTGACGTCCCGGTCCGGGGCGATGCTGCCGTCATGGTTCCTGGCCAGGCGATCGGACGGCCCGATCCGGCCGGAGCGCCCCCGGCCGGCTGGATCGCCGAGGCGGCCGGCACCAGCCGGAGCCGGGTTACCGTCGGCACCGCCCGCTGCCCGTCATTCCCGCCAATCAGGTATGCGGTGCGGCCCAGGAGCGCGACGCCGGCGTTGGCGACCGGCACCGGGAGGGTGCCCTCGATCGTGACGGTCCGCCGCCCCGGGTCAAAGCCGAGCACGGCCCTGCTGGTCGCCAGCGGCGCCGAAGGGCTGGCCGTCGCCGCCCCCGCCGGTCCGACCTGCCCGCCCGCGACATACAGCG
>Ga0265338_10007615_pt1 | contig 13368 bp, 9 predicted proteins | sample 42126metaG_FD_193579 | JGI IMG/M metagenome (GOLD analysis project Ga0265338, IMG submission 193579) | Rhizosphere microbial communities from Carex aquatilis grown in University of Washington, Seatle, WA, United States - 4-21-26 metaG | ecosystem: Host-associated > Plants > Roots > Rhizosphere >... | reverse complement strand
CATCCGCATCAATCGCGACCGCGGCCGGATTGTAGAATCGGGCTTCACGACCGACGCCATCGACGCACCCCTGGCCGCCGGCGTAGGGCGAGCCCACCGGGGTGGTGACCACGCCGCCCGGGGTGATCTTACGGATCACGTTGCTGAAGCAATCAGCCACATAGACGTTGCCGCTATGGTCCACCGCCATGCCATCGCACGAGATATCGAACAAAGCCTCACTGCCGGTGCCGTCGGCCCAACTGTAAAAGGCGCCGGGCTGTCCCGCCAGCGTGCCGACCGAACCCGCCGGAGTGATCTTTCGGACGGTTCGATTCTGAGAATCGAACACATAGATGTTTCCCGCCGAATCCGCCGTCATGCCCGCTGGAAAATTGAAGTGGGCTGCGGAGCCGACGCCGTCCTCCGTGCCGGTGACCCATTTTTGCCCGGCGAATGTCGAGACCGTCCCATCCAGCGCGATCCTGCGGATCGTCTGATTCTGTGCGTCCGCGACAAAGACATTGCCGGCCGGATCGACCGCGACCCCTCGCGGATTGTAGAACCGAGCATCGCTTGCAGGGCCGTCGGCGCTGCCCGATTCCGCGGCATTCCCGGCAAAAGTGGTCACGACGCCGGTCGGCGTGATCTTCCGGATGCAGTTCGCATCCGCCACGTAAAGGTTGTCGGCCGCGTCCAACGCGATCGCCCAAGGATTCGTGAACCGGGCGGCGGTGCCGGTCCCATCAAGGCTCCCTTGGTACCCGGAGGGATCGTACGATCCGGCGAAGGTGGTCACCTCGGCTGCAGGGGTGATCTTCCGAATGGTCCGGTTGCCGTTGTCGACGACGAACACGTTTCCATGCGAGTCCACCACGATTCCCTCCGGATAACTGAAACGCGCCGTCGTGCCGGTACCGTCCTGCCACCCGCCATCGGGCCCCGCGCTCCCCGCCAGGGTCGAGAACGTGTACGGCATCGCATAGTTCAGCTGTCCCATGGCGGAGCCGCCGCCGATCAAGAACAACGCCAGCAGGAGGGCTTGACCGAATCCGCTTCTGCGGAAGCTTCGAGTAGGGACGGCCCCCAACCAGGCCGCAGAGTCAGTCGCAAGCAGCAGGCTGAACGCTTTGGACGCGAATCGTGAAATCAAGTCAGACGGGTTGTCTGTGCTCATCGTGGGGTACTCGGCCGGGACTGATGCCGGACGCCGATTGTGCCCGCCGCTTGTGAGCAGCTCAATATACCCTATCTGAATTCCCGGCTAATTAGGCCATCTGAATGGATCGATCAGCAAGGTACGTTCGAATTCAGCCGTTTTCGCCAGCCCGGCGGGAGTCGAATCCGATGGGGGTGCGGCAGTTGCGATACCGCCAATGCCAAGCGTCGATCGTTGGTCCCCTGACGGCCCGCTTGGCCCGCCGCCGACCGCCGCACGGCGTTTGCCTGCATCGGTGACGGCTTATCGGGCTAGGAATCGCGCCGTCAAACGGGAACGCCCGGCAGGAGAACATTCGCATTTGAAAGCCAAAAGATCCGCCGGGCCCTTGCGTTCGGCGTGAGGGGTATCACGCACGCGAGGGCTGACCGCCTTCCCGGCCGGAGTTTCCCCGACGCCGCCATCACCGCGGGTGCCCCCGGCTAAGCGGCGATCGCCGCAAGAACCCGCCGGCTTAGTTCCTCATCTGCCAGTCTCGAGTGACAACGCCGATTACGCCATCGCCGGTGTGGGTCGTGCCGTGCATCAACCACACCTTTCGTTCGCCGGTCGCGGCATTCTCCCAGACGATGTCGGCCTGCCCGTCGCCGTTGAGATCCAATGCGGCAGTCATCCGCCAATCCAGCGCGACGGTTCCGAGCGAGGCCCAGTCGGCCACGTTGGTGCCGATCATCAGCCACACGCCCCGCTCCCCGGTCCGCGAGTTCTGCCAGAGGATATCGGTCTGACCGTCGCCGTTGAAATCCGCCGCCCCCACGATCTGCCAGGCGGTGGCAACCACCCCTAAGGAGACTTCGGATCCAAGCGTTGTGCCGTTCATCAGCCGGACCTTGCGTTCCCCGGTGTTCGTGTTCTCCAAAAGCAGGTCGACATTCCCGTCACCGTTGAAGTCCGCCACGGTGGCGATCCGCCATTCGACCGGCATGGTGCCGAGGCAAGCCCAGTCGGCCACGCCCGTGCCGATCATCAGCCACACCCCCCGCTCGCCGGTCTGCGTGTTCTCGAAGAGGATGTCGGTCTGACCGTCGCCGTTGAAATCCGCCGCTCCCGCGATCTGCCAGGCGAGGGGAACCACGCCCAGGGAGACCTCCGATCCCCGTGCGGCGCCGTTCATCAGCCACACCTTGCGCTCCCCCGTCGACGAATTCTGCCAGAGAATGTCCGACTGCCCGTCGCCATTGAAGTCGACCGAGGTCCTTACCACCGAACCCACGCTGCCCCACCGGCCCAAGTGCCAGGCCGTGGGCGTGGTGCCGAGGGATACCTCCGTGCCCAACGTTGTCCCGCTCATCAGCCACATTTTTCGTGCGCCGGTTGCGGCATTCTCCCAGAGGATGTCGGTCTGACCGTCGCCGTTGAGATCCAACGCGGCGGTCATCCGCCACTCCAGCGGGACGATTCCGAGGGAGGCCCAGTCGGCCACGTTAGTCCCGATCATCAGCCACACCCCCCGCTCGCCCGTCTGCGTGTTCTGCCAGAGGATGTCGGTCTGACCGTCGCCGTTGAAATCCGCCGCTCCGGCGATCTGCCAGGCGGTGGGAACCACGCCCAGGGAAACTTCGGATCCCAACGCCGTGCCGTTCATCAACCACACGTTGCGCTCCCCGGTGTTCGTGTTCTCCCAAAGCACGTCGGCTTTCCCGTCACCGTTGAAGTCCGCCGCGGCCGCGATCTGCCATTCAACCGGAATGGTCCCGAGGGAAGCCCAGTCGGCCACCTCGGTGCCGATCATCAGCCACACGCCCCGCTCGCCGGTTTGGGTGTTCTGCCAAAGGATGTCGGTCTGCCCGTCGCCGTTGAAATCCGCCAAGCCCGCGATCTGCCAGGCGATGGGCACCACGCCCAGGGAGACTTCGGATCCCAGCGCCGTGCCGTTCATCAGCCACACCTTGCGCTCCCCCGTGGACGAGTTCTGCCAGATAATGTCGGCCTGCCCGTCATCGTTGAGGTCGCCGGAGGTACCTGGCGGTATCATCGCCACCATCACGGTGAGCGCCGCACCACTGCTGGAGGCGCAACCGGCGGAATTGTTCGCCACGACGGTATAGGTGCCGGCATCCATCAACTCGGCACGGGCAATCGTATAGGAACTGCTCGTGGCTCCGCCGATGTCCGCGCCGTTTTTCTTCCACTGATAGCTGGGTGCGGGTGAGCCGCTGGCGGCAGCGGTGAAGGTGACGGCACCGCCGGCGGTCACCGTCCGGTTTTCAGGCTGGGCGGTGAAGACCGGGGAAATCGTCGCAGCGGTGACCGTGAGCGTAGCGTCATCCGAGGTGGTGGAACCTACCGCATTGGAGACAACGACATGGTAGCAACCCGCATCGGCCGCCTGCGCGCTGCTGATTGAATAGACGGTTCCAGTGGCGCCCGAGATGGAGGTTCCATCTTTGCACCACTGAAAGGAGAACGGGGTCGTGCCGGTGGCAGAGACCGAAAGATCGACCGCCTGCCCAACGGTCACCGATTGTGCGGATGCATGAGCGGAGTTTGCCGCGAACAAGGCTAGTCCGACGACGGCGAGCACGGAAAGAATGAGGCGTATCGGAGCGATCGGCGTGGCGGGCATATTTATTCTCACCAGCCAGCGTAGTGTCCGACGCTAGCGCTTCATATCGGTGGGAGGCCCCATGTTCACTCAGCTAGATCGCTCAGAGTCCCGCCGGCGCCATGGTTGGCCAACGTATCGCCAATAATATGCGTCACCAGGGTGAACTCGTTCGCTCTGTGCTCGCCCGTTGCAGGGCGACTTTCGTTGTCCATTTGCCGTCGCGAATCCGCTCGGACTTCTGTTTCCCCCTCGAACTTGGAACGTTCAGTCGAGACCGATGCTTTCGTCGATGCTTCCGCTCGGCTCACAGTCGCGAGCGGTCGTCAAGAGCCAGCGGTGGCGGCAAGGGCCGCGGCTTGGCCAAAGAAAGCGGGCTGCCAAAATCGATGCCAGCTGTGACCACCGCCTAAGCGGAGCGAATTGCGTGGGTCGCCGCCGCGCCCGGTCCGTGGTCAGATGACGAAGACCCCTCCGGACGATCGAGGAGATCCGTAATGATATGATGAATATCCGGACGCGGCGCCGGCTATCACGCGGAAACGACCCGCCGAAGCGCAACCACGTTCGCCCGAATCATGCGGAAACGCCTGCGACCCCAAAAGACCGGTCTGTCCCAATCACTCGTGAGCCCATTGATATGGACAACCTCCTGCCGCGACTTGTCGCCGCGCGCACACACGACGGCCCACGCTGTTTCCCGCAAAAGTTGGGACAACAGCGGAAACAGCGGAGTCCGCGACGACATCCGCCGTTCAGCATTCGATCGACCAGCCGGTGGGATCGATGCCCAGATCGGCGGCGCTGATCTGGGCTGTGCCACTCATAAGCCCGAGGGCGCGCTGGCCTGTCTGCGGGTTCTGCCAGAGGAGGTCGGTCTGCCCGTCGCCGTTGAAATCCGCCGCCGCTGCGATCCGCCAGGCGGTGGGAACCACGCCCAGGGAGACTTCGGAGCTCGGAGTGGCGCCGTTCATCAGCCGCACCTTGCGTTCCCCTGTGTCCGGGTTCTCCACGCCGAGAACAAGCGATCAACAGACGAACTCACCCGGTTCTCTTCCGCAGGAGGATGCGCGACTCCGGGAGGTGGAGCATCCGGCGCATGCCGGCGGTTCCCCTAGGCCGTGGCGGCCGTGAGCACACGGCGGATGATCGCCAGCGACCGGTCGAGGTGCTCGCGCTTCGCGATGAGGGGCGGCAGCAGGCGGATGACGTTGTTGCCCGCCAGCGGCGCCAGCAGGCCGGCCTCACGCATCGCCGCCTGGTAAGGCGCCGGCGCGCCCGCCATCTGCAGGCCGACCAGATAGCCCCGGCCGCGCACCGCCTGGAGATGCCGGGGGAACTCCCGGGCCAGCTGCTCCAGGCTCTGCAGCCACGGGCCGCTGTTGGCGGTCACGTTCTCCAGCAGCTTTTCCTGTTCGATCACCCGCAGCACGGCGAGCGCGGCCGCGCAGACGAGCGGCGTCCCGCCAAACGTCGTCCCGTGCGAGCCCGGCTGGAAATACTCGGCGGCGTTCTCCCGGATCCAGACCGCGCCGATGGGCAGGCCGCCGGCGAGCGCCTTGGCCATGCCGATCGCGTCCGGCATGATGCCGGCGTGTTCGAAGGCGAAGAACTTGCCGGTCCGGCCGACGCCGCACTGCACCTCGTCGATCAGCAGCAGCAGCTGGTGCCGGTCGCAGAGGTGGCGCAGCCCGAGGAGGAATTCCTCCGTGCACGGATTGATGCCGCTCTCCCCCTGGATCGTCTCGACGAAGATCGCGCAGGTCTGGTCGTTGATGAGGTCGGCGAAGCTCCGGAGGTTGTTGAGCTCGCCAAACACGAAGCCCGGCACGAGCGGCCGGAACCCATGCTGGATCTTTTCCTGCGGCGTCGCGCTCATCCCGCCGAAGGTGCGGCCGTGAAACGCGTGCTGGGCGCAGATGATCTGGTAGCACCGGCCCTCCGCGCCCCCGGCCTTCTTCATGCCGTGCAGCCGGGCGAGCTTGATCAGCGTCTCATTGGCCTCGGCGCCGCTGTTGCAGAAGAACACCCGGCCCGGGCCGGCGCGCAGTACCAGCTGCCGCGCCAGTTCACCCTGCAGCGGATGCCGGAAGAGATTGCTGACGTGGACGAGTTCGCCCGCCTGGCGCCGGACCGCCTCCACCCATGCGGGATGGCAATGGCCCAGCGCGCTGACCGCGATGCCGGAGGTGAAATCGAGGTATTCGCGGCCCTGGTCGTCCCACACGGAACAGCCGTCGCCGCGCACGAGGGTGAGCGCGGGGCGGGCATAATTCTTCACAACGTAGGCGTCGTAGATCTCGGCCGTACTCGTGCGGACGATGGTGGGGGAGTTCATGATGAAACCGCTAATTCACGCTAATGGGCGCTAATCAATCGTACTTCTGGATTGGAACACAAGCGGAAGGGAGTCCGGCGACCGGCGGGACCGGCCCCGCGCCGGACCGGGCACCTCGAACCGGGGCGCCGCGAGATCCTAGCCGCTGACGATCTCGGTGCCGATGCCCTGGTCGGTGAAGATCTCCAGGAGCAGGCTGTGCGGCAGGCGGCCGTCGATGAGATGCACGCGCTGCACGCCCTCCTGGAGCGCGCGGATGGCGCTGGCGACCTTCGGGCGCATGCCCTTGTCGATGATGCCCCGCTTCTTCAGGTCGTCGACCTGGCTGATCTTGAGCGTGGAAATGAGCGAATCGGGCTCCGCGGGATTCACGAGCACGCCGGGGACGTCGCTCATGTAGACCAGCCGCCGGGCGCGCAGCGCGCTGGCCACCCGGCCGGCGACCAAGTCGGCGTTCACGTTGTAGGGCTTGCCGTCGAGGCCCTCGGCCACGGGCGAGATCACCGGCACAAAGCCGTCGGCGATCTCCTTCTTGATCAGCTTCACCTTCACCTCGGTCACCTCGCCGACAAAACCGAGGTCGACCGGCTTGCCGTCGTCATCGGCCGCCAGCTTCTGGCAGACCAGCACGGTGTCGCCCGGCATGCCCTTGGGCCGGGCCCCGGCCGTCGCGATGGCCTCGCACACCTGCGGGTTCACCACCTCGTTGAGGGTCTTCCGGACGACGGCGATGGTCGCCTCATCGGTCGCGCGCAGGCCGTTGACGAAACTGGTGTTCAGGCCGGCGGACTCCATCGCCTTGGTGATGGCCTTGCCCCCGCCGTGCACCACCACGACGTTGATGCCGACCGCGGCGAAAAAGGCGATGTCCCCGGCCACGCGGGAGCGCACCGCCGGATCGGGATCGTCCATGAAACTGCCGCCGTATTTCACGACGAAGGTCGACCCCCGGAAATCCTGGATGTACGGCAGCGCTTCGAGCAGCACGCGGGCCTTGGCGGTGATCTCCGCGATGTCCATCGCAGGTTATGGCCGGCCGCCGGCGGACGGAGATTCCGCCGTGGCGTCGATCGCGGGAAGGACAGGGCAGTGGTTCGGCATCGCGTTCACATTCGTTGGGTGGTGCGGAGTGCATACAACAGTTGCGGTGCGCATTTCCATCAAAAACTTTTGCGGCGCGCGGAGTCGTGGCGTGGGCGGACCCGCGTTTGCCCGTGGCCCGGGCCCAAAAGCCGGCGGCGGCCCGGACCGCGCCCCGTCTGGCGGGCGCCGGCGCGCTCCGGTCGCCGCGCCGCGAAGATTCCGCTTCACTCCGGCGCGTCTCCGCCCCACTTGTCGAAGCGTGTCCAGCACCGCCCGACAATTCTCCACGCATGCCGAACATCGCGCCTGGCTGAAAACGCAGGCCCGCCTGCCGGCCGGCTTTCGCGTCGGCACGGCCCGTTTTGGCTTCACCCCGCGCGAGGCGCCCATGCCGGCGGAGATGACGCTCACGCTCCTCGCGCTGGATGAGCCGGCATCCGCCTTCGCCGCGGTCTTCACGCGGAACGCCTTTCCGGGGGCGCCGGTCGTCATCGGCCGCCGCCGGCTGGCGGAACCCGCGCTCGGCGCGATCCTGGTGAACAACAAGATTTCGAACGTGTGCGCGCCCGGCGGAGACGAGGCGGCCGAGCGCGTGTGCGCGGACCTGGCCGGTCTGCTCGGCCGGCGGCCGGCGGAGATCCTCCCCTGCTCCACCGGGGTGATTGGCTGGCAGTTGCCGGTCGAGGAGATGCTGGCCGCGCTCCCGGACGTCGTCGCGGCGCTCACCGACGTTTCGGTGCTGCCCGCCGCCGAGGGCATCATGACCACCGATCGTTTTCCCAAGGTGCGCAGCGCCGCCGTGGGCGCGGGCCGCATTGTCGGCATTGCCAAGGGGGCCGGCATGATGGAGCCGAACCTGGCCACGATGCTCGTCTACGTGCTCACCGACCTGGCCGTGTCGCGCGCGGCCCTGCGGGGCATGCTCGCACGGACGGCGGACGCCTCGTTCAACTGCATCTCGGTGGACAGCGACACCAGCACGTCGGACACCGTGGTCGCGGTGTCGTCGGGCCGGGTGCCCTGCCCCGATCACGCGGCCTTCGAGGCGGCGCTCGCCACCGTGTGCGGCGACCTGGCCGAGGACATCGTCCGCAACGGCGAGGGCGTGCGCCATGTCATCCGCGTGCGGGTGAGCGGCGCGCCGGATGCCGCGCGGGCGCGCGCGCTCGGCAAGGCGGTGATCAATGCCCCGCTGTTCAAATGCGCGATCGCCGGCAACGATCCGAACGTCGGCCGGCTGATCCAGGCGATCGGCAAGCACGCGGGCGAACGGCTGCCGGCCCTCGACCTGTCCGCGCTGCGGGCGAGCCTGGGCGGCATCGAGATTTTCGCCGATGGCGCCTTTCGCCTTGATCCGGCCAAGGAGGCAGCGCTGGTGGCGCACCTCCAGCAGGCCGAGCTCTACGCGAGCGCCCCGCCCAAGCACGGCGTCTTCAGCCCGCCCGTTCATTTCCCCGCCCACGAGCGGTGCGTCGAGGTCGGGCTCGATCTTGGCGCCGGCGACGGCCGCGCGACCGTACTGGGCGGCGACCTGACCCACGAGTACGTCAGCGAGAACGCCGACTACCGCAGCTAGGGCGGGTATCGGACTTACACACCCCGGCGCTTCGCGCCACCCCTCTTCAAAGAGGGGACTCGGCTGGGCGCCTGCGAAATCCCCTCTGGAGAGGAGTGCCCCCGCGCCAGCGGGGGCGGGGGGTGTCCGGCGGCATCGAGGGGTGGGCGGGCCGGCCGGGGAATCGTGGCGACAGATGCTCGCGGGCTTGGCAGCGGCGCGGCCACCGGTCTACCCTTGCGCCCATGAAATCCCTCCTTTTCCCCCTGCTCGCCGCCGCCGCGTTCCTTCCCCGGCCGGCCCGGGGCCAGCTGCAGTTCGACGTGCTGGTGCTCGCCGTCCCCGAGAAATGGCACCGCGACTGCATCCCGGTCGCGAAGGACTCCTTTCAGAAACTGGCGCTGCACCACCAGTTCGGCCTGACCTGGTCGGCCGACCCGGCCATCCTCGAGACCGACCTGAAGAAGTATGCGGCCATCGTCTTCCTCAACACGCCCAGCGAGGCGTTGAACGAAGCCCAGCGGCAGCACTTCCAGGACTACATCCACGCCGGCGGCGGTTTCGTCGGCGTGCACATGGGCGTCGCCACCAAGCGCGAATGGCCCTGGTACGAGCGGCTCGCCGGCCGCTCGTTTCGCATCCATCCCTACGTCCAGACCGCCGTGCTGCACGTGGTCGACCGGAACTTCCCGGCGACGATGGGACTGCCCGAACGGTGGGTGTGGACGGACGAGTGGTATGAGTTCGACGCCGCCCTGGTGCCCGACCTCCACGTGATTCTGACCGTCGACGAATCCACCTACGATCCCACCAAGATCTGGCCCGGCCAGCACGCGGCAGGCATGGGGGCCTTCCATCCGGTGGCCTGGTATCATGTCTTCGAAGGCGGACGGAGCTTCGTGACCGCGCTGGGGCACATGCCGGAGCTGTATCGGGATCCCACCTATCTCGCCCATCTCTACGGCGGCATCTACTGGGCCGCCACCGGGCGGGGCATCGCCGCGCCGGCGAAGTAGTGCCGGCGTCGCGCGGGCAACCCGGCGACCGGCACGGCGGCCCGCCCTCCATCGCCCGCGACGTCTGGAGGGCCCGGCTCCGTCCGGGCCGGATCGGGCTTGCGGCGAACACCTACTGGTTCACCTGCACGACCGTGGCGGGCGGGAAACCGTTGAAATACGTCGAGGAGGCGTGGCTGTACGCGCCGATGTTCGTGCTGTAGACAAAGTCACCGCGCTCCAGCTCGGGCAGGTTTTCCGACATCGAGATCACATCGAGGGCATCACAAGTCGGGCCGAACACGGCACTGAGCTGCGTCGCGCCCCGCTTGAATGCCTTGATCGGGTACTTGCAGTGGTCGAAGATGACGCCCGAGTAGGTGTGGTAGACCCCGTCGTTGATGTAGTAGCAGGGCTTGCCGTCGCGGACCGCCTTGCCGATCACCTTGGAGACCGCGAGGCCGGCCGTCGCCACCAGGAAGCGGCCCGGCTCGGCCAGGATCTGGATATCCTTGGGGAACAGGCGGTCGATCTCGGCGTTGATCACCTTGGCGAGTTCGCGGAAGGGTTTGACCGAGACGTCATAGGGGGCGGGGAATCCGCCGCCGATGTCGACCAGGTTCATCTTCGTGTAGCCGCGGTCGCGCGCCTCCTTGAACACGCTGGCGGTGAGGCTCAGCGCCTGCACGTAGTTGTCGAAATTGGTCGTCTGGCTGCCGACGTGAAAACTGATGCCCTCGACGACGAGCCCGAGCTTGTCCGCCGCGAGGATGAGGTCGACGGCCTCGCCGGGCGAGGCGCCAAACTTCGAGGACAACTCCACCATCGCGCCGGTGTTGGGCACCTTGAGGCGCAGGGCCAGGCCGGCGTTGGGGGCGTGCCGCTGGATCTTCCGGATCTCCTCGAGATTGTCGAAGGTGACCAGCGGCTTGTACTGGTTCAGCTCCTCCAGCGTCTCGGTCGGCTTGGTCGGATTGGCGTAGATGATCTTGTCCCAGATCCAGTCCTGGCGCTCCTTGGCGGGCAGGTCCTTGATGTTCTCGTGCACGATCATGAACTCCGGCATCGAGGCGACGTCGAAGCTCGCCCCCTCCCGGTAGAGCGTGCGCACGATGGCGGGATCGGGGTTGGCCTTGACCGCGAAGTAGGCCTGCACCCGCGGCAGATAGCGCTTGAACTCGCGGTAGTTCCGGCGGAGCGCGTCGTGGTCGATCACAAACAGCGGCGTGCCGTGCGTCTTGGCCAGTTTCTGCAGGCGGGTCAGTGAGATCATGGTTTGAGATTGGTGCAAAAACAGCCTTCGACGTCAGGGCATGATTCAGCCGAAATCGGACATGGGGTGGAACAGCGGGCGTGTCACCAGAAAATCAGCGGCTGCTTTCGCCCAATTCCTTAGGCGCCGTCCTTGATCAGGAAGTTCTTGAACTGCCAGGGATCCCGCCGGTCGAGGTCCGGACGGTTGAAGCCCTGGAATGCATTGCCGTAGTGCTTGAGCGGCGTCCAGTCGGACGCCTTCGAAATCCAGCGTCCCAGATAGGGCTTGGCGACCGTGAGGACGAACTCGTGCGGCAGGTCGTCCGGGACGCACACCCCCATCGCCGGATGCTCGATCATCCACAGCGAGGCGGCCACGACCGAGACGGCCACCTGCATGGTCGTCGCGTTCTGGTGCGGCACGAGCCGCCGCGACTCCTCGATGCTGAGGTCGCTGCCGGTCCACCAGGACTGGTAGGCATGGCCCATCAGCAGGGCGCCCAGGATATCGGCGCCGCGCGTGATCTCGTCGTTCATGATCCGCTGGTTCTCCACCAGGCGGTAATCGTAGCCGCGCAATTCATTCAGCGAGGCGATGGCGCAGTCGCACGGGCAATAGGCGTAGTGGACCGTCGGCCGGTAGACCGCCCGGCCCCGCTCCCAGACCGTGAGCCGGTCGGATATCGTGAAGGCCTCGCCGTGGCGGACGACCATGCCGTGGATCGTGCAGTCGGGCACCCAGGAGCGGACCCAGGTGTTGATGCCCATGCGCGCGAGGCAGATCTGGTTGCGGGGCCCCTCGCGATGGCGGTAGGCGAAGACGGGCAGCTCCTTCTCGTGCGTGCCCCACCCCATCTCCGCCGTCGTCGTGCCCTCCTCGCGAAAGCCCTCGATGCTCCAGGTGTTGACGAACTCGTCCACCTGCTTCGGGCGGTTGGTGACCTGGGTGTCGCGTTCGCTGCAATGGATGACCTTCACCCCGAGCGCCTGCGCCAGCCGGTTGAACTGCTGGTCGGCGATGAGCTGCCGGAGCCGTTCCGCCGCGCGGCCCCGGGCCTTCCGGTCGGCGAGCACGCGCTCGCCGATGTCGATCAGGCCCTGCCGGGTGAAATGCGAGATCAGGCCCGGATTGGCGCCGTGTTCGATCACGGCCGTGGGCCCCTTCTCCTTCCACCCCGCGGTCATCCGGCGCACCTGCAGATGCCGGTGATACAGCGTGCGCGTGGTGGGATGCTTGTTCTTCGCGCCGGCGTAGGGATCCCACAGCTCGGTCGACGTGTTGACGTAGAGCACGCCGCGGTCATGGCACCACTGCAGGATCGCGCAGGCGTCGATGTTCCAGGCGAGATCGATGAGCAGGTCGCCCGCGGCCAGATGGCGGCCGAGCAGGCGCCCGAGGTTGGCCTGGGTCACCCGCGCGCGCACGAACCGCACGCCCCGGGCCGTCCACGGCTTCAGCTTCGCGGCCCGGTCCTCGAAATCCATGATCGTGACGTTGCGCGGCGGCACCCGGAGGAGCTTGAACAGGATGGGAAGCGTGCATTCCGCCACGGCGCCGTAGCCCACGAAGAGAACCTTCTTCCGGAATTCGATCATGATCTCGGTCGGTTGGGTTGCGATTTTCGGCGCGAGAGCCGGCGGTGGGGTCCCGGCTCTGCGCCCCGGGATGATTGCTGTTCGACCCCACTTAGAAACGTGGGCGAGTGCAAGAGTTTTTGCGGCCGCGGCGCGAATTTGTCCGCGCGCGGCGGCCCCGGATTCGCGCCGCGGACGCGCCGCCCGCCCGCCCGCGGCCTCAGACCAGCCCGGCCGTCTCCGGAAATCCGCACCAGAGGTTCATGATCTGCACGGCCTGGCCGCTGGCGCCCTTGACGAGATTGTCGATGGCCGAGGTGATCACGAAATTGCCCGTGCGCGGATCGTGCACCGCCGCCAGGTCGACGCGGTTGGTGCCGGTCACGTACGCGGTGTCGGGCGTCTCGCCGGCCGGCAGCAGCTGGATGAACGGCCGGCCGTCGTAGGCCTGGCGCCAGGCGGCGTAGAGCGTCTCGATCGTCGCGCCCGGCGCGGCCGGGACGGTGATGGTCGTGGCGATGCCGCGGCGCATCGGCGCCAGGTGCGGATTGAACTGGATGACCGTGGGCGCGCCGGTGAGCAGCGCCAGCTGCTCCTCGATCTCGGCCAGGTGCCGATGCCGGACCAGCCCGTACGCCTTCGCGCTCTCGGCGCGCTCGACGTACAAATAGCCCTCCTCAACCTTGCGGCCGGCGCCGCTCACCCCGCTGAAGGAGTTCACGACGATGTGCTCGCGCGTCACCACCCCGGCGCGCAGCAGCGGCGCCAGCGGCACCAGGATGCTGGTCGGATAGCAGCCCGGGGCCGCCAGCAGCGGAGCGTTCC
>Ga0265338_10007614_pt1 | contig 13369 bp, 11 predicted proteins | sample 42126metaG_FD_193579 | JGI IMG/M metagenome (GOLD analysis project Ga0265338, IMG submission 193579) | Rhizosphere microbial communities from Carex aquatilis grown in University of Washington, Seatle, WA, United States - 4-21-26 metaG | ecosystem: Host-associated > Plants > Roots > Rhizosphere... | reverse complement strand
GGCAAACAATGGCGCTATGTTGCCGCGGTTGCTGAGGGGCACGAACTGGTCACTACCGGCCCCTACAGATTTATCCGGCATCCCATTTACACGTCGATTTTTGGCATGCTGCTGGCCACGGTGCTTACGTGGAGTTGGTGGCCGCTGGACATTGCCGCGGTGGTCTTCTACATCGTCGGCACAGAGATTCGTATCCGCTCTGAAGAAGCACTGTTGGCCGCGCACTTCGGCGAACAATTCACTGCATGGCGCAAAAAGACGCCCGCGTACATTCCGTTCATTCGGTGATTGCGCTGCTCCGCTGCTACTTGAACTTCTTTACAGGTTCCGGCTGCTCGCTGCCCGCCTGGCCGGCGGCAATTTTGGCCACGGAGAAGTTCTCGCTCCACGATTGGCAGCCGGCCAGACGGCGCATCATTGAGAGCTGGCCTACGTGCGTCAACGCATCTGCCACCGGACCTTGAAAGAGCCGCTCCACAGTTGCGCCGAGTGGCGCATCCGAGGCCAGATAGGCGTCAAAGGCTGAGAGATTGGCATAGAATCGCTTCTGTTCGTCGGCCCATGCCAAAGGCGTGGAGTTGAACCAGGTTTCGTTTCCCTGGGCAATTGAAAGCGCCCACTTGAACAGGTCGCCCATGTGCGCCAGGATCGTTTCGGGCTTTTTGCCGGTGCCCTCAAAGACAGCGAAGCTCTCAGGTGAGTCCTGAAGGGCGCGGGTTGCGCGGTAAGCAAGGGTTGCGACAGTGTGGCGGAGGAATTCGCGTTTCTCATCCATGGCCGCAATATATCGCAACTCCGGCGCCCCGACGTCGAAAACCGCTTCGGTGCTAGACTTAGGGCGCGCGAGGCAAGGCGGGCGCGGGAGGCACAAATGCTGCGCAGGATCAGTTTATGGGCTCTGGGTGGGCTGGCCGTTGCGTTCTTCTGGTTCGTATTGATTTCGATTATGCCTCGTGGCCAGGGTCCCGGCGCGGATTGGCTGATTGTCCAGATCAGCGTCCCCTTCCTGCCCTTCGCACGTCACATCCCCGTTACCTGGTACGAGTCGCTGGCTTTGAATGCAGCCAGTTACGCTTTGATTGGCTCGGCGGTAGAGTTGGCTTTGATGGCCCTGCGCCGGCTATTTCCAGGGCGCGGCAGGCAGAACGTCGCCATGCCCTAGGAATTGAGCCCGGTTCTCTGCTAAAATCAAAGTTCTGAGTTCAATAGCAGGAAGTCACTATGTCAATTCATCCAGTAATGCAGCGCCTGGCCGACAAGCTCAAGCGCACCGATTTGCCGGCGTTTGTGCCCGGCGACCAGATTCGCGTCCAGGTAAAGATCAAGGAAGGCGATAAAGAGCGCCTTCAGGCCTTTGAAGGCCTGGTAATTGCCGTCAACCGTGGCCCCCAGGGCACCTTTACCGTCCGCAAAATGAGCTTCGGGCAGGGCGTCGAGCGCATCTTTCCTTTTAACTCCAAAGTTGTCGACAAGATCGAGAAGATCCGCAGCTACAAGGTTCGCCGCGCGAAGCTGTTTTACATCCGCGGCCTGCGTGGCAAGGCAGCCCGCCTGAAAGAAATCGATCGCGAGACCGGCAAAGTCCGCGCGTAAGCTGTAACAAGCTCCCGGCCAAAACCGCTTTCCAACCAGAGCCCTCAGCCCACCGGCTGGGGGGTTTGAGTTTTTGGTGCGCAACTCCAATCCTGTCAGTCCTTTAGTCCCTCAGTCCCTACTCCTGCCCCAGCCGCCGGTTGCGCAACCACTTGGCCACGCCCAGCGTGAGCAGCATGCCGCCGAAGGGTATGCAGCCCAGCACCAGGATGAGCGCAAACCAGCCCGTGTTGGTGTTGGCGCCGGTGTGCGAAACGCCGCCCAGCACGGTCATGAGCAAAATGCCGGCTACAACCCCCGTGACTACTATCGAACCGCCCCATTGCAAAAGCTGGCGGGTTCCATCGTCGGGCATCGCTTTCGATTCAGTATGATTCGTGCGTTGTTGTGGCATTGTCTTAGTAGCCAAGCGCCAGCCTCAGCATCACGTAGGTGACCACGCCGGTGACCGACACGTAGAGCCACAGCGGAAACGTCCATCGCGCCACCTTGCGGTGCTGTGGAATGCGTCCGCTGAGTGAGAAGAAGAAGGTGACCAGCACCAGCGGCAGCGCCACCACCGCCAGGATGATGTGGCTGGCCAGCAGCGGCAGGTAGACCATGCGCCCGGCCGCCTGTACAGGGTAGCGCACGTCGCCGTGCACGGCATGGTGAAGAATGTAGCCCACCAGGAAGAGCGTGGAAAATGCAAATGCCGTGATCATGGCCGCGCGGTGTTGCCTGATGCGTTTGGTGCGGATGAATGTGTAGCCGATGAGCAGTGAGACCGCGGCCAGTCCGTTCATGGTGGCGTTGAGCGCCGGCAAAAATGCGTACTGCGCGCTGGTGCCCGCTGCCGGATGAACGTAGATCAGCCAGAAAAGAAACAGCGAGGCCGCCGCGCTGATAGCCAGTATCGCCGCGATTGCGCCGTCTGTACCCGGCTTCTGTGCCTTTGTCTGCGTCCGTGATTTTGTCGCCGTCGTCATGGCTTCTTTAATGCTTTCCAACCGCGCAAATCATCAGCGCCGTAAACAGCAGCGGCAAATACATCACGCTCACCTTGAGCAAATCGCGCGCCAGCTTGCGACTCTCGTCTTCACTCTGCGCCTTCAGAATCTGCGCGAACCGAATTGTGTAGCCCAGATAAGCCAGGCCCAGCACAGTGGCCGTGATTGCGTATGCGAAGTTCGTCATGCCCAGCCACCATGGCGCCAGGCTTACGGGAATCATGAGCACTGCGTAAAACAGTGCCTCAACCACGGTCGACCGGCCGTCGGGCTGCACTACCGGCAGCATGCGAATGTTGGCGCGCGCGTAGTCGTCGCGGTAGAGCCATGCAATCGACATAAAATGCGGAAACTGCCACACAAAAAGAATGCCGAACAGCGCCACAGCCGGCCACTCGATCTGGGGCCGCGCCGCCGTCCAGCCCAGCATGGGACCCATCGCGCCCGGAAACGCGCCAATAAAAGTGGCCAGCGTGGTGACTCGCTTGAGTGGCGTGTAAATGGCCACATAACTAAACGCGGTGAGCAGCGCAAGCGACACCGTAAGCAGGTTGGTGTGCATCAGCAGCCAATAAGCACCCAGCGCCAGCGCGCCCATGCCCGCGATCAGGCCGACCCATAGCGGAAACCTGCCCGAGGCCAGCGGCCGGTCGGCGGTGCGAATCATTTTTGCGTCGCTGGTGCGCTCAAGCACCTGGTTGAGCGCGCCGGCTCCGGCTGAGACCAGCCCGATGCCGATCAGCGTGTCAATCAGACCGCGCTGCATGCTTGTGACACCCGTGGCCAGCGAGCCCAGGTAATAGCCGCCCCATCCCGTAACCAGCACCAGCCCAACAACTCTTACCTTGAAGAGCTCGCGCAGATCGTGGATGAATGTTGCAGTGGCCCCCGCGCGTGGCGCATGAAGCGCATGCCCGTGCATGCCGGTGTCGGTTGCAATGCCGGTCATTCTGGCGGAGTTGGCGGTTTGTGAGGTGGGAGTCATTAGGAATGGGCTCACTCGACGCTGCCGGGAGGAATTGAAGTGCGCGAGCCGCCTCTATCGATCATATCAAGTTCACGATCATGCCCGGCGCACGAACATGCAGCGCAATTGTCGGGCGTATCGTTTACGGCTTTACCCCACCGGTTCTGCCCGGCGCAGCGTAATCACGCTGATCTCGGGCGGGCAATCGAATCGAAAAGGCACGCCGATCGTCCCCAGCCCACGGTTGACATAAAGTTGCATGTTCCCGAACCGGAACCACCCCTCAACATACTTCTTGGCGCCCGGAGGAAGAATGAGGGGACCGATAAAGGGCAACCTCACCTGTCCGCCATGCGAATGCCCGCTCAGCATCAGGGCTACGTCCTGCGCCGCACCCGTCTTCACCACCTGGTCGGCGTAGTCCGGCTCATGGCACAGCAGAATCACAGGCTCCTCGGCAATGCCTCGAATGGCGGCGGGAATCGCCAGATCAATCTTCGGATGGCCAGTGTCCCAATCGTCGAGCCCCGAGAGCCAGATTCTGCTTCCGCCCCGCTCCAGTGGCGTATAACTGTTCACCAGGATCGGGATGCCGTTATCTTTCATCGCTGTCGAAACTACTTTTGATCCCACAATCACGTCATGATTGCCGAGAATGGCATAGCGCCGCTGACAATTCAGATTGCGCAGAATGTTGGCGCACTGCCAGACCGCGCCCACGGCAAACTTGTGCGAGCCGACACCGTCCGTGACAAAGTCGCCGGTAAGAAAAACAAAGTCCACGTTGAGATCGTTAATTACATTAACGGCATGTTCGACGAACAGCGGCTCGGTGTACTCGTCAATATGGATGTCGCTTAACTGCGCAATCCGCGCGCCTTCAAATGCAGCAGGAAGTCCGGCAATTCGAATGTCGTGGCGCGTGACGTCGATGTAGTGGCGTTCAATTGCGCCCGCGTAGACCGCCAGGCCCGCAGCCGTCAAGAGGCTGCCTTTCAGGAATTTGCGCCGGGAGATTGGCCGTGATGGGGAAATTTGCGCAACTGCCATTCTTTTATCGTAATTGAACTGTTGGCAAGAGGCGAATTGCACCCGCTAGCCAAACCAGTAAGATGCGGCGTTTCAACCTCCGGCCTGCGCAAGGCGCTACTCTTCAGCGTCTTCCCCTGGCGTTGCCCCCTCTTCGCCCAGCGGATTGTTATCGCGGTCAGTCACCTCAGCCAGCGCCGCCAGCCGCGCCGCAATCTCCGCGCGCCACGCACCTTCAGGCGCGCGCCAGCTCCAGTTACCCGCCGCAACAGACGGCGTGTTCATGCGCGCCTCCGATCCAAGCTCCAGCAAATCCTGCGCGGGAATCACCACCATTCTCGCCACGCTTGCCTGGGCCGCGCGTATCAATGCCCAGACAGGATTAGCGCCGACCGGGCCGACGTATGCCTCAACCGCCGCATGGACCACATCGCCTGCGCCGCCGAACCAGCCGAAAGTGGTGTCGTTATCGTGCGTGCCTGTGTAGGCAACTGTGTCAGGAGAGTAGCGGTGCGGCAAATGCGGATGCGCACCTTTGTTGCCGAAACCGAACTGCATCACTTTCATGCCCGGCATTCCCGTGGCGCGCCGAAGAGCGTCAACCTCAGGCGTAATCATGCCCAAATCTTCAGCCACCAGTGGGAGAGCCCCCAGCGCGCTTACGAGCGCTTTGAACAACTCCTCGCCCGGACCCTTTATCCATTTGCCATTCACCGCCGTTTCTTCGGCGGCGGGAATCGCCCAGTAGGCCTCGAATCCGCGAAAGTGATCAAGCCGCACAATGTCATAAAGCGCTGTCGCGCGGCGCATGCGATCAGCCCACCAGTCGAAGCCTCGCTGCTTCAGCACATCCCACCGGTAGAGTGGATTGCCCCATCGCTGGCCGGTCTTTGAAAAATAATCGGGAGGCACGCCGGCGATGCGAATAGGGTGCAAATTCTCGTCCAGCTCAAATAGCTCAGGGTGAACCCAAACATCGGCCGAATCCATGTTCACAAAGATTGCGATGTCGCCCAGAATCCTGATGTCGTGCGGTTCGGCTGCTCGGCGCAGCTCGTCCCACTGCAGTGTGAAAGCAAACTGCAGCACCTGCTCTTGAATCAAGTCCTGGCTGTGCGCTGCGCCGAAATCGTCCAGCGCATGGCGGTCACGGCGCTTGAACGGCTCAGGCCACTCGGTCCATTGTCCGGTTTTGAACTCGCGCCGCAGTACCGCATAAAACGCGTAGTCGTTCAACCATGCCGCTTCATCACGGCAAAACTGCTCAAACTCGTCCCACTGCGCGGCGGTTTTCTCGTTGTCGAGCGCATGATCAATAAAGTTTCGCGCGGCCTCGTAAAGCAGCGGGAGCTTGGCTTTTTCGGCGCTCGCAAAATCGGCTGCGCCGCTAGTGCCGGCCAGCGAATCTACGCGATCAGCGGTGATCCAGCCCCAGTCGCGCAAAACTTCAAGGCTGACCAGATATGGATTGCCGGCAAAGGCCGACGATGCCGCATACGGTGAGTTGCCGTAGCCGGTGGGGCTGAGCGGCAGCACCTGCCAGATGTGCTGTTTTCCCGCAGCCAGAAAGTTCACAAACTCATGTGCCGCCGGCCCAAGGTCGCCGATGGGGCCGCGCGAGGGCAGGGAACTGACGTGTAGCAGAACTCCGGCAGATCGTTCGAATTCCATAGATTCATTATCGCGGGGAATGCAGAGAAGCCCAAATCGCCGTCGGTAAACGCCAATCGCAATCGATCAACACTTACATTGATGCATCTTACGGGGCAAAGTTCTGTAACCTCCCAGGTCAGGGAATCCGGAAGTCCACCCCAGCGACGAAGATCTGTCGCCGGGGACCCCGAGTCGCTGGGGACCCCAAGACTTTGGGAACTCAGCATTGAGAAGCTCTGTACCATTTCTTCTCAATGCTGGAATCGAAAGTAGCGTCTGCCGTTGGCTACAGCCCGGTAGCCACTACCGGCTCTGGCGCACCTTTAGGAGAAGACAGATACCCTGTCACAGTATTCTTGGCGCTCACATCGTTCACTACAATCTCAAACAACATGGGCTCTTTGCCGCTGTAGAACTGAAGCGGCTCGTTCAGGCTCTTGTCCTTCTTCTCGTACTGCTTGTCGTCGGAAAAGACGGCGAGCGTGTACTTGCTCTTCTTCGAGTCGGCTCTCTTCAGCACAAGGCTCACTGTTCCTACCTGCTGCTTCTGGCCCTTCACCAGCGTGAACGCGTAGTAGTTCCGGTCGCCCTTGTGTTTCAGAATTTCCAACTCCGCGCCATTCCGGGCAATCAGGGAACTGTGGCCGTTCAGATCGCCCTTCATTGACGTCAACTGGACGTTGGTGTCGGCCAGGTCGTTCTGCGTCTTGGCCACGTCGGTCTTGACGCCGCCGACATCTGTCTGCACGTCGGTCATGGCCGTGGAAACTGCGGCTACCTGCCCTTGCGTCTGCTCTTGCGCGGTTGCGAGGCGTGCTGTTTTCATCTCCCCGCGAGCCTCGCGGACCAGCAGCGCCGCCGAGCGCGTATCCAGTTGCTGCTGCGTCAGGCCAAGCGAGGCCTTCAACTCGTCCGTGTCCACACTCAGCCGTGCGTCGGTATCCTGGAGCGCTGCATTCAGCCTGGTGTTCTGCGCTGCGGCATCCGTTAAAGCCTGCTGCTGAGTAGCCAATTTGTTGTTCAGCGAGTAACTCCAGATAATGCCGCCTAACCCCAAAAGCATGGCCACCGCGATTGCTGCCAGCAGTGGGCCGGAATGCGTTCTGGGAGTTTCTTGAACCACTTCAACTGTCATGTATTTCCCCTCTTTTTGCTCTGGCTAACGTACGGCAAGCCAGGATGGTGCTGTGAGGCCCATCATGGGGCGGTCTGTTTAATTGATTCTGTGCCAAATTAACCGCAGTTTGTGCGAAGAGTCTGCCGTTGGCCGATGCGCCGGTCTCGAGGGCGCATCGGCACTTTGGCGTGTAACTCCCGAAAAGTGGGCGGCGTTCCAACGGACACGCCGCCGCCTGCCAGGTTGATTCTGGTAGCGCTTGCTTGTTGCAGGATGACCTTGAATCAGGGAGTAGTTACTACTCTACTGAGAGTCCGACACTCAGGTCTAAAAACCTTTGAGTATCCGTCTCGGGCCATAGGGCCGGTTCCGCGTGTGCATGCGATCCCAAACATAGCGCAAGATACCGGAGAGCGATGCGATCCCAATCACGGCAATGTATATCACGCCTCTTTCGATAGTAAGCGCCACTGGCAATCGGTTGCATTGCGGTTTCGGCTGCCGGGGTCGCTCGCATTCAAACGTTGAAGCTCGCCCATATACACTGCAATCCCTGCGCCAATGTGAGCATTCCGCAGTCGAATTACCTACTCAGTTCATATGGTTCGACTTGGGACCAGGCGACCGAGCCGGAATGGGGCGGTCAGAAGCCTGCCGCCTGAGGCTGGCTATGTAATTTGTTTCAGGGTGCGTGTTTCTTACACGGTAAAGACGGAAAGGCAACGTGTGCCTCACCCGCATTCAGCTTCTATAATCCCTGTGTCCGCCGAAACAACTGTGGAGAGACTCCAAAGAAAGTCCAGGTGAATCCGTTGAAATCTGTCGAATGCCGTCTTATTGCCATTGGCGCGCTCTTGCTGTCCATACTCTCCATCGCAACACCGGCCCGCGCCGCATCTGGCGCCGTTCCTGAGCCCGTGGTTCTCAACTCCGGCTGGCAGCTCCAGGACGTGGCCAAAGCGACCGAGCCTGGCGCGCAGATCGCCTCTGCCGCCTACAAGCCGGGCGGCTGGTACACGGCCACGGTGCCCGGTACTGTGCTCACCACGCTGGTCAATAACAAGGTCTACCCCGAGCCACTCTACGGCGAGAACGACCGCCCCGAAGTCATTCCTGAATCGCTCGTGCACACCTCGTATTGGTATCGCACCGTCGTCAAAGTCCCCGCCGAATACAAGAGCCGCCACGTCTGGCTCAATTTTGATGGCATCAACTATTCGGCCGCGGTCTGGGTAAACGGAACGCAGGTTGGCTCCATCAAGGGCGCTTTCATCCGCGGCAACTTTGACATCTACACAGCGGTGCAGCCGGGCAAGCAGGCCGTGATCGCCGTGCTCATTACTCCGCAGCCCCATCCCGGCGTTCCTCACGAGCACACAATCCGCGACGGCATCGGCGGCAACGGAGGCATCAGCGCCATCGACGGACCAACCTTCCTCTGCACCCTCGGCTGGGACTGGCTGCCCGCCATGCGCGACCGCGACTCCGGAATCTGGCAGAAAGTTTATCTCTCCGCCTCAGGCCCCGTGCTTGTCAAAAACCCGCTTGTCACCACCGATCTTCCGCTGCCCAAAACCGACTCCTCTGATGTTGCTGTCGAGGCCATGGTCGAGAACACCACCGATAAGCCTGTGAAAGGCCTCCTTGAGGGAACAATCGGGCAGGGGACGAGCGAGGAAATCAAATTCCAGCAGCCCGTCGAGCTTGCCGCGCATGCCAAACAGCAGGTCACATTCAATCCCGCAAACACGGCAGCCCTGCATATCGCCAATCCGAGTCTGTGGTGGCCCAACGGATATGGGCCGCAAAATCTCTACCACCTGCACCTGGAGTTTGTTGCCGGCGGCCGCACCTCTGACGTGAACGATCTCGATTTTGGCATTCGCAAAATTTCTTACTCGGTGCCCGGCGCTGACACGCTCACCATCTCGGTCAACGGCGTGCCGGTGTTCATTCGCGGCGGCGACTGGGGCCTTGACGAGGGCCTCAAGCGCATTCCGCTGGACCGCATGGAAACTGAGATTCGCTATCATAAGCTGGCCAACCTCAACCTGATTCGCAACTGGGTGGGGCAAAGCACCAGCGAGCAGTTCTACGAGCTCTGCGACAAGTACGGCATCATGGTGTGGGACGAATTCTTCCAGCCCAATCCGAGCGACGGGCCCAATCCTACTGACATCGACACTTATGTTGCCAACGTGCGCGACAAGGTGCTGCGCTTCCGAAATCATCCCTCCATTATTTTGTGGTGCGCGCGCAACGAGGGCTTCCCGCCGCCGGAGATTGACGCTGCATTGCGCAAGGTGCTGGGCGAGCTTGAGCCCACGCGCCGCTACCAGCCAAGCTCGACAGATGGCGCCGGCGTGCGCTCAGGCGGGCCCTATTTCTGGCGTGCGCCGCGCTTCTTCTACAGGATCACCGACGATTATTTCAAGACTGAAACGGGCTCAATCAGCGTGCCCACCCTCGAGTCCATTCACGGCATGATGCCAAAGAAGGATTGGGACAGCATCAACGACGACTGGGCCGAGCACGACTTTGCCAAAGGCAATTCCGGCGCGCAGGATTACCCAACTGAAATTGCCGCCCGTTATGGCGCATTCCGCAACCTGGCCGACTTTGTTCGCAAAGCGCAGTTGGCAAACTACGAGGCCTATCGCGCAATGTACGAGGGTCGCAACGCAAAGATGTTCCACCCCAACACGGCCGTTATTACCTGGATGAGCAACCCGGCGCAGCCGAGTTTTGTGTGGCAGATATATCACTACGATCTCGAACCCATGGCGTCGTTCTTTGGTGTGATGCACGCGGCTGAAATCGTGCACATTCAGCTGAACGAAGCGACGGGCGACCTTGAGGTCATCAACAATCTGCCCCAGCCATTCGTCGGTTCGGCCCATCTTTCGATCTACAATCCCGACGGCATTTTGGCCGCGCAAAAAGAAATACCTGTCAACGCGGAGGCTTCCGCCGTTACCGGTCTTGGCCCAATTTCATTTCCCGCGACCATCATGAATCTGAATTTCATCAAGCTTGACCTCAAAGATGCCCAGGGAAAACTTATCTCGAGCAACTTCTACTGGCACAAGCTGGCCGATCCTGACGATCTGAATGGTCTGAATAATCTGCCCGCGGTCACCTTGAACGCCCAGGCCCAGAGCGCCGACGCAGGCGGCACACGCACCGTGACCGTAACGCTTACCAACCCGTCAAAAGACATTGCGCTGATGGCGCATGTGCAGCTAAGGCGCAAATCAGGCGATCGCGTTCTGCCCGTCACCTATAGCGACAACTACATCTCGCTTGTGCCCGGCGACTCAAAGACCATCACGATCGATGCCGCCACCAGCCAGTTCAACGGCGAAGACGCGCTGGTGGTTGTCGATGGTTGGAACGTTTCGGTAGCTCCAGCCAGTTTCACGGGAATTGCAGTAGCGCCGAATACTGAAGCCGCGCCCGAAAACTCACCGGAGACAGGGTTCGCCTTCGCGACCACGGGGCTAAGGGACTAAGGGAACGTGGGGGCAAGGGCGCGATGGATTAGAGCTAGAGCTGTTCGCACAAATCCAGCCAGCCGATGAAGGAACGTCCCTCAGGGGCTAAAGCCCTAGCATTTATGCGCCTCTTTCGGCACGACTAAAGTCGTGCCCTGACACAAGGCCATTTCGGAAGAGTCTTTCCGCAGCCTCTGAAGACAGCAAGTAGCCAGTAGCCGGCAGCCAAGAGCCGAACTGTCTCTACGCCTTCAGCACATCGGGCATCGATAGCGTCGCGAGAATACTCCGCATCGTCTCTTCATCGCCGCCGATCTTTTGCAGTAGTTTCTCTTTCAGTACATCGCGCTGCGCATAAAGACGAAGCGGCTCCGGAGGATTATGCAGCAGCTCTTTGCCCACCAGCGCGCGAACAATAAATGGCATGTACGACGAATAATCGCCCTGCATGCTCACCGTACGCGTCTGGTATCCCACCGGATTCACCTTTCCCCAACTCACTGCTTCGCCCGGCCAGCACGATGAAAGGCTGCCATCCGTCACCGGTGAAGAAACAATCTGCGCGTCAAAGTCGTATCCTCGAATGTCTTTGAGGAAGAAAATCTGCGAGAGCGTCGGCTCCGGCTGCAATGAATAGTTCTTGGGCACGCCGCCGCCGAGAATCATTACCGCCATCGCCTTTGGCCCCGATTCAAACAGTCCCCAATGGTGATAAGCGCACGACTCGAACACGTCCTCGTGCAAATCGTATTCAAACTCGTAACTGATTTTCCCCAGCCGCTTCAAGGTCCATAGCTTTACCGAATTCAGAAACGCGCTGCCGTCTGCGGGAGCGCCGATAAACACCGGCAGATCCATCTCCGCGCAGGTGCTCATCAGCCCCGGCGCAATGCCCAGCGCCTTCTCCCGTTCCGCATAGCATTTGCCCAGCAGATAATTGCGCTCGGTTGTCGTCATCCGCTTCTGAAATTCGGGACGCTGCAAAATAGAGGTGAGCACGGTGTCCTGATCGAACAGCACCTGCTCCTCAAAGCCGGTATCCGTCACGCGGATCACGCCCTCTTCTCTTAACTTTGCATCGTCGCCAAACAGGTCCACTTTGCGGATGGGCCTCTCGGCGGACTGCCGCAGCGAATCATGCCCGTCGTGATAGCAAATTGCGTCGGTAACCGTAATGTAGGCCGTATTTGCCGCGCGCATCAGCGGAATGAGCCACGCGCGATGCTGGTCGCTCACCGTTACCGGCCCGGCACACGTAATTACCAGCGGAATTCGCTGCTCAATCACCTGCTTCAACACTTCGTAGACGCGCTGCAGATAGGCGCCGCCAAAAGCCGGCAGAGACTCCTGAAACACTTCGTTCAGGTCTTTGCACTCCGTAACCGGTTTTCCAGTCACGGCCTTTCCCATAAGCGATTTTCCGGGACAATCCTCGTTTTCAGACATGACAATATCCTCACTCTCCAGAGTGTGATTCTCCAATGAATTTTCATGGAAAATCTCCCGCGGATTGTCCTTCCTCACGCGAGAGGCAGCGGGCGCGCTGGTAAAAAGTGCGCCGGTCGGAACCGCCCCACGTAGAGTACCACAAACCCATTTAACGGCGAAGACCCGCATTACCCGTCCGAACTAGGCAAGCAACAGTTTTTTGGGGCGGGCCAGAACGTAGACTGCGACCAGGGCTGCAGCGAAGCCGGCAGTGGCGCCAATGGCGAGCGCCCAGCGTGGGCCGAAGTGGTTGGCAACCCAGCCGGCGATCGGTGCGCCAATCGGTGTTCCCCCAAGTGCGATGGCAACCCGCAACGCCATTACTCTGCCCCGCATCGCCGGCTCTGTAGAAAGCTGCATAGCACTATTAGTGCCGTTTGCGAAGGTCAGGGCTGCCGCACCGATGATGATGAGAGCAGCCGCGAACCACCAGTAACCAGGCGCCATCGCCGCCAGGGTACAGCCGAGCCCGAAGACAACAGCTCCCCATAAAAGAGACGGCAAGCCCTGTTTCCCGCGACCGGCGGCAAACAAGGCTCCTGAGAGTGTGCCTACGGCCATAATTGAAGAGAGCAGGCCGAACGCGCGCGCGTCGGAGTGGAAGACATTCACGGCCATAGTAGCGATGAAGATGGGAAAGTTCATACCAAAGGTGCCGATAAGAAACAACATGATCAGCATCGCCCTCAGGTCCGGTCTTCTCCACACGTAGCCAAGCCCATCCATGAATCCAGAAGTTGTGCGGTGCGCCCTGGCGCTTTTGTGTAGTTCCGTGAGACGAAAGAAAGACATGGAGATGAGAACGGCGGCGAATGATAGCCCGTTCAAAAGAAAGGCCCATCCTAAGCCAACGCTCGCGATCAGCACGCCGGCGACGGCGGGTCCGATCATTTGCGCGGCGTTAAATGAGCTCGAGTTCAACGCCACGGCATTGGGAAGGTCCTCATCGCCCACCATCTCTGCCACGAACGTCTGTCGCACTGGAGCATCGAGGGCGACGGCACAACCGGAAAGAAATGCCAACACATACACGTGCCAA
>Ga0265338_10007612_pt1 | contig 13371 bp, 15 predicted proteins | sample 42126metaG_FD_193579 | JGI IMG/M metagenome (GOLD analysis project Ga0265338, IMG submission 193579) | Rhizosphere microbial communities from Carex aquatilis grown in University of Washington, Seatle, WA, United States - 4-21-26 metaG | ecosystem: Host-associated > Plants > Roots > Rhizosphere... | reverse complement strand
CCGGATAGCCAGTGATCGCGCCGCCGGATCTAAATTGCTGTCCGGGTGAATAAGCGGATGCCCCATAACTGGGGCTACCCCCAAACCCACCTCCAGCCCCGGGACCACCCCCGCGAGCGTCGGCGGCAGAGGAGATGAGGGCCACAAGCCCCAGGACCGCAACAAAGGACAAAAGTCGCATAGCACGTCTCCCACTTCAGGATACTGGGTAACTTAACGTGCGGTGGCTGAGATGGTTCAGCAGCAATACATAAAGCCAAATATCCGGACGGAGCCGCGCATGGCGAGTGTAGTTTGAGCGGCCATACAGAATTCAAGGCACGGTCGTGACGTGCTGCGACCAAAAAATGACAGCGCTGCCTCGAGCTGAGCGTGGAAAACAGGGTAAGCGAAATGTTATTCACGCTTCTGAAGGCCGGCAGGCGCTCAAAACTAATAATATAGTTTTAGACGCTATTTCTGGACCCGGGCGCTGATCGTATCTTTTCTGTCCCGGAGCAGGCCATGAAGGTGTCGGACCAATACAGGAACGCGGCTCTGAGGCTGTGTCAGCGAGCAAATGGCATACGGAGCTTAGACGTGCGGGTCGAGTACGAGTCGCTCGCATTTTCATACATGTGTCTTGCTGAACAGGCGGATCGTGAGGCAGAAGAATGGGCCGAATGTCGCGACCTGCCGGCGACCAAATGAATGAATGCCGCCGAAGCCCTCGCCTGCGCACCTTCAAGGGTGGCTCCATCATATTCGGAGTTGCCGCAGCGATCGACTGCCTCATCCGCAATATGTCTGAGACAGGGGCGGCGCTTGAGATAGAGGCCCCGATCGGTATACCCGACGAATTCACGTTGCTTATCAAACCAGAATTCTTGAAGCGTCATTGTAAGGTCGTTTGGCGTTCGGCCAAACGAATTGGTGTGCAGTTCGTATGAAGTGCTCTTGGGAAGCTCCGGAGTCGCACAGATGCTCTCCTGTCGGGAGCGGCTATGCAGCAAACTACTTCGGTTGCCAGCCGTGCGCACAGGGGGGCTTAGGGAAAAATAACGACCGAGTTGCAAGTTCGGAGAGACTCAAGAGACCAGCCGCAGGCTTGTAGGCCCGAACGGCTTCGTCGGGTAGCTGCTGCAGTTGATTGCGACGTTCGAGTTGCCAGTGAACGCGACAGTGTCGCCGATGATCTGTGTGCAACTCGCGCTGGTGTTCGCGCCGCCGGAATAGCTAATGGCGCCTGTGGGGACATAGATGGCACCGCCGAAGGCCTGGCTGCTACCTCCATTCAACTTAAACGATGTGCCGATAGGCGTATTCCGGTCAGCGAAGACAACAAGGCCCGCCGTTGCTCTTCCAATTGGAGCCGACAGACTGACGTTCGCATTGCCATTAATCGTCATATTCGCCCAATTGGTGCCGGTGCTGGAGGTGAAGATCAGGGTTACCCCGGTGCCGGTAACTGTGCCGCCGCCGTTGACCGAGAACGATCCGCGGTCGATGAAGTAGAGTCCTGGATTGAACGTCAAAGTACCGCCAGCATTCACACTGATGCCGCTACAATACACGCCCGGATCTATCGTTACCGTGGCCTTCACATTGAGATTGTTTTTTGTGCACGCGCCAAGGGTGGGCATTGCCACATCAGCATAGGGATCTGCCAGGCCCTGCAGGTGCGCTTCAACGCCGTCCATTGTTGTGACGTTGGAGCTCGATATCGACACACCGCCGACTGCGCCAATGGATTCGGCGCTAAGCGACGCTGAGCCAGAAACGCTGAGCGCACTGGAGCTACTTGAGTCGGAATAGGCGCTGCAATTGCTCAGGTTGACGTTCGTGCTACCTCCTAGGGAGAGCGCATCGCTGGCGCTGCTGTCTAGCGTCAGAACGCATCCATCAACCTGGATGCTAACCGATGCTGTAGACTTTGCCTGAAATGGTATTTCGGCATAGCCCATCACGCGCATAAAGGTCGTCGATATAGACCCCGCGGCGGACACCGTGACGGTGCTACTGTTGCCGGACTGGGCCACATTCGACGTCAGGGACGTGACCTGCACGCCAGGGCGCGAAAGCAGCGCGTTGAACATAGATTGCGCCTGCACAGCAGTCGGGCCCTGTGCGACGTCTTTCGCGAGGGCCAGTGCGGTTGCGTCTGCAGCGCCCTGCATCGCGGTCTTGGAGGCGGCGTTAGCTATGCTATTCCCGGCCGTTCGACTGGAGCGGCTGGTCGGTGGCGGCTATGCGGTGTTGGGGATCGACGATACCGCGGTGCCAAAGAAGCGCACGCACTCGGTCGGGGCCGCCGCGCAATAAGCTTCGGCCCTCGCAGGCGTTGGAGATCAGTGAACGAGAGGCTTCAGGCCCCGCTCTTCCGCAGTGCTCTTCCGTGCGCTAGGTGCCGCGCAGACGCGAACGAATGTTCTGCACCGTCAGCGATGCGATCGCTCAATCGTCATTACCGCATTCAGTTTGCTGTTGCGCAGATTGCAAGTGTCAGCATTCGTCCGAGTCGGACCAATCATTCGAATGTGACGTAGCTCTGTGCGTTTTGCATCTACCGCAATTGAATATCTAAGTCTGGCGGCTCAAACTGCAAAATCAGGATCCAGCAGCAAAACAAACCAGTAGCTGATTAGGTCGTAGGCGAACAAAATGTTGTGACACCTAACCTGTAAATTTGCGTACCGCCAGGACGGCATTCAGGCCGCCGAAAGCGAATGAATTAGAAAGCGCCACGCGGACCGGCATTTGACGGGCCTCGTTCGGCACATAATCAAGATCGCATGCTGGATCGGGACCGAGGTAATTGATGGTCTGGGGAACAATGTCTTGGCGTAAGGCCATCACCGAGGCAATGAGTTCGAGCGCACCAGCGGCACCGAGCGCGTGGCCGATCATGGACTTTGTGGACGACAAGACAACTCGGCGCGCATGGTTTCCGAACCTTATGTGCACCGCCGCCGTCTCCGCCTGGTCATTGGCGACGGTCCCCGTTCCGTGGGCATTGACATAGTCGACGGTGTCCGGCGCAAGATGCGCCATCTCTCATTGCCGCGCTGATCGCGCGGGCCATTCCGGCTGGGTCCGGCGCGGTCAGATCCTTCGAGTCCGCGCTCATTCCGAAGCCTGCGACTTCAGCAAGAATGTCCGCATCTCTCGATCGTGCGTGCTCCAAGGTCTCGAGAACCACGATCCCCGCGCCTTCGCCAATTACCATTCCTTTTCGGGCCGATGAAAATGGCCGGCAGGCATCCGGCGCCATGATCCGCATCGCCTCCCAACCCTTCAGTGCGCCGAACGTGATGCTGGCTTCGGTGCCGCCGCAAATCGCGCAGGTCGCCCCACCAGACCGCAGCATGTGGAAGGCTTGGCCGATAGCGTGTGTCGCCGATGCGCAGGCACTCGCGACCGCATAAGCTGGCCCCTTGGCGCCGCAGAATAATGAGACTTGGCTCGCCGCCGCGCTGATCATCGCCTTGGGAATGGTAAGCGGGTGTAGACGTGTAGCGGCTTCGGCGTAAAGGCGATGGAAGCTGTCATCGACTGTCTCGTGGCCGCCCGATCCAGTCCCGATGATGACTGCGGTACGTTCGGCAAGCCCGTCGGCCAGCGCACCCCCGACTGCGCCAACGCCTGCCTCGCCGCAACAACGGCAAACTGCGACACACGATCGAGCGAGCCGATTTGCTGTGGCGCGACGTGTAGTGCCGGGTCAAAGTCCAGTACCTGTCCGACAAGCTTCGTGCTGACTTGCATGCCCGATGGCAACACCGGGGCGGCAAGACCGGAGCGGCCCGCAATCAAACTGGACCAATAATTCCGTATGGAATTGCCAATAGGGGAGACGATACCCAATCCCGTGAGGACGACTCTACTCAAGTCAGGCTGACCTTGGCGGCGACCAGGGCTTCGACCGTCTTGATGAGATCGCCCACAGTTTTGGCTTTGATATCGAAATTCGCGTTAAAGGGGATTTCAACGTCGAACTTTTCCTCGATTACGAATGTCAACTCGACCACGCTAAGCTTTCTCCCAAGCGGTACGGAGCCAGTGCACATAAGGATCGGCACTGTGCAGAGCGACAGCCGAACGGGGAGCATAACTGACCCAGTAGTTATCGATGCTGGTCACCTTTTCCGAGATCGGGGCCAGCTTGCGTGACAACTCGACATGCGTCCCATTGCGGACGAACAAGAGCGTCACGGTCGCCTTACCATGCTTGGCTGGATAGAACCCGCCGAGTTCTCTTTTGGCCCGGCCCATAAATTGAGTTCTGACCTCTTCCAGCTCGTAGCGAAAATCCACACGCACTTCGAACACGTGCAGCTCATCCGACATCGGGGATAAAATCTCTGGATTGTGGGCCGTCGGTTGACGCTCCTTTCCGAATCTGGACTATCACTTGTGCGTTAAATAACCGCCGACCCAACATGTGGTTTCTAGGGACCCGAGGACGCTGCCAGTGCCTTGGGGTTTCCTACGTGCGCCGTTTCTCAATTTTGAGTCCACGCGCGCGCGGCAGACTGCCCTGAACCGCTTGGTCATGGCGTACTCACAACTAGGCCCCGTCCGAACTGTTTTCACGGTTCCATCTGCTCCGCTGCAGCGAGGGCAGGTGTGATGAGGAACTGAAACTAGACCACTGTGATAACATCCGACTGAATTTGCTCCAGGGACTCTTGCCGTGTTTCGATCGCCGTTAGCCACGCGATAACTCCGCAAGCTAACATCAGTGCGCCAACAAAGCCGAAAATGAGCACGACGGAGACAATGGCGCCGACCAAGACTCCGAGAATGTATGGGGCGACAATGCCACCGATGCGCTGCCAAGATCCGGAAATGCCGACCCCGGTTGCTCGCAGCGTAGTCGGATAGATCTCGCTAACATAGGTGAATCGGCAACGCCAAATGAGAAGAACGCGCCAACTGCGCCGATAAGAATCACGGCCACTGCGTTGGGGCTGAAGCCCCATCCTGCCAGGGACAACCGTCCGAGGATTGAAAACGTGATCAAAGTCGGACGGCGACCCCATCGGTCAAGAAGAATACCTCCAACGACGTTTCCGACGGCGCCAGAACCAGTGACGATGCCGGTGAACAGCAGGCTGTGCACAAACGAAAATCCCATCTTCAGGAAGAGGGTAGGCAACCAGACGGCGATCCCGAAGAAAACGAAGCCGTTTAGGAACTGCATTGCGCGAAACGCTCAACGTCTGCTTCCGATATTGAGGTCCGAGCAGACTGGCTACTGAAAATCAGAGTGCGATGTCAATAACATAGGTATTCACATTTTTATTCCCACGAACATTGCCGTTCGCGGTAGGTGTCATCACCGAATGCGTGGCAATGTCATAAACTGGTGAAACGGTGGCGGGGAGGATAGCGTCCACTCCAGAGTCGTGGCGCCGGCGCCCCACGGATTGTCGCCGGCTACGCGCTTCCGCACGAAGGCCTCGATGACGCCGATGAAGAAGACCAAAAAGCCTACCGCGGAGATATAGGCGCCTATCGAGGCTACTTCGTTCCATCCATGGAACGCCAGCGGATAATCGACCGTCCGTCGCGGCATGCCGGCCAGCCCCAGAAAATGCATCGGGAAGAACGTGAGGTTCACGCCGATGAACATCAGCCAGAAGTGCAGCTTGGCGATGGTCTCATTGTACATGTAGCCGCTCATCTTGGGGAACCAGTAGTACCAGCCTGCAAAAAGAGCGAATACCGCGCCGAGGGACAGTACGTAATGGAAGTGGGCAATCACGTAATAGGTGTCATGGAGCACGCGGTCGACGCCGGCGTTCGCGAGCACGAGGCCGGTAACGCCGCCGATGGTGAACACGAAAATAAAGCCTGTTGCCCAAAGCATCGGCGCGCGGAATTCGATCGAGCCGCCCCACATCGTGGCGATCCACGAAAAGATCTTCACGCCCGTCGGTACCGCGATCACCATCGAGGCAGCAACAAAGTAAGCCTGTGCGCCGGTCGACAGGCCTACTGTAAACATGTGGTGCGCCCAAACGACGAAGCCGATGCCGGCAATCGCCACCATCGCATAGGCCATCCCGAGATAGCCGAACACGGGCTTCTTCGAGAAGGTCGAAACGATCTGGCTGATCATGCCGAAGCCTGGAAGAATCATGATGTAGACTTCCGGGTGGCCGAAGAACCAGAACAGGTGCTGGAACAGCAGCGGGTCGCCGCCATGGTCACCGGAGAAGAAAGTGGTGCCAAAGTTACGGTCGGTGAGCAGCATGGTGAGAGCACCAGCGAGAACCGGCAGTGCAAGCAGCAGCAGAAATGCGGTGACAAGTACGGACCAGACGAATAGCGGCATCTTGTGCAGGGTCATACCCGGCGCGCGCATGTTGAAGATCGTCGTGATAAAGTTGATCGCTCCCAGGACCGATGAGGCGCCGGCCAAATGGATTGACAGGATCACGAAATCGACCGCCGGTCCTGGATGGCCCGAGGTCGACAGGGGCGGGTAGAGTGTCCAGCCGGTGCCGGGGCCGAGAGACCCCGGCTCGCCGCCAACGAACATTGACGTGATCAACAAGGCGAACGATGCGGGCAGCAGCCAAAACGAAACGTTGTTCATGCGCGGGAATGCCATGTCCGGCGCGCCGATCATTAGGGGTACGAACCAGTTCCCGAATCCCCCCATCATTGACGGCATGATCGCAAAGAAGATCATGATCAGTCCGTGCGCCGTCACGAACGCGTTGTATTCGTGTGGTGAGGGAAAGAACTGTATTCCGGGATTTTGCAGCTCCAACCGCATAGCAATTGACAGCGTTGCGCCGACGAGCCCCGCGGCCAGGGCAAAGACAAGGTACATTGTCCCGATGTCTTTGTGGTTGGTGGAGTACACGAATCGCCGCCACCCGTGCGGATGATCGGATTCTGAAGTGGCGGTCACGCCTTGAGAGGTAATTTGAGAGACAATCATTTTGAGCCTGCGTCGTAGTGCACGAGGCAACGTCTGAGATTCCACGGCCTAGACGTTCTGATCACGGTTACAGATCAAAGATGATCGGTCTATTTTGGTTAGCGCATGGCAATCGGGGAAAACAATGTGCGGCATTTTGATGCGGATCCGGAGGCCCGGGACGGATCTGACCGAGCGAGCGTCGACCGGGTTTTGCTGGTAATGACATCCTGCCGCGCCCACCGCAGACCGGCTGCTGACGCGCGGGGGCATCGTCGAGAGGATGCTGGCCGAGGAGCCTCGCCGCTCGGCACCTAAGCGATGGTCCAAAGGCGGGCGTTCGTCCCTAAATGAGTGTGCGGTTGTCGATTCGTGCCAGGCTCTGTTCTGCCGAGCCGCATCATCGGTTCTAGCGAATATTCGTCAGAATGCAGAATAGCCGCTGCATTCCGTGTCGACTGCGACGCAAGCGCAGGCGTTGCCCGACGAGGACCACCACAAACACACTCAAGTCACCGACCCGGCAGGGCGGTCCCGCTTGCGCCTGCGGAGAGGCGTGTCTGCGGCCGGTAACTCCCCGGCACGGTGCGGAAGGCGATATTGAGGCGATTGGCACCGTTGATTGCAACGAGTGCAAGCGTCAGATTGACCAGGTCCGTCTCGTTGAACTCTGACCTGACGGCGTCATAGACCTCATCCGGCACGTTCTGGTCACGCAGTAGCGTCAACGCTTCGGCCCACTCCAACGCCGCGCGCTCGCGCTGGCTGTAAAAGGGCGACTCGCGCCAGGCATTAAGTAGATATAGCCGCTGCTCGCTTTCACCTGCTGCGCGTAGTTCCTTTGAGTGCATGTCGATGCAGTGAGCGCAACCATTGATCTGCGAGATCCGAAGCTTTACCAGCTCGAGCAGGCTGTGCTCGAGCCCGCATTGCTGCACGAACTTGTGTAAAGCCGACATCGCTTTGTTGGCTTCGGGAGAAGCGCTCCGGAAATCAAGCCGAGCTTTCATAATCGTCTCCGCCTCTCAGATTGGTCAATCGCGCTGCGCGAAGAGTGCTTGCACCTCAGAACGATTCACAGCGTGGGTCAGCAGGTCGAATCGCCCGCGATCGTGCAGTTCCTGCGCGATGGTCTTTATAAGTGACGCGGCCGCGAGCATTGCGCTGGACGCTATGCTGACCCGGGCCACGCCGATCCGTTCGAGATCTGCCGCTTGGCACGTTCCTGCCCGCGCCACGATGTTGACGGGGGCATCCAGCGCCTTCACCAGACGGGCTATTGTTTCCATATCGGTCAAACCGAAGGGATAAATGCAGTCGGCGCCGGCTGCGAGGTAGGCCTTGCCCCGCCGCACGGTTTCCTCGAACCGCTTCGCAGGATCGCCGAAATTCTTGATATACGGGTCGACGCGAGCATTGATGACCGCCGGTATTCCGCCTGCATCCGCCGCCTCGCGTGCGGCTCGGATACGGGCGACCGCATCGTCGACCGGCCGCACCGATTCGTCCGAACGCGAGGTGCCGTCCTCGATGTTGAAGCCTACAACGCCGGCAGCGAGGATCTCAGTCACGTTTGCGGCCACCTGGGCGGGCGTCGCGCCGTAGCCGGCTTCTATATCGGCGGTCACCGGGATCCGGACGGTGCGGACAATTCTATGTGTGGCCGCGACCAGCTCCGACCAGGGCGCGTGCTCGCCGTCGGCAAAGCCGAGGGCCCAAGCGACGCCACCGCTCGTGGTGGCGATCGCCTCGAAGCCGGCGGCCTCGAACTGTCGCCCACTCAAGCTGTCCCAAGCATTTGGGAGCAGCAGCAGCCGCGGGCCGTGATGCGCGCGCCGAAACGCGTCCGCCGCCTTGGCTTGATTGGCTTTGTTCATGATTGAGGCGGGCCCTGTATTGTCGCGACGGCCTACAGTGCGCGATGAGACGCTTGTATCACAGTTGAAAGTCTCCGTCTTCTTTCGCGCTGCAGAATAAAGCCGCACATCTCAAATGGTCGATTCCGTCATTGAAAGTGAAGGCATTGAGACTCGGCCTCAAGCTGGGACATGCCGGAACTTAACCTCTGTTCGGATGTCCGCTTACGATCCACTTAATCGCTTGTGATCTCAACGCGAGTGAACGTGCCGCCTCGCAATAGGCGTCAACGTTTGTAAAAGTTGTAGCAGTGGCAGAAAGGGAAAAAAACAGACGTCACAAGAGATCTGGTTCGGAGCCCAGGAGCCCTTCGCCCATTACCGCATGTCAGGTATGCATCGCGCTCGTAAAGAACCGGCCATGTTTGGTAGAGCGTGGTTGGCGCCTGCGGCGACGACCACTTTCAGATTGAGTGCCGCGACTAGGTAAGGGCCGGGCAACGCCGTCGAAGCGTTGGTCGGCAGGTTCGTTCCTCGCGGGGTACAGGCGCCCTGATCATGAATCATGCGCCCGCGCATTCCGGGGAGCTTTCGGTCATAGCCGAAGGCGATATCGAGGTCGCAGTATTGATCGCGCTCCTGAATTGTCGCCAGGAAGTGTTCGCGACGGCCTTCAATCCACTTGACCGATCGCCCGAGCATCCGGCTCACGGCGGAGATCACGATCTCCCCCGGATACATCAAATGCTTGCAGCCGAAACCGCCGCCCACGTCGGGTGCGACGACCGCACCTGATTGTCGTTCAGTCCGAGCAAATGCACGAGGAAGCCTCGCACATCATGGGATTCCTGTGTCGAATCCCACACGGTCAGGCGATCTTCGATCGTGTCGAAATTGTCTCACGTTTGTTTATCGCACTTGCAACAGTCGCGGCGTGAGTTGGCGTACGGTGAGTCTACGGATGGTAATCTCATGCAAGACCGAGATAGGCCTCGCGTACTGCGGGATCGTCAATCAGATCTTTGCTAATTCCGCTACGAACAATCGAGCCGGTATCCAGAACGTAACCTCGATCAGCAACAGACAACGCAAGATGAATGTCCTGCTCGACCAGTAAAACAGTAACACCATCTTTGCGGATCGCCTGGAGCACATCCGTTAATTGGTCGACCACAACCGGGGCAAGACCAAGGCTCATCTCGTCGATCATCAGCAGTTGTGGCCGTGCCATCAGACCGCGGGCCATCGCACACATCTGCTGCTCGCCGCCGGACATTGAGCCAGCAAGTTGCGCGCGTCGTTCACCCAAACGGGGAAACAGCCCGTACATCCGTTCGAGATCGCTGGTGACAGCGGGTTTATCATCCCGGCGATAGGCGCCCATCAATAGATTGTCCGCAACCGTCATGCGATCGAACAATTGACGGCCTTCCGGCACTTGAACCAGGCCGGTGCCGAAAGCTTCGTCTGGCGTCATAGGCATCAGATCGAATTCGTTGAATTCGATTGAGCCGACGCAGGGAATGAGGCGCGATAAAGCGCGCAGCAAAGTGGTTTTTCCGGCGCCATTCGAGCCAACAAGAGCAACTATTTCGGTGCGCCGCACTTCCAGGGAAATGTTTCGCAGAGCAGGCATGCCGCCATAGCCGGCGCTCAGCCCGCCGACGACCAATAGCCGATCGTTTGAAGCAGCTCCGGCCGTCACGAACGCCTCCTGCCGAGGTAGGCCTCTATGACCTCGCTGTTGGATAGCACCGCGTCGGTCGGGCCGTCTGCGATTTTGTCGCCGTGGTGCAAAACAACCAGTCTGTCGGAGAGACTCTTGATGGCCTTGATTACGTGCTCAATGACGAGAATGCTGATGCCGTTTTTGCGGATCTTTCTCAAGACCTCGATGACTTCATCGATCTCGACCAGATTCAATCCGGCCATGACCTCGTCGCACAGCAGCACCTTGGGCTGCATGGCGAGCGCCTTGGCAAGTTCGAGTCTTTTGCGATTAGGCCCGCCGAGCTCCTCGGCGCGCTGCGCCGCGAACTTTCCAAGCCCGACGAAATCGAGCTGGGCGAGAGCTTTTTCTCGAGCCTTGGCCAACTCGCTCTCGCCCGCGCCATGACCAAACAGAGCGCCAACGGCGACGTTATCGAGGACCGATAGGCCGGGGAACGGTCGCATAATCTGAAATGTACGGCCGATGCCAAGACGGGCGCGGCGGAACGCGGGAAGCCTGGCGATACTGCTGCCTTCAAAAAAAATATCACCTTCACTCGGCGACAGCGTCCCGTTGATCAAGCTCACCAATGTCGTCTTGCCAGCCCCATTTGGACCGATCACACCGAGGATTTCGCCCTTGCCGATGGTAAAGCTGACGTCATTGACGGCGACCAGTCCTGCAAAGCGGCGGGTGACATGGCTGACCTCAAGGATCGCACTCATATCCGATGCGCCCTCAGGTTTTCGATGAAGTAGTGCCAGCCGGAAGTGCGAAACCTCCGTATCACGTCGGCGATGCCGCGGGGCATCAGCACAACGGCCGCGACGACAACGACACCAAAAAACAAGCCGGCGACGTTGGTGACTTCGCTGGACAGGACTTCTGATACCGCCGAAAGCGCGAAAGCGCCAACGACTGGCCCGAATACGGTGCCTGGACCGCCGAACACGGCCATGATGATCATCTTGACGTTAAGGCTGATGTCAAACGCACTCTCTGGATCAAGAAAAGTGATCCAGTAGGCATGAATGCCGCCAGCAAGCGCCGTGAATACCCCGGACAATGCGAAAGCCAGCACCTTATACAGGGTGGTGTTGACGCCCATTACCGCCGCACCTTCTTCATTCTCGCGGATGGCGATGAGTCCGAAGCCGAAGCGACTGCGGGTTAGCCAAAATATCGTTAAAGTGGCAATTATTAGCAAGCCGAGGGAAAGCTCGTAGAAGAGACGATCATTGTTGAGCGGCGGCAGCACGAGACCAATGTTCTGACCGGCAAGGCTGATATTGGATACAATCGCGCTCATCACCTGTGCGAGCGCCAACGTGGCAATGGCGAAATAGTGCCCCCTGAGACGGAGCACTGGAATGCCGAGACAGAAGGCGAAAACAACTGCGAGCACGACGCCGAAAATCATTCCAACCGGGAATGGAAGGCCCCACTGCACCATTGCAATCCCGACGCCGTAACTGCCAAGACCGTAAAATGCGGAGTTGCCGAACGAAGCATAGCCGGCGTAACCACCAATGATGTTCCAGCCCTGCGCGAGCACAGCGAGCAGGAGCGTATTGATGCCAAATTGAATCACTACGTCGGAGCCATACAGTGGCAAGGCCGCCAGCGCGGCCACGGCTACGATGGCAAGGCCGATCCGAAAGGGGCTCATGCTGTCTTTCCGAGTAAGCCGGTCGGTCGAATAATCAGGACGAGAACCAAGACGCCGAAGCTTGCCACGTCGTCATATGTCGCGCCGATGTAGAGGACCGTCAGTGACTCGATAATCCCGAGCACGAGGCCACCGACCAGCACGCCAAGAGGATTATCTAGCCCGCCAATGATCGCGATTGCGAAGCATTTCGCCGTCAGCGTTGCACCGATATAAGGATTGATCTGGGATACGGTGCCGTAGAGGCTGCCAGCCGCGCCCGCGAGTCCGATTCCGATTCCGAAGGTAACGGCATAGAGGTGTCGCGGCGCAACACCATACAGCCGGGCTGCCACGAGATTCTGTGCTGTGGCCCGGATGGCGCGACCAAGTGTGGTACGCAACAGGAACAGCCACATGCCGACCGTCAAGGCAGCCGCAACACCGAATGCCATCAATCTGGCCAACGGCACCACCAGCGGTCCCAGTGCGATGCTGTTGCCAGCGTAAGGCGGATTGATGGTGCGGAAATCGGCCGAGAAGGCAAGCTGAGCCAGGTAGGTCAGCACGACCTCAAGGCCGAAGGTGATGAGCAAGGTGTTGAACATCGGCGCACGAACGATGAGGTTCAGAAGGCCCCGCTGCAACGTATAGCCAACACAGAACATCACGATCGCCGTTAGCGGCAGACCGAGGAACGGGTCGATGCCAAGATACGTGTAGAGATGCCAGGCCAAGTATGCGCCCAGCATGATGAAGGCGCCGTGGGCGAGGTTGACGATGTTGAGGACGCCCCACACAAGGGCGAGCCCCAATGCCATGACGGCATAGAGCCCGCCCAGCAACACGCCGTTGATCAAGACTTGCGCCAGCAGATCCACGCGTTACTCCGCCCGTTGGCCGGCGCCTTGGTACTCAGCGGGCAGTCCATGCCGGCATTGGATAATTCGGCTTCACGATGAAACCCTTGCCACCATAGATCGCCACCAGCTTATCGCCCTGGACCTGAATCACAACCTGCGGCAGGTCGATCTGGCCATTGGCGGCGAATGCGATCGTGCCGTAGAGACTCGGGAAATTGAGCTTGGCAAGGGCGTCGCGAACCTTTTGAGGCTCGACGGAGCCGGCGCTCTCAATGGCCTGCGCCACGGCCTCGACATCGGCCACGCCGGACGCCGCATGGTAATCCGGATCATACCCGTATTTGGCCTTATATGCTGTCGCGAACTGCGCGGCATAGCCG
>Ga0265338_10007611_pt1 | contig 13373 bp, 14 predicted proteins | sample 42126metaG_FD_193579 | JGI IMG/M metagenome (GOLD analysis project Ga0265338, IMG submission 193579) | Rhizosphere microbial communities from Carex aquatilis grown in University of Washington, Seatle, WA, United States - 4-21-26 metaG | ecosystem: Host-associated > Plants > Roots > Rhizosphere... | reverse complement strand
TCACTTGGCCGGGAGCCGTATCTTCCTTCGCCTTGAGTGCATCAATTCTAAGCAACGCTTGATTCACATTGCGCTGCACGCGCAAGCCCGTGATCTGCAGGTTCGCGCTGGTTTTTCCCAATTGGGCGTCTTGCTCAACCTGAAGGAAATAAGCCAGCACATTCGCCGCTCCACCGAACGAACTCAATTGCTCGGGTGTCACATTGCTCTGCGGAGGCGGAGCCTGCGTAGGTGTCACCGGCGTCGTCGGATCATCTGCGACAATGATAGGAGGCGGCGGCGTCGACGAGGTGTCGGGCGCCGAATCCGCAGCAGTGTCATCGGCCGACGGAGCGAGAGTCGAGTTATCTGCCATCGGAGGAACAGGCGGCGGAGTCACAGACGTATCCTGAGTCGGCGGAGAATTGTTTGCCGCTGGGGTCGGATCGGGCTGCGGCGAAGAGGCTTGTGCCGGCGGCGGCGGCGTTGACACCGTGTTAGAGGGAGGCACAGCCGGCGGAGGCGTTGATGCCGTATTTGACGTCGGCGGCGCAGGCGTCGGTGAAGGCGTCACTGCCGGAGCGGCCGGCGGCGCCGGCGTTGAGGCGACCGTCATGCACGGATTCGCCGCATTTGTCGTCGACGGCATCGAACCTGACGTCAGCCACTGTAAAAAGCAGGCATTGTCGACTTCCGCGCCGGTCAGAACTAGACCTTTAATTTTAGCGCCCTTCAAACGAATGCCATGAAGGGTCGCATTTTTAAAGCTCGAACCGCGCAAATCGAAATTCGAAAAATCCTTATTCGTCATGTCTTGATTGCTGTAATCGACGCACTGGGAATTCGAACCGTCCGCCGCGGCATTCAAGGCGGGCTTCTGGTCCGCCCCGAAACAGCCGCCCTGTGAATCGCTCCACAAGACGCGCGCCGAAAGATTATTCGAAGGCAAGTTCAACGTCGGAGAAGTACTACCTGCCGGCGGTGTGGCACCGGTCGTGTCTGAGTCCGTTGAGCTATTCCCATTACATGCTGAAACCAGCGCTGCAGAACCGATAATGAATATTAGACGCAGGAATGATCTCATTTTGTCACCCCACTGAGAGTGGTCGTCGCATTTTGCAAGGCGGTAAGATAACGCTGCCAAGCCGGGTTTGTGCTCCCGTCAGAGAGCTTTTGTAGCTCCGTCAGGGCCAAAGTTTGGCTCGGTTGCACATCCTGTTGCGCCAAACAGTTTTGGTACATTTGGGAATTGGCGTCCATCAAGACTGAGGTCATGGATTTTAAGAGAGGGCGCGGATCCGAACTTGCCGTTCCCGGCCAAGCGGCGACTAGACTGGCCGCAACGCTGTCCGCATTTAAAATACGCGACTGATTTATTTGTAGACCCTGCTTACACTGGTCGTTATGTAAGTCAGCGCCAGAAGCGTTCTGATTGAAGTTCTGGAATAAAACGAAATCGAAGGCTACAAAGAGCCAAAGAAACATTAGAAAACGTCCACGACTTCCCACGGCATTTCCTCCATATACGTACAGCACCTCTAGGTTAACCGACAACGGCGCGAAGTGCAGAAATTTTAACCTGAAGTCCCGACTTGAGTCGTTTTAGCGTTGACTCCCGAGACACAAGTTTCAATCCTGAATACGTGCGTACTGATTTGAGAAGTCTCTTATTGATATTTTTACCGGTTCTATTGATTCCGTGTATCGATCTGCCGGTAAAACAATTAGCTCTGGATCTGGGCAGAGATCTACATTTCCTATTTATCACTATCCATCCCGTGGCGAACCGGGGGATTATCGGCGGATATTTCTCAGGATCGGCCAAGCCCATCTTTCAAATCCCGATGGTCACCTTGGGCTTCTTTTTTCTGACCTTGCTCTATTTTATCCAGCTCTTCGCTCCGCTAAAATCGACTCAGATGCGCATCGCCATCTCTCTGTTTTTTGGCGGGATCTTTGCCAACGTCATCGACCGTGTCATTCACGGATACGTCATCGACTATTTGATTTTTAACGTAGGAAAGTTCCAGACCCCGGCATTGAATCTGGCGGACCTTGTTCAATACGCCGGCATTGTGATGATTTTCGTTTGGCAATTCTCAAAACAGAATTTTGATGAAAATCACCTCAACCGCCTCTGGGTTTCGCAGCAATTTCAAAAACGCTATATCCGTCAACTCGTGATTTTGGGCTTTTTCCTGGTTCTGGTCTTCGGTATTTTTAATTTTATGTTCGTCAAAATCACGCTAGATGAGCTTTCGGCCGTCGCGGATATCAAGAGCCGGCTGCTGCACGACTACTTGATTTTCTTCGCTTCGTTGGGCGTTACGTTTATGCTTTTCCTGTTCTTAGTCGGCAAATCGCTGTCCGCCTATGTCGCGAATCCTATTCTTAAATTCGAGCAGTACCTTCGCAATCTTTCGGAGGGAAATTACGGAGTCTTTCAAATTGGCGAAGCCGAGTTCTCATACCTGGAGACTTTAAGCGACCGTGTGCGCGATCATCTCGTAGAAGTCCAGGAGGAATTGGAGCGGCTCAAAAACCGGAATAAGGCAGGAAAAACATGAAAGGTTTCGAGGCGACAATCGATGGAACTACCGCGACTCTCAAGGTATCGGGACCTATCGACAAGACTTGTGAATTTCCCACCACGGTGAAATGCGAGAAATTGATTATCGATTTCGAGAAATTGACGGTCTTCAACTCATATGGAATCAGGCTCTGGATTATCTGGTCGAAGGCCCTGACAGTTAAGACGGTGGAGCTCGTTAACTGCCGCCCCACGTTCATAAAACAGACCCAACATATTCCCGATTTGATTCCGCCGTCCGCGCACGTCAAAAGCTTTTATGTACCGTATTTTGATGTCGACGCCGACAAGGGCGTCGAAGTGAAACTCGAAGCCGGCAAGGATTTCACCGAAGCCGGACTCACTCTTTCCGCGCCGCCGACGAATGCGGCCGGAAAGCCCCTCGAATTAGATGTCGTCGCTGACAAATACTTCGCGTTCCTCAAGCGTTAGTGGCCGGGGCCGGCGCCCCGGAGAGCTGTCAAACCTTGCACCGCCCGGACTCTCTCCCTATGATCAGAGGATGCGCCATTTGCTCCTCATTCCGGTACTCCTTATCACCTTGGCTGCCGCGGCTGATGTTCCACCGGCCGCTCCGGATTTCGATGCCCAATTGAAAGAGCGCGCCGAGCAGCGCCGCCAGGAATTGGACGCTCTCACGCCCGCCCTTTTGAAGCTGCAAAAGGAAGTGAACCTCAAGAATAAGTATTTTAAGGCCAAAGCCAAGAAGGATGCGGGCCCGGTTCTCAACGCGCGCATCGATTGGTCAGGCACTAAGGAAAATGACGAGAACAAGAAGGCGTACGCCGAGTACCTGAACTCCCTCGGCGACTCCAGCCCGCCCTCGCTCGAACTTTCCTCAGAGCTGATCGACAAACTCAAGGCCGACGGCCCCGGCTTCATGAAGAAGGCGAAGTCTTACAAACTCAAAGACCTCGACTTCCAATGGATCACCGATATGAAAAAGTACGATTTCTGGGAGATCGGCGAGAACAGTCCCTGGGTTTACCTTGAGCATTTTAGCTTTGCCTCGGCGCCCTTTCCCGACCTTGTGCTCCTGATCCATTGGGCGAAACTGCGGTTGATCAAAGGCGTGCAAGAGCACAACTTGCCTAAGGCCATCGACGAAGTCATGCACCTGGCAAAGCTCACGAATTCCACGGAAACCCTAATCGGCACCGTTGTCGCGCTCCGCATGATCCGCGCCTCGTCGATCGCCGAGGACTTTCAAAGGCGCGGGCAGTACATCGACGAGAATTTCCTGCATATGGCTGAGACGTACATGATTCAGCTGATGGCGACGGTCTCCAATCCGCTTGTCGATCCCAAATCGCTCGAGCAACTGCTGGCGGCACATGGTCCGGGCTACTGCAGTATCGTCAATGAGGCCGGCGAAGGGATTCTGATCTCGAAGCCGCTTCTCGAGAGCGAGATGAAAGATGTTTACTCCGAATACGAAAAACTCCTCACCGCTTCGAAGGTCTGCCGCTGGCTGAATTTGCGCAAGGCCTGGTCGGGAGACCCGCGCTATGTTTCGCTCTTCGGACAAATTCCTAACGGGAATATCGATCTTCGCAAAAAGGCTATCGCTGCGCTGAAGTCACGCGTTTCAGAAGAAGACTTTAAAGCGCTGAACGACGGCCTAAAAGATCCACGCTGGCCGCAGCATCTGGGCTATGTGTTGGCTTTGCTTAAGCCGAAGGAATAATTCCCAATTCGACTCTAAAGAGCGCGCCTTCAGCGGGTGCGCTCTCAACGAATATGCGTCCGCCGTGCGCCTCGACGATCTGCTGACTAATAAAGAGACCGAGCCCCAATCCGCCGAAGCGGCGGATTGAAGTCGCGCGTTCAAAGCGGTTGAAGATCCGCTTTTGATCTTCAGGCGCGATGCCGATGCCGTAGTCGCGCACGACAAGCGACGCCCGGTCGCCGAGAGACGATACGCTGACTTCAATCGGTTTGCCGGCGCCGTATTTGATCGCGTTTGAAATAAGATTCACTATGACCTGTTCCAGGCGGCTGGCGTCCCACTGTCCCACGACGGAGTGGGGCGCAGCGAGCAGCATGTCGCATTTTGCCGCCTTCGCCTGAGGCGTGAACCGGTCGATCACCTGGCGTGTCAGGTCAGAGAGATCCATCGGCGCGCGAACCAGATTCAGACGGCCGGTGTGGATCCGCGAAATATCGAGCATGTCTTCCACAAGCCGAGTGAGCCGGTGAATTTGTTCGTCGGAGTTTTCGAGCAACTTGAGAAGAGGCCGAGCTTCGGGCGTTAACTCGCTCACTTTCATATGCTCTCTCAGGAGCTGAAGCTGCATCGTCAGCGGCGTCAGCGGCGTGCGCAATTCGTGCGAAGCGATTGAGATAAAATCGTCGCGCAGTTCGATCGCATGTTGGGCCTTCGTGTAAAGATTTGCGTTGTCGATGGCTAGCGCCGCGCGATCGGACAGTTGCTGCAAGAACTCGAGATCCTCGCTGCCGTAGGCAGGCGCCTCGCGGAAACGGAAAACCGAAATTAGGCCGATCACTCTTCGATCGACCTTCAAAGGCGACACCATCCAACTGTGTACCGGATATCTCTGCAAAAACGGCGAGTACGTTGCCGGCAGGCGCAGCCTGATTTCCTCCGGCGTACCCCGAACCATAGACGCCTTTCCCGTGCGCATAACCGCACCCACGGACTGCGCATCGATAAATTCGGTGGCTTTCGGAAGAAACCGCTCCATGAGCTTGCGCACATCATTTTGCGCATGATGAAAAGCAATGGTCTCCAAATGCGCGTGATCGGGCGTGAACAAGCGGATGATCGCGCCGTCGTTAAAGACTTCGGCCAGCCATCGGCTCACGCGGCTGAGCACCGCCTTAAGATCTAACCGCGCCTCTGCAAACGCGTGCGAAGCTTCGGCTAGAACTTTCATGCGCGCGGCATATTCGCGGATCTGCTCCGCGGCTTTGATCTTTTCAGTCACGTCGCGATAGCTGAAGACACGTCCCACAGGACGATTGCCGATCATCTGCGGCCGCGAGTAGCGCTCGAACAGGCGGCCGTCTTTAAACTCAACGACGTCGTAACTCTCGCAGCGGGGGTCGGCGATGATCTCACGTAATCGGCTAACGCACTTTTCGGGATCCTTGAGTTGCCCGAGAACGAATTGAACGCCGGTTTCGTAGCCCTCATATTCAATGAGCTCACGCGGCACTTGCCAAAGATCCAAAAATCTCTGATTCATGCCGATCACGCGGTTGCTAAGGTCCATCACGAGAATTCCATCGGCCGTCGACTCGAGAGTTGCGCGCAACCGGGAAATCGAGTTTTCCTCGGCGTCCTTCGCCGCCTTTTCCAACAAAACGTGCTCCGTGACGTCATGGCACACGCCGACCAGGCGGACCGTGTGACCGTCTTTGTCGACGTAGGCATGCCCCCACGAGTGAAGATAGCGGATGTCACCATCGGGGCGAATAATGCGCTCTTTATGTGAAAACGAAATGTGCTCTTTCAGCACGCGCTCCATGGCCGAGCGCACCCTCGTGCGGTCGTCAGGGTGGATGCGCGACAGATATCCGCCAAAAGTCGGCTGATAATCGGTAGGCTGAAGACCGTAAATGCGATAAAGTTCGTCAGACCATGCGATCTGCGAATTGTTGATATCCCACTCCCACGTTCCGAAATGGGCAATTGATTCGGCGTCAGCTAGCAAACCCAGTCGGCGAAGAACGGCCGACGCCGAATCGTTTCCAACACTGTTTTCAACCAACATGCTCAGCATAGCGGTCCACCGTCTCGTACAGGCGCTTTACGTCGATTGGCTTTTTCAAAATCTCTTTAAAAGGAATCGACTCAATATTTTCGCCGGAAGCCGTGAGCACGACGATAGGATAGTTATCAAGCCTCGAGTCGAGAGACATGTGCTTGGCCAATTCCCAACCGTCCATCACCGGCATCATGAGGTCCAATAAGATTAGGTAGGGCTCGCGCGAGTCGTGAAGTTGGCGAAGGGCTTCCTCGCCATTGGCCGCAAACGTCACTGAGTACCCGTGATGGGTGAGCGCGAACTCGATTACATCGCGAATCGATTCATCATCCTCGACGAGCAGAATCTTTCGGCATTTCATGACTGGAATTTAGTCCTTAAGAAATCTTCACGCAAGCGGGCAAAAACTTGGGTCCGGCACTTTGCCTATGATAGAATAAAAATGCTTCGAGGGGGAATGTATGCGGAAGACTCTGATAACCATTTTTGTCATGGCCGTCATCGCGGGATGCGGACATTCGTCTTCAACTGACTCAGACAATGGAAACAATACCAATCAGGGCGGAAATCAAACTCCCCTTGTGACCGCCGCGCAGCTCAGCGGCGGGAGCCTCGTCTATTGGTTCGGCACCTGCAGCTCAATGGCAAGCATGGGCGCGGCGACCGTGAACATGTCGTACGATACGACATTCGCTTTTCATAACGATGGAACTTACAACTATACGGTAAATGTTTACTCTGACACGGCCTGTGGAACCGCAGGCGGTGGAACTTTCTTCACATACAATATGTCCGGAAACTATATGATGGGAGCGGCCGCGACGGGCGTAACGGGCGCGACGCAGATTTCTTTCTCGCGGAGTTCGGAGCTTCTTACGGTGTATTCGCACTCGACAGTGGGCGCATCCTCTTGGGCCGGATACCTGAATTCGTACTGTACGGGAGGAGCGACGCCGGCCTTCAACACGACTACGGATTCGGCGCAGGACCCATTCGGCTTTGTGTGTGCGCATTCGGGAACGGCGCCCGTATTTACCTTTCCCAACTTCCCGAACAGCAATGCGGCCTCATACAACGTCGTGAGTCTCAACACCACCGCATCTCCGCAGACCATCACGATGAGTTTACCGGCGGATTTATGGTTCCCCGGCAATCCGAGTTATCCGGCGTCGGCGTCATTTACGCTGACTCACCAATAATTTAAGACTTTTTCTTGGCTTTCTTTACGGCCGGCTTCTTTTTTGCCGGCTTTTTCTTGGGCGCGGCCGTTTCGTTTAGTTCATAGGCGGTCTTCAACCATCCGGCGAGCGCCTTACCCGAATGGAATTTTTCCGGAACCAAAACCCACTGTGACATCGTCATTGGACCGGCCTTCCACGGCTCTGATCCCGCGACTGACATCAGTTTATCGAATTGCCCGTCGTTCGGAAGTTTCACGCCGATGCGGCCATGCTTCCAAACGAGCGCAAAGACATTGCCGTTTACCCAGTAGGCGGGACAGCCGAACATTTTTTTGCCGGTGACGTTTTTCCAGCTTTCAGTGATTTCGCTTACGGTTTTTTCAAGTGCGGCGATTTTGTCCATAGGACCTCCGAATGCCGGCGGTTGTGACATTCCGCAGATCAACGGTCAAGCGTGCCGCGCAGTTTGAAAATAAAACGGATTTGAGTGTCGCCGGGCTTGAGTATGCCTTTATCCAATCCTTCGCGGACTGAGGCTCGGGCGGATTCGTCCAATCGGGGGTGTCCGCTCGATTGGAGAACGGCAAGATCTGATAGGCGGATGAGGACTTCGCCCTCTTCGCGGAGAATGCGTGAAAGCTTAGGATAATTAGTGGCTAAGCCAAGAGCCGAGCCTAGGACAGGAGCCGATTCTGGCGCGGCAAGCGGACGATCCGGGATCCTGGATGCAGTTAACGGTATCCGTGATCCTGGATGATTCAGGTTCCCGGTCTGTTTCCTGGATTCAGGCGACTGTTCCCGAAGCTCCACGCTCACCAGCACTTGCTCCTCCGGCCTTTGCCCATAACTCACGCTCAGCAACAGATGCGCCGCGATCGACAGCAAAAGGCAGAGCGCGAGCGGTCGGTTCATAGCTCTCCGCTCAGGCCCGCGTAAACGGACAGTCCGGGCGTGCCGTAGCCCGCGACTTCTTCGTATTTTTGGCCGAAAAAATTTTCAACGCGCGCATGAAATTTAAGGGCGCTTATGAATTCATACGAGGCGCCGATATTGAACACCGAATACGCCGCGGCCGTTGTGCGGCTAAAGGTGACCGGGTCGGTGTCGGCACGGTCGCCTTTATAGTGCGCCTGCGCGTAGACCTCGAACTTGGCAATTTGATAACGCACGTTCAAGTTCGCGGAATTTTGCGGGCGCCGTAAGAGCGAGAGTCCCGTCGTGTTGTCGAGTGTTCGCAAGTATGTGTAGTTGACGTCGATGACAATCGGATCGAGCTTGGCGCTCGTCTGCAATTCTACGCCGTCCGCCACAGCACTCGCGACGTTCAAAAAGTGGTTCGCCGCGGAATCAAAATCGATCATGTTGCGGTAACGGTTTTTGAAATAGGCCAGCGACATATTGAACGCGGAACCGATGTGCTGTTCGGCGGTGAGCTCCCAAGTATCGGAGAACTCTCCGTGAAGGCTTGGGTTTCCGAAGGAGGAGTACAACTGGTAGAGGCTCGGCATTTTATATCCCGTGCCGTAAGTCGCACTCACGCGTGTGCCTGTAGACAAATGATAGCCGAGCGCCGCGCGGCCATTGGTGATGGTCCCAGTGATCGAAGGCTCGTCTTCACGGACGCCGGCGTCGCCGAACCATGCTTCGCTGTCGTAGATATAAGTCAGCCCTTCGCCCCCAACCGATTGTTTCTGCCGTGCGAATCGGGTCGTGGCGCCGTTGAAGGTTTCGACGGCTCCTCCTGTTTCCTCCCGCCAGAGAAGATTCAGGCGGAGAAGGTTATGATCGTCAAGCGTGTACTCGTGATCGGACGTCACCTTCTGTGTCTCGCTCAAGAACGAGTCGAATAACGTGTCGGAGCTCAAAGTGTCGGCGTAGTTGTTGTCGGCGCGCGAAACTTCTTCATAAAAAATTCCGAGTGTAGATTTCAAGCGCCCATCCAGAAAGCGGTGATCGCCTTGCACGCCGGTGAGAATCTGCCGGCTATGGGAGGTGTAGTTCGGGTCATCGCCGTTCACACCACCATGGCGGTCGATATCCATTTGCGCATCGGAGTAACGAAAGCTCGCCGTGACATTCGAAAGCAAGTCGGGATGCCATCCCACCTTTGTGGAGGCTGAGCCGATTTTAGTGCCGTCGGGTTCCGTGTTGCCGTCGCTTTTATTGGCCGACGAAAAGCCCGCCGTTTGCGATCCCTCTAGAGCAGCGGAATAGCTGAACGCGCCCGCCCGCCCCGAGACGCCGGCGGCCGCCTTTTGTGAGTCGTAGCTGCCGCCTTCCGCAAAGTAACTGGCCGTGAACGGGCCCTTTCCCTCTTTCGTAACGATATTAATCACACCGCCCAGCGCGCCGCCGCCGAAGCGCACGCTTTGCGGGCCGCGATAGACTTCGATGCGCTCGATATTGACGGCTGAAAGCGCCGAAAAATCAAAACCGCCTGCAGGCGACATCACATCGTTGGCATCAACGCCGTCGATGAGCACGAGCGTGTCTTCCGAGCGAGCACCGCGGATATACACCGAAGTGACTTGGCCGACGGGCCCTTGTCTGACGACGTCAATGCCGGGAACGTCTCTCAACACATCGGCGACCGTCGCCGGCGCTTTGCGTTTGAGGTCTTGACTCGTGATGATCTCAACGGAACGCGAGGCTTCGACGCTTTCTTCAAGGGGCGTCGCTTCGACAATCACTGTTTCGGCGTGGGCCGTGAGTAAATGAAAAAAAAGTAGCAGGAACATATCGTCTCCTTTACGCGAGGATTGTGGTTTCGCTTCAGAGCGATCGGGCTTAGAGCTAGCGGCTCCATACCGTTGCGCGACAGCGCCGGATTCTCACCGGACTTCAGCGTCTGAGGCTTGGCGATTACTTGTCATTGTCGTTGGCGTGGGTCAAGTAAGGATTTTTCTCGGACGCCCACGCTGACGCAATTATCTCAGACAGCTCAGGAAATTGCGGTTGCCAGCGCAGCCGCGACCGCGCTCGCTCGCTGTTGGCGATGAGAATCGCCGGATCTCCGTCGCGCCGCTCGCCCAAGCGCACGGGAATTTCACGTCCCGTCACTTTCTTGGCGGCGTCGATAACTTCCTTCACGGAATACGCACGCTGATTGCCCAGATTCATGACGTCGCTTGCGCCGCCGTCGGAAAGATACCCTAGGGCCGCGACGTGCGCCGCCGCAAGATCGGACACATGGACATAATCGCGCAAACAGGTTCCATCGGGCGTCGGAAAATCGGTTCCGAATACGACGATCTCACGCGTGCGGCCCGACGCCGCCCGCAATACCAACGGGATCAAATGCGTCTCCGGATCGTGCGCCTCGTGGAGTTTACCGTCGGGATCTGCGCCGGCGGCGTTGAAATAACGGAAGATGACGAACTTCAGCGATCCGAGCGCACCCACATCACGCAGAATATGTTCGGCGCTCAACTTACTTTGTCCGTACGGATTTGATGGACCGAGCGCCGAGTCCTCCGACAGAGGCCGGTCACTTTGACCATAAACCGCCGCCGTACTCGAAAACACGAACTGCCGAGTGCCCGCTTCGATTGCCGCGCGCGCCAGCTGCAGCGTTCCCATAACATTGTTTTCATAATAGAGTAGGGGCTCGCGCACGGACTCGCCGACGGCAATCTTACCCGCGAAGTGCATCACGGCCTCCGGCGAATACTTGCGAAAGACTTGGCGTAACCGTTCGCCATCGAGCACGGAGCCTTTCTCGAAAGGTCCCCACTTGACCGCCCACTCGTGCCCTTGGCTGAAATCGTCATAAACCACCGGTTGATAGCCGGCTCGGCTCAGGGCTTTGCAGGCATGGCTTCCGATATAACCGGCGCCGCCCGCGACGAGCACGGTTTTCATTTCAATTCCTTGGCGACGATGAAGAGCGGACGGCCTTTGCCTTGCAAGAAACTGCGGCCCACGTACTCACCGATCATTCCGAGCATAAAGAGCTGGAGACTGCCGATCATCAACTGCACGATAAACACACTCGCCCAACCGGGAACAACTTCGCCTTTCCCCCACTGGAATAGCGCCCAAGCCGCGGCGAACATACAGGCGACAATTAAAATCCCGCCGAAGAAAACCGCCAGACGCAGAGGTTTGATCGAAAAACTGGTAATCCCGTCGATCGCGAACAGCAGCATGCGGCGATAGTTGAATTTGGTCACGCCCGCGAAACGCTGGTCGCGGTGATATTGATAAGCCTCTTGCTTAAAGCCGACCCAAGTCACCAGACCGCGCATAAAGCGGTCATTCTCAGGAAGCGCGTTGATGACGTCAACCACCGGCCGGTCCATCAGACGGAAATCGCCCGTGTCGATCGGAATGTTGATGTCCGTGATCCAATTCAGCGTGCGATAGAATCCGGCCGCCGTGATCTTTTTCATCCACGTTTCACCTTCACGGGTGAGGCGCTGCCCATATACGACGCTCGCCTCGGTCTCCGTCATTCTTTCCCACATGGGAACCAAGAGTTCCGGCGGATCTTGCAAGTCGGCATCAATCACCATCACGCGTGTTCCGGTGGAGCGGTTCAGTCCTGCCGCGAGGGCCGCTTGAAAACCGAAGTTGCGGGCGAGACGGATACCGTGCACGTTTTTATCGCTCGTGTGCAGGGTCTCTATGAGAGACCAAGTTTTGTCTTTGGAGCCGTCGTCTACGAAAATGATTTCATATGCAGCGCCGTGTTTCGCCTGAAGGTCGCGGCAAGCTTGGGCCAGCCGCTCATAAGTGCGGGTGAGGCATTCCTCTTCGTTAAAGCAAGGAACGACCACTGAAATTTTCATAAAAGACCTTTCCTATTCCTTTAACCACAACTCGAAGCCGCAGGCGTTCTTCAGCTGCAAGTGATAGCGCGAACCATCGGGTAACGCCACGTCCTGGCCCGGGCCGAAGAGAGCATAAAATTCCCGTGTGGCCTTCCATTGAACGTTGCTGCGACGTGCATACTCTGCCGGTTGGTCGCCGTCCAGATAATTGCCTTGATAATAATGATGGCTTAGCGCCAAAGCCGCAAAGCCATGTAGTCCTGCCAGGGTTTTCTCCCACTCCACATCGCCGCCCTGGCTCATCGACAGCGGATCAAACGGCACATAGGGGTCGACCCAAACCTTGCGCCCGGCGGCGATTTGCTCCTGAATCGCGTGGTAAATCTCCCGGCTTTCGGGGCGGCATTCGCGCTGCTTCTGCAATTCCGTTTGCAAGGTGGCGGGGAATTGCCAATGAATCGTCATCGGCACGAGCAAGAAGGCAAACGTGCGCGCGACGGGCCACTTCCATGCCGGCAATCGCAAATGCAGCAGAGCCGCGATACACAGCAAAAGGAAAATCGCGTTCAGCGGCATCAGGTAGTGCTCAGACGGAGCAAACGTCTTGCGCGACATCACCCCGGCCATGGCCAGCAGCCAAAAGACAGTCATACGGAAAACCGCGCGCCACGAAAATTTCGCCTCGTTCGCGCCAGGCAACACGAGCCACGCCGAAACCAAAACCGCGAGAGGACGCCAGACTTCCTCCCACCACACTCCGGCCCATCTCACTAAATTCGCGAAATCCGACGTCGTCGAAACGCCGCTCTCTTGCAAAAGGAAGCGGATCGGCCGATCGGCCGGCGCAATCGTCTGCGGCAAGCCTAAGACAAAGTAGCCGAGCGCCACGAAGCCAATGAACGCACCCAAGCGCTTCAGCCCCGCCTTGTTGAACGGCGGAAAAAGCAGCGACAGAAAGCCCAGAGTAAACAGCGACGTCGAAATCTTTACCAGCGTCGCGAGTCCCCAGAGAGTGCCCATTCCGGCGAAATTCAAATCCGTTGGACGCGTGAGCCACGCCATCGTGCACAGGCCCGCGGCCAAACAAAATAGGGCAAACATGTGATCGGGATGCGCCACC
>Ga0265338_10007609_pt1 | contig 13376 bp, 12 predicted proteins | sample 42126metaG_FD_193579 | JGI IMG/M metagenome (GOLD analysis project Ga0265338, IMG submission 193579) | Rhizosphere microbial communities from Carex aquatilis grown in University of Washington, Seatle, WA, United States - 4-21-26 metaG | ecosystem: Host-associated > Plants > Roots > Rhizosphere... | reverse complement strand
GTTGCGGCCACACCAACGCCCGGCTGAAGTTCTGAGCGCGGGCCGCGGGACGCCGCCGGGGCCGGGGCGGCGCTAATTCCTGTTGATCTGCGAAACGTTCTCCATCTTCCTTTCGCATGGCACAGACGATTGCGGTCATTGACTTCGGCTCGCAGTACACGCAGGTCATCGCTCGGCGGGTGCGGGAGTGCCAGGTTTACTCGAAGATCTACCATTACACGACGCCGGCGGAGCGTCTGCGGGAGGACGGGGTCATCGGCATTATTCTTTCCGGCGGGCCGAGCAGCGTCTTTGCCCGGACCGCGCCGCTGCCTGATCGCGCGATCTTCACCCTCGGCGTGCCGGTGCTCGGCATCTGCTACGGCCTCCAGATTTTCGGCCACCTGCTCGGCGGGCGCACCGCCCGGAGCGACCACCGCGAATACGGCCACGGCACGCTGACGATCCGCCGGGCGGGCCGGCTCTTCGCGGGACTGCCGCGGAAGCTTCGCGTCTGGAATTCGCACGGCGACCGGGTGATCAAGCTGCCGCCCGGCTTCCGCGCGATCGGCGTCACCGAGAACTCGCCGTTTGCCGCGATCGAGGACCTGCGGCGCAACTTCTACGGCATCCAGTTTCACCCGGAGGTCTTCCATACCCAACGCGGCACCGCCGTGATCCGCAACTTCCTGGTCGGCATCTGCGGCGCCCGGCAGGACTGGTCCATGAGGCGCTTCATCGCGCGGACCGTGCAGGACATTCGCGCCACGGTGGGCTCGGGGCGGGTCATCCTCGGCCTCAGCGGCGGAGTCGACTCCTCCGTGGCCGCCGCGCTCATCCACCGGGCGATCGGCCGGCAGCTGACCTGCGTGTTCGTCGACAACGGCCTGCTGCGCCAGGGCGAGCGCGCGGCCGTCGCCCGCCTGTACGGGAAACATTTCCGCATCGACCTCCGCGTGGTGGATGCCGCCGCGCTGTTCCTCCGCCGCCTGCGCGGCGTGACCGACCCCGAGCGGAAGCGCAAGATCATCGGGCGCACGTTCATCGAGGTGTTCGAATCGTCGCTCAAGTCTATCGGCCCTGCCGCCTTTCTCGCCCAGGGCACGCTTTATCCGGATGTGATCGAGAGCGTCGCGATCGGGAACAATCCCGCGGCGTTGATCAAGAGCCACCACAACGTCGGCGGGTTGCCCGCCCGCATGAAACTCCGGCTGCTCGAGCCGCTGCGGGAGCTGTTCAAGGACGAGGTGCGCGCCGTCGGCGCCAAACTGGGCCTGCCGCGGGCGGTCGTCTGGCGCCAGCCGTTTCCCGGCCCCGGGCTGGGGGTTCGCCTCCTGGGCGCGATCACCCCCGACAAGCTCGCGGTGCTCCGGGCCGCGGATGCCATCCTGCAGGATGAAATGATCCAATCGGGCTGGTATTGGAAGGTGTGGCAATCCTTCTGCGTCTTCCTGCCGGTGAAGTCGGTCGGCGTCGTGGGCGACGAACGCAACTACGCGTGGGTGATCGCCCTGCGGGTCGTTGAGAGCATTGACGCCATGACCGCCGACTGGGCCCGGGTGCCCTATGATCTCCTGCAGCGCATTTCGAGCCGCATCACCAACGAAGTCCGCGGGGTCAGCCGGGTGGTCTTTGACGTGAGCTCGAAGCCTCCGGCCACCATCGAGTGGGAGTGAGGGATTTTGCCGTTGCGAACCTTTTGCCCGGCGGCAAGTCTCACCTCCTGACTCCCCCAATCATGAGCACGTCTGCAAAATCGATTTGGATCATCCTGGCGGCGATCGGATTGGTGGGCGCCTCCCGCGCCGCGCCGGTCCCCACCACCGCGCAGATCATTGCCAAGGCCCGCGGCTATCTGGGCAGCGACGCCGCCCTCGACGCGGTCAAATCGGTGCATTTCATCGGCACCATGGTGACCGCGGAACCCTCCCCCGACGGCCCCAAGCAGGTGAGTTCCGGCATCGATATCATCTTTCAGAAGCCTTACCGCCAGCGCATCATGCTGACCACGCCGACCACCGTCCAGGTGACGGGGCTGGATGACTACGATGCGTGGCAGCGGATCCAGGAAAGGGACCAGGCCGGCCGCCGGCGCCTCGCGCTCCTGCAACCCGAGATGATCAAGAAGCTCCGGGCCAACACCTGGGAGAACCTGAATTTCTACCGGGGCATCGAAAAACGGGGCGGCCATGTGCAGGTGATCGGGCCGGCGACGGTCGATGGCGTCGCCACGGTCAAGGTCATCTTCGCCCATGAGCCCGGCATCACGTTCGTCCGCTTTTTCGACCTCGCCACCGGTCGGCTGGTCCTGACCGAGACCGATCGGGGCGACCGCATCCGGGAGGAGGGCGATGTCATGGTGCAGGGCCTGCGTTTTCCGCAGAAAGTCACTTCCGTTGCGAGCGGCACCGACGCGGCGGGAAAACCGGTGGAAAACCGGACGGTCATCACCTTCGAGCGGATCACGGTCAATGAGGTCTTCCCGGACGGCGATTTCGAAGTGCCGATGATTCCGGACCAGGAGCCCGCGCCCGCCGTCGCGACGCCGCCCGTCGTGCCGCCCGCCGCGCCGCCGGGGGCGACGACTCCGGCCGTCCAGCCGTGACCGCCGGCGGAATCCCGCGGTCGCCCGGCTGACGCCTGTCCGCGGCCGGGGAGAATTGCGGATCGAACCGCCGGCGGCGACCGTGCCGGCCGGACCGCGGGTCGCCCCTGCCAATGGCTTTGACGCGACCGCGCAGACCGCCTACCGATTTCCATTTCATGCGCACGCTTCGCTTTGGAACCCGCGACTTTCGGTCCCGCCTGGCCGCGTTTGGCCGGGGGGCGGCGCCCTCGCGTCCCATGCAGGAGACCGTGGCCGCCATCCTCGCCGACGTCCGCGCCGGCGGCGATGCAGCCATCGTCCGGCAGGCCGCGCGCATCGACGGCGCCCGGCTGACCCCGGCGGACTTTCGGGTGCGTCCGGCCGAGATCGTCCGCGCCGCCCGGTCCCTGTCGATCCTGGAGCGCACCGCCATCCTGGTGGCCCGCGCCAACGTGCTGGCCGGCAACCGCCGCACGCTGCCGGTCGGCTGGACGGCGCGCAACCGGCAGCGCGCGCAGATCGGGGAAAAATTCGATCCGATCCGGCGCGTGGGCATCAACATTCCCGGCGGCCAGGTGCCGCTCGTGTCCACGGTGGTGATGACGGTGACGCTCGCGCAGATCGCGGGCGTGCCGGAAATCGCCGTGTTCACACCGTGCAACCGCGAGGGCCGGGTAGCGGACCGGCTCCTGGCGGCGCTCAAGCTGTGCGGCGTCACCGAGATCTATCGCGTCGGCGGCGTTTACGGGGTGGGGTCGATGGCCTACGGGACGCCGACCATCCCGGCCGTCGACAAGATCTTCGGTCCGAGCAACGCCTATGTCTGCGAGGCGATGCGCCAGGTGTTCGGCACGGTGGGGGTGGGCGGGCTGCCGGGCCCCAGCGAACTCATGGTGATCGCGGACGAGACGGCCCGGCCGGAATACGCCGCCGCCGACCTGCTGGCGCAGGCCGAGCATGGTTCGGGGCGCGAGAAGATCTATCTCGTGACGACCGCGCCGCGCATCCGGGCGGCCGTCGCCGCCGAGATTGCGGCCCAGCTGCGGCAGGCGGTGCGGGCGGAGCTCATCCGCCGGGTGCTGGCGGACGGCTTTCTGGCCGTCGACGTGAAGACGCTCGACCAGGCCGCCGAGGTGGCCAACCTGGTCGCCCCCGAGCACCTGGAGCTGCTCGTCAGGGAGCGCGCGTCCGCCCGGCTGTGTGCGCGCGTCCGCACCGCCGGCGCCATTATGATCGGCAACGACACCCCCACCGCGCTGGGCGATTTCACCGCCGGGCCCAGCCACGTCCTGCCCACCGGCGGCAGCGGGCGCTTTGCCAGCGGCCTGCGCGTGGCCGATTTCATGCGCCGCACCAGCCTGGTGCGCTACAGCCGCGCCAACCTGCGCCGCGCCGTGCCGGTGGTGACGGCCTTCGCCGCCATGGAGCAGCTGGACGCGCACGGCCGCTCGGTGACCATCCGCCTCCCCTAAGCGCCCGGCCACCCTTGTGAGCACGACTCCGGAAACTCCCCCCCCGGCGCCGATCCCCGTGCGGGACCTGGCGCTGCCGCATGTGACGGCGCTGCACGCCTATACGCCCGGCCTCCAGCCCGCGGAGCCCGGCTGGATCAAGCTCAACACCAACGAGAGCCCGTATCCGCCGAGCCCCGGCGTGGCCGCGGCTCTGCGCCGCGAGATCGGCGAGGACGGCGCCTCGTTGCGCCTCTATCCGAATCCCACGAGCGCGCCGCTGCGGGAGGCGGTCGCCCGCCTGCACGGCCTGCCGGCGGACCACGTGTTCATCGGCAACGGCGCCGACGACGTGCTCAACCTCCTCGTGCGCTGCTTCTGCGCGCCGCAGGCCGCCGGCGGCTTCACGCTGCCCAGCTATTCGCTCTATCCGGTGCTGATCGCCATCCAGGACGGGCAGCCCCAGGCGCTCCCGTTCGACCGGTCGATGCGCCTGCCGGTGGCGGCCATCGGCGAGTCGCGCGCCAAGGTCTTCCTGCTGACCTCGCCCAATGCGCCGACCGGCGTCGGCTTTGCCGCGGCCGACATCGCGGCGATCCTGCGCCGCTTCCGCGGGCTGCTGGTCGTGGACGAGACCTACGCGGCCTTCGCGGAGGAAAACGTCGCGCCGCTCGTGGCGCAGCACCCCAACCTGTGCGTCGTCCGGACGTTCTCCAAGTCGCATTGCCTTGCCGGCATGCGCGTCGGTTACGCCCTGGCCCCGCCGGACGTGATCGGCCTGCTCGACCGCGTCAAGGACAGCTACAACGTCAGCCGCCTGGCGCAGGCGGCCGCGCTCGCGGCGCTGGCCGATCCCGGGTACTACGCCGCCATGGTGGGGAAGATCAAGGCGACGCGCGAGCGCGTGCGTGAGCGTTGGGCGGCGGCGTTCGACTGGTTCACCTATCCCTCCCAGACCAATTTCTTTTTCACCGAACCGCGGACGCGGGGCGGCCGCCCCGGGCCGGAGGCGGCGCGCAGTCTCTACGACTGGCTCTATGCGCGCCGGATTCTCGTCCGGCACTTCGGGAGCCACGCCTTGACCTCCTCCTTCCTCCGCATCAGCGTCGGCACCGACGAGCAGATGCTCGTCCTGCAGGAACACCTCGAGGCATGGGCAAGAAACGCGTAGCATCCATCTCGCGCAAGACCGCCGAAACCGACATCACCGTGAAGCTCGCGGTGGACGGCCAGGGCTCGTCGAAGATCGACACGGGCATCCCGTTCTTCGACCACATGCTGACGCTGTTCGCCAAGCACGGCCTGTTCGACCTGGAGGTCAAGGGCCGGGGCGACGTGGCGGTCGACTACCACCACACGGTCGAGGACGTCGGCATCGTGCTCGGGGAGGCCTTCAAGGCGGCGCTGGGCGACAAGGTCGGCCTCAAGCGCTACGGCTTCTTCCTCCTGCCGATGGACGAGGCGCTGGCCCGCGTGGTCATCGACCTCGGCGGCCGGCCGCACCTGGTCTACGACGTCAGCGCGCCGACCATGTTCGTGCGCGACTTCAACCTGGCCCTGGTGAAGGAATTTTTCCGCGCGTTCGCCAACACCGTGGGCGCGAACGTCCACGTGCAGCTTGCCTACGGCGAGGAGCCCCACCACGTCGTCGAGGCCGTGTTCAAGGCCTTCGCCCGCGCGCTCGATGCGGCGACGCAGATCGAGCCCCGGGCGGCGGACCGCCTGCCCTCGACCAAGGGGCGGCTCTGATTCGGTTTGGGGTTTTGAGTTTTGCGTTTTGGGTGGGAGGGCATTTGCTGGCGCCGTCTCGCCTGTAACCCAGAACCCAAAACCCGGAACTCCTCATGTTGGCGAAGCCAAACATCGCGGTGATCGACTACGGCATGGGCAACCTGCGCAGCGTGGCCCGGGCCCTGGAGGCGGCCGGCGCCGCGGTGACCGTCATCCGGTCCCCCGGCGAGATGACCGCCGCCGACGGCGTCGTGTTTCCCGGCCAGGGCGCGATCGTCGACACCATGGCGTTCCTGCGGGAGACGGGATTCGACGCCGCCGTCCGCGACTGGATTGCGGCCGACCGGCCCTACCTCGGAATCTGTCTCGGCCTGCAGGCCCTGTTCGAGGAGTCGGAAGAGGGCGGCGGCACGCCGGGCCTCGGGATCTTCCCGGGGCGGATCGTCCGCTTCCGGCTGCCGCCGGAACTCAAGGTGCCGCACATCGGCTGGAACACCGTGCGGTTCGTGCAGGCCGGCTCGCCGCTGTGCGCGGGGCTGCGCGCGGAGGGCGAGGCCTTCTACTTCGTGCACAGCTACTACGTCGTGCCGGCCGAACCCGCGCTGGTCCTGGCGGATTGCGACTACGGCGGCCGTTTCGTGTGCGGCATCGCGCGCGGCCGCTGCTTCGCGATCCAGTTCCACCCCGAGAAGAGCCAGGACCGCGGGCTGCAGGTCTACCGGAATTTCGCGCAACTCGCGTCGGCCCGCGCCGCCGGGCGGTAGCCGGGCCGGGGCGCCGCCGGACCGGACCGCGAACTTTGTTTGCATCGAAAAAGCATTTGGCTCTTCTTCTACGCCATGGCCACCACCGCGACGCTCAAGCTGGACCACAAAGAATACCCGCTGCCGGTCATCGTTGGCACGGAGGGGGAGAAGGCCGTCGACATCCGCCACCTGCGCACCGAAACCGGCTGCATTTCCTACGATGACGGCTATGGCAACACCGGTTCCTGCCAGAGTGCGGTCACCTACATCGACGGCGAGGCCGGCATCCTGCGCTATCGCGGCTATCCGATCGAGCAGCTCGCGGAGCATTCGTCGTTCATCGAGACGGCCTACCTGATCATCAACGGTGAACTGCCGACCCCGGCCCAGCGCCGGCGGTTCTCCCAGCTCCTGACCGAGAACTCGCCGATCCACTCGAGCATGGAACACCTGTTCGAGGGTTTTCCGGCCGGGGCCCCGCCCATGGCCATCCTGTCGGCCATGCTCAACTCGCTGGGCTGCTATTACCCGCACCTCGCCACCAACGACCACCAGCGCGACCTCGAGAACTACGGCGAGACCGCCGCCATCATCATCTCCAAGGTGCGGACGATCGCCGCCTATTCCTACCGCGCCAGCCGCGGCCTGCCCTACATCTACCCGCGCCGCGACCTCCCGTACTGCGAGAACTTCCTCCATATGATGTTCTCGACGCCCTACGAGCCCTACATCCCGCTCCCGGAGGTCGCCCAGGCCCTCAACCTCTTCCTGCTGCTCCACGCCGACCACGAGCAGAATTGCAGCACCTCGACGGTGCGCATGGTCGCCTCCAGCGGCGCGAACCTGTTCGCCTCCACCGCCGCCGGCGTCTGCGCGCTCTGGGGCCCGCTCCATGGCGGCGCCAACATGGCGGTGCTGCAGATGCTCGAGAGCATCCATGCCGAGGGCGACGACGGCACCAAGTTCATCGAGCAGGCCAAGCTGGGCAAGGCGGACAAGCGCCTGATGGGCTTCGGCCACCGGGTGTACCGGCACTACGACCCGCGCGCGACCATCATCAAGGACAGCTTCTACAGCGCCCTGGCCAGCCTCGGCATCAAGGACGACCCGCTCCTCAACATCGCCATGCGCCTGGAGGAGGCGGCCCTGAAGGACGAGTACTTCCTTTCGCGCAAGCTGTATCCAAACGTCGACTTCTACTCCGGCCTCATCATGCGGGCCATCGGCATCCCGGAGAACATGTTCACCGTCATGTTTGCCATCGGCCGCATGCCCGGGTGGATCGCCAACTGGCGGGAGGTCGCCTCCAACCAGAAGGGCCGCATCTACCGGCCGCGCCAGATCTACACCGGCGCGCTCAAGCGCGACTACGTGCCGCCGCACCAGCGGAAATAGTCGGTCGCGTCCATCCGTCGAGGGTCGAGGGACCATAGTCGAGCGCCCGAGCCCGCGGCCGGCACTGGACTCTCGACGTTCGACCCTCGACCGGCAGCGCCGCCGCGCTTGGCGGTGCCGCGGGCTACCGTTTCGGCGGCGGCGACTTGAAGATGTCGTCCACCGTCAATCCGGTGAGCCCCTTGATCCCATGCAGCAGGCGCCAGAAGACCAGCATCATCATGACCATGCTCGGCACGACAATCACGGGCCAGCTCAGGACCTGCATTTTCGCGAGCTGGGCGTTGAACGCCGCGGTGCCGGGAGGGCCGGTCAACAGGTGACGCGCGAGGAAGAAGTTGAGCACGCCGCTGGCAAAAAAGGACAGGGACAGCCACCCGGTCGACCGCCGCAGCAGCGCGGTGAACCCAGCCTGATTGCCGCGCGCCGCGAGTTCCGCGTCCACTTTTTCCACGTCAACCACCTGGGGATTGTACAGCAGCTCGGTCAACAACGGCGTCTTGGCGCGCAGGGAAGCGAGCACCGCCAGGCCGATGAACGTCGGGATGGACGCATCCTTCACGGCGAACCAGAAACCGGCCAGTTTCAGCAGGCCGAATCCGCCCGACAAAAGCACGCTGACGAAGCCGATGATCGAAATGAAGTTCCAGCGCCGCCGGACGGCAAAATCGTAGAGGCCGTATCCGACCGGAAAGGCGAGCGCGATCACCAACCCCCATTGTGGACCAAGCCACCGCGGCCCGCTCAATCCGGACAAGACCGCCGTCGGGACCGCCACATTGCAGACCAGATTGATCAGGAGGTTCTCCGGCTTGGGCGGCTTGGTCACTGGGGCGGCATTGAATTCGGAACCCACCGGGCCAGCAAGCGCGGAAAGCTGGCGGCAGCGGTGTTTTCGTGATTTCCCCGTTGCGGAAATTGTGCCACGGTTCGGCTCGCACCATGATCCTCCTGGGCGTCAACATCGACCACTGCGCGACGCTCCGCCAGGCGCGCTACCGCGAGAGCGGCCGGCCGGCCGGCGGCAACGTCGAGCCCGACCCTGTCACCCTGGCCCTGCAGGCCGAGCGCGCGGGGGCCGACGGCATCACCGTGCACCTGCGCGAGGACCGGCGCCATATCCAGGAGCGCGATGTCTGGCGCCTGCGCGAGAGCATCGCCACGCGCCTCAATCTCGAGATGGCCTGCACGCCCGCCATGATCGAGTTCGCCCTCAAGCTGAAGCCCGATTCGGCCTGCCTCGTGCCGGAGAACCGCCGGGAGGTCACCACCGAGGGCGGGCTCGATGTCGTCGCCGCCGAGGAGCGGGTCCGCGCCGTGATCGACGCGCTCATTCCCGCCGGTATCGCCACCAGCCTGTTCATCAGCCCGGACGAGGCGCAGATCGAGGCGGCCGCCCGCCTGCGCAGCCCCTGGATCGAGCTCCATACCGGCGCGTGTGCCGACGCCTGGCATACGCCGCGGCGCCAGGCCGAGTTCGAGCGCCTCCGCCGCGGCGCGGCGCTGGCCCACCAGCTCGGCCTGGGAGTGAACGCCGGCCACGGCATCAACTACGTCAACATCGGCGAGGTCCGCCTGCTGCCGCATCTCCACGAGCTGAACATCGGTCATGCGATCGTGAGCCGGGCCGTCTTCACCGGCATCACGGAGGCCGTCCGGGAGATGAAGGCCCGGATGAATCCGCAGATGCAGTAGCGGGCATCGAGTAGCGAGCATCCCCATCCCGGTAGCGAGTATCCAGTAGCGAGTAGCGAGCATGACCTGATCCGCTTGCAGATTGAGCCTTTTTATTTTTCCCAGTCCGTCGCCCCCTACTCACGACCCGCTACTCACTACTCGCTACTCTCCGATGAACCTCGTCCTTCCCCCCGGCGGTATCCTCCTCGGCCTCGGCTGCGACGTGATCGAGGTCGAACGGGTCCGCGGGGTGCTGGAGCGCCAGGGCGATCGCTTCCTCCAGCGCGTTTTCACCGACGAGGAGCGGACCTATTGTCTCGGGCGCAAGTTTGCCCACCGACACCTGGCCGCACGCTTCGCCGCCAAGGAGGCCGTCTCCAAGGCCTTTACCACCGGCATCGGCGCCGACCTGGGCTGGAAGTCGGTCTCCATCTTTCACGGGACCCGCCAGGAGCCGCTCGTGCGGCTGGACGAAAAGGGCCGGGCGCTCCTTGACCAGGTGGGCGCCACCCGCGTGCTGGTTTCGCTCTCGCACAGCGACACGGTCGCCATGGCCGTCGCCGCGCTCGTGAAATGATTTCCGGGGACCCTGCGCGCGCATGAACTCCGCCTGGTCAGATCCCATCCTCACCTGCGCCGAGGCCAGGGCGCTGGAGACCCGCCGGTTCGGCGGTGATGAGGAGAAGGAATGGCCGGCCATGCAACAGGCTGGCGCCGCGGTGGGCCGGGCGGTGCTGGAGGATATCCGGGAGGCCGGCGGGTTCCCGCCGGGCGGGCGCCTGCTGGTCCTCGTCGGCAAGGGACACAATGGCGGCGACGCGCTGCTCGCGACCGCGACGATTCTGGAAAGGCATCCGGATGCCCGGGTTGACGTCGTCTTCCCCCTGGGCGAGCGGTCCCTGGGGCCGCTCGCGGCGCGCGCGTGGCGGCAGCTCATGGACGGCGCGGGTCTGCCGGCCGGCAGCGCAGACCGCGTGCAGCGCGTCTCCCGGGGACCGGCGACGGAGGCCGCCACGTACGACGTCTGCCTTGACGGCATTTTCGGCTTCCAGTTCCGGCCGCCGGTCGACGCGGCGGTGATGGCGTGGCTGCGCCGCGCCAATCAGCATCCGCACATCCGCCTGCGGGCGGCGGTCGATTTGCCCAGCGGCGTGGGCGAGGAATCGGCTGACGGCGCCTTCCGCGCCGACTTCACCTATGCCACGGGCACCGTGAAGGCGCCGCTCCTCGACCCGCGCCATCGCGGGACGGTCGGCCGGCTCCGCTACCTCGACCTGGGGTTCTTCGATGATTCTGCAGCCGGGGTCGGCGACCCCGGCTGCAAGGCACCCGATCGCGTGCTCAAGTCCGCAATCCTCGCGCCGCTGGCGGCGCTCCGCGCGACGCAGACCGACAAACGCACCTTCGGGCATTTGTGCGTGGTCGGCGGCTCGCGGCGCTATCCGGGCGCCGTGCTCATGGGGGTGCGGGCCGCGCTGCGCAGCGGGGTGGGGCTGGTGACCGCCTTCGTGCCGGAATCGCTCGCCGCCGCCTTTGCCGCCCGCGCGCCGGAGGCGATGTGGGTCGGGTGGCCGGAGACCGCGACCGGCAGCCTGGCGCTCGCCGGCCTGCCGCTGCTGCAGACGCGGCTGGACCGGGCCACGGCGGTCGCCATCGGCTCCGGCCTCGGCACGGAAGGCGAGACGCTGGCGCTGGTCGCCGAAATCCTGAAATTGGCCGGCCTCCCGGTCGTGCTCGACGCCGACGCCCTGCGGCCCGAAATCCTCGCCGCCGCGCCGCGCGGACGGACGGTCTGCCTGCCGCATGCCGGCGAGTTCAAGCGCCTGGCGGGAGACCGGGAAGCCACGACCGACACGCTGCGCGCCGTGGCCCGCGAGAGCGGCGCCACCGTGGTCCTCAAGGGCCCGGTCACGCGCATCGCCGGTGGCGCGACGCTTCAGTCCGCGCTGGAGGAGGCCGGCCCCAAGGCTCGATCGACAACGGTCTATCACAGCTTCTTCGGCGGGCCCGTGCTGGCGCGCGGCGGCAGCGGCGACCTGCTCGCCGGCCTGGTGGGCGGATTGCTCGCCCAGGCGCCGGCGGAACCGCTGGCGGCCGTGTGCCGCGGCGTGGTCTGGCACGGACTGGCCGCGGATCTGCTGGCGCGGAAACGGGGCCAGGTGGCGGTGCAGACGACCCAGGTCCTCGACCACCTGTCCGCCGCCCTGCGACCGACCGGGAGCGCGGGCGACCCGCCCGCCGAATCCGACCAGCGGCCGGGCGCTCCGGGCTCCGACCGGCTCGACCGATGACGGCGGAAACGGAGCTGACCGAGCGGCAGGCGTTCCTGGTGTTGAACGCGCTGCCCAACATCGGGCCGATCACGATGAACCGGCTGCTGACGGAGCTCGGCGGCGATCCGCGCGCCATCTTCACGGCCGGCGCCCGGCGCCTCGAGGGAGTCCGCGGGGTGGGTCCGGCGATCGCCCGGACCATCGAAGAGTGGCAGGCGCGGTTCGATCTCGCCCGGGAGGAGAAGCGGCTGGCCGAGACGGGCGCCGCGTTTGTCACGGTCCGCGACGACGACTACCCCAAGCTCCTGCGCCAGATCCATGACCCGCCCATCGGCCTGTATCGGCGGGGCGGTTACGCGTTCGGCGAGCCCTGCGTCGCCGTCGTGGGCAGCCGCCGGCCGACCCTGTACGGGCAGACGGTGGCCCGGAAGCTGGGGACGGAGCTGGCGGAACGGGGGTTGGGCGTGGTGAGCGGGCTGGCGCGCGGCATCGACACCGCCGCGCACGAGGGCGCGCTGTCCGCCGGCGGCCACACGGTGGCGGTGCTGGGCAACGGGCTCGACATCATCTATCCGCCCGAAAACCTCGACCTCTACCGGCGCATCGGGGAAACCGGGGCGGTGCTCTCGGAGTTCCCCTTCGGGCGGCGGGCCGACCGCCAGTCGTTCGCGATGCGCAACCGCATCGTGTCGGGCATCTGCGACGCGGTCGTGGTGGTGGAAAGCGACGTGGACGGCGGCGCGATGATCACCGCGCGGTTCGCGGGCGAGCACGGGCGGCTCATCTTCGCGGTGCCGGGCCGCATCGACCAGGCGACCAGCCGGGGCTGCCACCAGCTCATCCGCGACGGGGCCACGCTGTTCACCGGCGTGGAGGACGTGCTGGCCGAACTGAACTATCTCGACGGACTGCGGCCAGGGCCCATTCCCGCGAAGACCGGCGCCGCGCCGGCCGGCCTGGACGAGGCCGAGCAGCGGGTCCTGGAGTGCTTCCGCGGCGGCTCCATCCTGACGATCGACGCCCTGGCCGGCCTGACCACGATGCCGGCGCACGAGCTGGGGGCGACGCTCATGCTCCTCGAGCTGAAGCGGCTGGTCGTCAAACGGGTGGACGGCGCCTTCGAGGCGCGCGGCGGCTGACGCAGCCGCTCGCTTTGAGTTCTGGGTTTAGGGTTCTGAGTTCGGCGGTCGGATCGGGGCAACCCAAAACCCAGAACTCCAAACTCAAAACTGCCGGCTGAGCCGCTTGACGGCTCAGCCGGGCGGCCAGGACATCTGGCGGCGGGCCAGCAGGTGCACGTGCAGGTGCGGCACGGATTCCGTGGCGTGGCGGCCGTTGTTGATGACCAGCCGGTAACCGTCGGCCAGATCCAGCTTCCGGGCGACGGCCGCGGCCGTGAGCAACAGGTGGCCGAGCAGAGCCTGGTCGGCCGGGGCCGCCTCGCCAACGCGCGGGATGGCCTTCTTCGGGATGATGAGCAGATGGACGGGAGCCTGCGGCTGGATGTCGTGGATGACGACGCAGAGCTCGTCCTCGT
>Ga0265338_10007608_pt1 | contig 13378 bp, 9 predicted proteins | sample 42126metaG_FD_193579 | JGI IMG/M metagenome (GOLD analysis project Ga0265338, IMG submission 193579) | Rhizosphere microbial communities from Carex aquatilis grown in University of Washington, Seatle, WA, United States - 4-21-26 metaG | ecosystem: Host-associated > Plants > Roots > Rhizosphere >... | reverse complement strand
CACCAGGCGGCCGGATCGCACTCTGTGCCCCCGGGGTGCGGCGCGCTGCCCCGCGCGACGACCTCGCCGTCCTCGGCGCGGCACAGCAAGATCTTCGTGGACTGCGTCGAGGAGTCCACCCCGGCCACGAGCATGCGCACCCCTCCCACGCTGACGGAACGAAACCCTACTCAGTCGCCCGCCTGCCGCGCCGTGCGGACACCGCACCAGGGACCGATGTGCCCGCTGGTCTGCGTGTCGTTGAACGCCGGCGCCATCCAGATCTGGTTATGCGCATGCACCGCCGCGCCCATGGCCCTGGGCTTGCCGCCCCACCCGGGGTAGGTTGCGGGACTGCTCGGCGGCGAGGCCCTGGACCGGGATGCCGGTCTCGGCGGCACGTCCTTGAGGTTGCGGTGGCGGTACCACTTTCTGGCCTACCTCGGGCGGTTGATGGCGACGAGGGGCATGAACAGGTCGTCCACGATCGCGAGGACCCGCTCCGGCGGAATCGGCTTGTAGGTCATCAGCATGTCGTGGCGCATCAGGTCGAACGGCATGGTCAGGACGACCGGGGGAATGCGGTTGAGGTCGATCTCGCCGCGCTCGTGCGCTCGGGCGAAGATCTGGGCTGACCACAGCGGGCGGTCGGCCATGACCTTCTCGCGCACCTGGGCCGGGGTGAGGCCGGTGCCGGCCAGCAGTCCGGAGAACGCGGCGCCGGCGATGGCGGCGAAGCTGACCCGCGTGCTGCTGGCACTGCCGAGCAGCGCGATCATGTCGCCGCGCAGGCTCCCGGTATCGGGGATCTCGACGGGATGCGTCGTGCCGTAGTGGCCGATAGCGGCGATCACCAGGTCGTCCTTGTTGGGCCAGCGCCGGTACAGCACCGCCACCCCCGTCTTCGCGCGGGCGGCGACCGACTCCATCGTCAGCCTGGCGAAGCCGGCCTCGACGAGCTCCTGCCACGTGGCCTCCAGCAGCGCGGCCTCCAGTTCCTCCCCGCGCCGCCGTTGCCGGGTCCGTTGCGCCTGCTCGGTCATGGCAGCCAGCATAGCGACCCAGGGAGGATTAAGAGAGGTTTGCATTCCTTAACGGCCTGCCCTACGCTTCATAAGAGACGGATTCATCTCTTATAGAAGGAGGGGCGGCATGGCAGCGACACCAGCGAAGCCCGCGGCCGAGAAGCTGGACCCCGCAGTGGTCAAGACCGCCCTTATCCTCATCGTCGGCGCGATGGCCGTCATCTTCGACACCACAATCGTCAGCGTCGCCCTGCATACGCTCTCCGTGAAGCTGGACACCCCGGTCACGACGATCCAGTGGGTGACCACCGGCTACCTACTCGCGCTCGGCATCGCGGTGCCGCTCAGCACCTGGGGCCTGCAGCGGTTCGGCGGCAAGCGGCTGTGGATGTTCTCCCTCGCCGTCTTCCTCGCCGGCTCGGTCGGGTCCAGCCTTGCGTGGGACGTCGGCTCGCTCATCGGCTGGCGGGTCGTCCAGGGCATCGGCGGCGGCCTCATGCTCCCGCTGATGACCACGCTCATCTTCCAGGCCGCGGGCGGCAAGTCGCTCGGGCGGCTCGTCACCTATGTCGCGATGCCGGCGCTGCTCGGCCCGATCCTCGGCCCGCTGATCGGCGGCGCGATCCTGACCCACCTGAGCTGGCGGTTCATGTTCTGGGTGAACGTGCCGTTCTGCGTCATCGGCATCCTGCTCGCCTGGCGTTACCTGAACATCGACGCGCCCGCCCGTCCGGACCCCGCGGCCGGCAAGCCGAAGCTCGACGTGCCCGGGCTCTTCCTCATCGCGCCAGGCACCTCGGTCGTCCTGCTGGGCCTCGCCAACGCGGGCACCGCCGCCGGGTTCGCCCACCTGGACGTCATCATCCCGCTCGTCGCCGGCGTCGCGCTGCTCGCGGCCTTCACCGGCTACGCGCTGCGCAAGAGCCACCCTCTCGTCGAGGTCCGGCTGCTCGCCAGGCGGTCAGTCGGCTCCTCCAGCGCGGTGCTGTTCTTCTCCGGCTTCTCCCTGTACGGCGCGATGCTCCTGCTACCGCTGTACTACCAGGACGTACGCGGCGACACCCCGCTCGCCGCCGGGGTCATGCTCGTCCCGCAGGGCATCGGCACCCTCTTGTCCCGCACCGTCCTCGGGAGCAACATCGACCGGTTCGGCTCGCGCGTCATCGCCCTGGCCGGGTTCGCCATCGTCGCCGCCGCGACCGTTCCGTTCGCCCTGGCCGGGCCGCACACCAGCGAGTGGCTGCTCGCCGTCTGGATGGTCATCCGCGGGTGCGGCCTCGGGGCCGTCACCATGCCGGTGATGGTCGCCAGCTACATCGGCCTCGACAAGCAGCAGATCCCGCACTCCAGCGTGCTCACCAGGACCGCGCAGCAGATCGGCGGCTCGTTCGGCACCGCCGTCCTGGCAGTGATCCTCGAGGGCGCCATCGCCGCGCACCCGGCCACGCTGGCGGACGCGTTCCACGTGGCGTTCTGGTGGTCCGCAGGCTTCTCCGCCGTCGCCGTGCTGCTCTCCCTGTGGCTCCCCGGCGCCCAGCGGGCGCCCCAGGCCAGTCGCGATAACGCCCGCGGCCAGCGCACCGATCCCGTCAGGGCCTAGTGGCGGGCAAGAGTCCGGGCAATCCAGCGCCATGCCGGGGGGGGTCGCCGGACCACATCCATGAGCATGGCGGCGAGCCGACCGCTATGGCCCAGTTGCTGACCAGGCCATGATTTGTGGGATTACCGAGGAAACTCTGTCCTATTGCCACGCTGCCGTTGGGCCCGGCCGGTGGAGCGTCCTGGCCCGGGCGGCCTGCAGGCCGGCCGCGAGCTGGCCGCCGGTCACGGCCTGCAGCGCCACGATCGGGACCGTCCAGTTGCCCGTCGCCGTATGCAGGAACCCGACGAAGAGCGGGCCCGTGGCGGCGACCAGGTACCCGGTGCCCTGAGCGAACGCCGACAGGGAGAGGGCGGTCACAGGATCGGGGGCCCGGGCCATCGTGAAGTAGATCGCCAGGCTGAGCCCCGCCCCCTGGCCCAGGCCCAGCACGAGGATCCAGGCGGGGCACTCGGCCAGCGGGGCAAACCACACGCCGGCGAGGCCGACCGCACTCGCCGCTGTGGTGCCCGCGGTCAGGCTGCGCTGGCTCGGGGCCCGGTGCGCGAGCACCGGGATGAGCAAGACGCTGATGGCACCGCCGAGACCCATCAGGGCCAGCATTGCGCCCGCGTGCACGGCGCTGGCACCGCGGTCACGGATGAGCACGGGCAACCATGAGAGCGCCGCGTAGAAGGTGAGGCTCTGCAGCCCCATGAACACAGTGACCTGCCAGGTCAGCACCTGCCGGTACACCTTGAGCCCGGCCGCCCGGCCCGGCCCTGGCCCCGCCTCGGCCGACACGGCACCCGGCGGTGCTGCGGCCAGCGAGGGGCCAGCCGCCGGTCCGGCGGCTGGTGCGGGGCCAGCCAGCGGCGGGGTAGCCGGGCCGGGCGGCTTCGTCCGGTACCTCCACTGCGGAAGCCAGGCCACGGTGGCGACGATGGCCGGCACCGCCCACACACCGAGGATGAGCCGCGCTGACCCACCTGACGCCCGGTACACGGGCACCGCGATCAGCGAGGCCAGGATCGAGCCGGCCGACAAGCTCAGCAGGTAGCAGCCGATCAGCAGCCCGGCCCGGCCCGGGGCCCGCCGCTTCACCAGGCTCGGCAGCAGGACATTCATCAGCGCGATCGCGGCAGCGGCCAGCGCCGTGCCGGGAAACAGCATCACACCCGGCAGTGCCCCGCGCAGCAGCAGGCCCGCGACCAGCACGACCAGCGCCACTTCCAGCACGCGCTCTTCCCCGAACCGGCGGCTGAGCGGCGCGGCGACGATGCAGAACACGCCGAAGCAAAACACCGGCACGGACGCGAGCACGGACAGCGCCGCATCGGACAGGTGCAGGCTGGCTGACAGCTCCGGGAACACCGGCGGCAGGCTGACGATCGAGGCCCGCAGGTTGACCGCCAGCGCGACGATCCCGACCATAAGCAGGGCACCCCGGCCGCGACGGCCAGCCCCGTCGGCCGCCGCCGGCCGCGCCACATGCAGACGGCCCACGCGGGCATGGCGCGCGGGCGGCTGGCGCGGCAGAATTCAGCCTCTCGCGACGAGCGGGCGGAGCAGGTACGGCATGATCCCGCCGTGCCGGGAGTACTCCGCCTTGCCGAGTGTGTCGATCCGGCCGGCGGCCCGGAGCTCCCGCCCGTCTGCGCGAACCGTCACCTCACGCGGCACATACCAAGCATTGATCCCCTTGATGCCGACCACGTTAAGCCCCCCGGCCGTTGAGGCTCAGTCCGTCACCGGCCCCCCAGCCGGTACTGTAGCGGAATCACCCACATATCCTGACCTGGACCGGTAGGTCCCCCCGAAGGCCCCCACGAGGACCGCGTGGAGGCCGAGCAGCAGGGTTACCGGGGAAACTCTGTCTATTGCCACGCTGCAGCTGGGCCCGGCCGGTGGAGCGTCCTGGCCCGGGCAGCCTGCAGGCCCGCGGCGAACTGGCCTCCGGTCACGCCGAGCAGGGCCACGATCGGGACCGTCCAGCTGCCGGTCGCGGTGTGCAGGAACCCGACGAACAGCGGCCCGGTGGTGGCGAGCAGGTACCCGGTGCCCTGGGCGAATGCCGACAGGGAGGCGGCCACGATGGGATCGGGGGCCCGGGCCATGGTGAAGTAGATGGCCAGGCTGAGCGCCGATCCCTGGCCCAGGCCCAGCACCAGGATCCAGCCCAGGGACTGGGCCAGCGGGGCGAACCAGATTCCGGCCAGGCCTGCCGCGCTGGCCATGCTGGCGCAGCCGATGAGCACCCGCTGGCTCGGGGCGCGGTGCGCGAGCACCGGGATGAGCAGGGCGGTGACGGCGCCGCCGAAGTTCATCAGGCCGAGCAGGTTACCTGCCTGCACGGCGGTGGCCCCGCGGTCACGCAGCATGGTCGGCAGCCAGGAGAGCGCGGCGTAGAAGGCCAGGCTCTGCAGCCCCATGAACACGGTGACCTGCCAGGTCAGTGCGTGCCGGTAGACCCGCAGCCGGCCGCCCCGGCCCGGCGCGGGGACGATGTCCGCCGGCACCGCGCCGGGCCGGGGGGACGTTCGCGGGGCGACGGCCAGCGGCATACCGGCCGGGCCGGGCAGCGGCCTCGTCCGGTGTCTCCACTGCGGAAGCCAGGCCACGGTGGCCACGATGGCCGGCAGCGCCCACATCCCGAGAGTGAGCCGTGCTGACCCACCTGATGCCCGGTACACGGGCACGGCGATCAGCGAGGCCAGGATCGAACCGGCCGACAAGCCCAGCAGGTAGAGCCCGATCAGCAGCCCGGCCCGGCCGGGGGCGCGCCGCTTCACCAGGCTCGGCAGCAGCACATTCATCAGCGCGATCGCGGCGGCGGCCAGCGCCGTGCCGGGAAACAGCATCAGCCCGGGCAGCGCGCCGCGCAGCAGCAGGCCCGCCACCAGCAGGACCAGCGCCGCTTCCAGCACGCGTTCCTCGCCGAACCGGCGGCTGAGCGGTGCCGCGACGATGCAGAACAGTCCGAAGCAGAGCACGGGCACGGAGGCGAGCACGGACAGCGCCGCCGGGGACAGCCGCAGGCTGGCCGACAGCTCCGGGAAGACCGGCGGCAGGCTGGTGATCGAGGCACGCAGGTTGAACGCCAGCGCGACGATCCCGGCGACGAGCAGGGCACTGCCCCGCCCGCGCTTACCGGGCAGAACTCAGCCTCTCGCGACAAGCGAGCGGAGCACGTACTGCATGATCCCGCCGTGCCGGAAGTAGTCCGCCTCCCCGGGCGTGTCGATCCGGACGACCGCGTGGAATTCCCGGCCGTCCGCGCTGACCGTGACCTCGCGGGGCGCCGGGCCGGTGTTGATCTCCTCGATGCCGGTCACGTCGAACACCTCGCGCCCGGTGAGGCCGAGCGAGGCGGCCGACTCCCCCGGCCGGTACTGCAGCGGCAGCACGCCCATCCCGATCAGGTTGGACCGGTGGATCCGCTCGAACGACTCCACGAGCACGGCGCGGACGCCGAGCAGCAGCGTGCCCTTGGCCGCCCAGTCCCGCGACGAGCCCGAGCCGTACTCCTTGCCGCCGAGCACGATCAGCGGGGTGCGCTCCGCCGCGTATTGCCGGGCGGCCGCATAGATCGACATCTGCTCTTCAGAGGGCAGCTTCACCGTCACCCCGCCCTCGGTGCCAGGGGCAAGCTGGTTGCGCAACCGGATGTTGGCGAACGTGCCGCGGATCATCACCTCGTGGTTGCCGCGGCGTGACCCGTAGGAGTTGAAGTCGCGCCGCTGCACGCCATGCTCGCGCAGGTAGTCACCGGCGGGGCCGTCGGCCTTGATGGCGCCGGCCGGGGAGATGTGGTCGGTGGTCACCGAGTCGCCCAGCATGGCCAGCACCCGGGCGCCGTGCACGTCGGTGACCGGCGCCGGCTTCTCGGTCATCCCCTCGAAATAGGGCGGCCGCCGTACGTAGGTGGACTGCGGGTCCCAGGCGAACGTGTCCCCCGCGGGCACCTCCAGCGCCCGCCACCGGTCATCGCCCTTGAACACGTCCGCGTAGTCGCGGGTGAACATCTCGGCGGCGACCGCGTCCTGGACCACCGAGGCGATCTCTTCCGAGGTCGGCCAAATGTCGGCCAGGTACACCGGCGTGCCGTCGGAACGCGCGCCGAGCGGCTCGTGGACCATGTCGATGTCCATCGTGCCGGCCAGCGCGTACGCGACCACCAGCGGCGGTGATGCCAGGTAGTTCATCTTCACGTCCGGGTTGATCAGGCCCTCGAAGTTCCGGTTGCCGGACAGCACGGACACGACCGCCAGGTCATTGTCGGCCACCGCCGCGCTGATCGTCTCCGGCAGCGGGCCGGAGTTGCCGATGCAGGTGGTGCAGCCGTAGCCGACCAGATTGAAGCCGAGCTTCTCCAGGTAGGGCACCAGCCCGGCGCGCTCGTAGTAGTCCATGACCACCTTGGAACCAGGCGCCAGCGTGGTCTTCACCCAGGGTTTGCTGGACAGCCCGGCCTCGACCGCCTTGCGGGCGAGCAGCGCCGCGCCGACCATGACGGACGGATTCGAGGTGTTGGTGCACGAGGTGATGGCCGCGATGACGACCGACCCGTGATCGACGGAGGTATGCGTGCCGTCCTCCAGGGTGACCTGTGCCGGTGCGGACGGGCGGGCGGGCGCGGAATCCCCTACCGGATCGGAGGCGGGGAATGTGCCCTTCAGCCCGTTGTCCAGCCCGGGTGCGGACACATAGCTGCCGAGCGCGTCGCGGAACGCGGTCTTGGCGTCGGCCAGCGATACCCGGTCCTGTGGGCGCTTGGGACCGGCGATGGATGGCACCACAGTGGACAGGTCGAGCTGCACTTCCTCGGAGTACCTGGCGGGCTGGCCGGGGTCGTGCCAGAGGCCCTGCTCCCTGGCGTACGCCTCGACCAGGGCCACCTGACCGGCCGGCCGGCCGGTCAGCCGGAGGTAGGTCAGCGTCTGCTCATCGAGGGGAAAGATCGCGCAGGTCGAGCCGAACTCGGGGCTCATGTTGCCGATCGTCGCCCGGTTGGCCACGGGGACCGCCGCGACACCCTCACCGTAGAACTCGACGAACTTGCCGACCACGCCGTGGTGCCGCAGCAGCTCGGTGATGGTGAGCACCAGGTCGGTAGCGGTCGCGCCGGACGGCAGCTCGCCGATCAGCCGGAACCCGACGACCCGCGGGATCAGCATGCTCACCGGCTGGCCGAGCATCGCCGCTTCGGCTTCGATCCCGCCTACTCCCCAGCCGAGCACGCCGAGGCCGTTCTGCATGGTGGTGTGCGAGTCGGTGCCCACGCAGGTGTCCGGGTAGGCGGCCAGCCCGCCGCCCCCGTCCTGCGTCATGATCACCCGCGCCAGGTGCTCGATGTTGACCTGGTGCACGATCCCGGTCCCGGGTGGCACAACCCGGAATTGACTGAACGCGTCCTGGCCCCACCTCAGGAACTGGAAGCGTTCTTGGTTGCGGCCGAACTCCAGGTCCACGTTCCGCTGGAACGCGTCGGCCCGCCCGAAGATGTCGGCGACCACCGAATGGTCGATGACCAGCTCGGCCGGGACCAGCGGATTGATTTTCGCCGGGTCGCCGCCGAGGTCGCGCATGGCCTCGCGCATGGTGGCCAGGTCGACCACGGCAGGCACGCCGGTGAGGTCCTGCAGGATGACCCGGGCCGGGGTGAACTGGATCTCGGTGGTCGGCTGACCCGCCGCGTCCCACTCCGCGAGGGCCGTGATGTGCTCGGCCGTGACGTTGTGCCCGTCCTCGGTGCGCAGCAGGTTTTCCAGCAGGATCTTCAGGCTGAACGGGAGGCTGGCCGCACCGGGCACCGCGTCCAGCCGGTGGATCTCGTATGCCGCTTCGCCGACTTGTAGCGTGGCGCGGCTGCCGAAGCTGTTCGCGGTCATCGTCTGCAGGCCTCCTGTCGTGTCCGGCATGTCCTGTCCGGCTCTTCTTTGCATCCTGCCGCAGCACGCCTCGCATGGACCCATCGGCCCCGGCGCCCACTGGCCCGCGGGCCCGTGGGCGCCCGGCACGAGAAGACCTTCAGCAAGGTATCTCGACATCGAGCTAACTTACGAACCTCACCGTAAGGCGAACTTATCTCGACGTCAAGCTATCTTCAGGGCAGCCCGGCCCATGCCATGATGCGAATTTCACGCTCAGCGGGGTGAACTTCAGGGTCAGGATTGGGTTACCCCCGGCAAGTTCTCCCTGTCCCGCCAGTCCGGGTCCAACGTCCCATGTCCGGCCCGGCCGGGCGACCCGGGCACGAGATCGCGCGCCTCATTATGGCGCGGTGGGCGGCGCCGTAACCCCGAGTCACGGGCAGGGCCTGCCACTCCATCAGGGCAGTAGCGGAGAGTATCGAGTTCGATCACCGCCGGAAACCGTGCCACGTCAACGGTGCGCCGCACTTGGAAGGCTCAGCTCGCCAACTACTTAGAGCTACGAAGTAACCGCTTCTTGTGCGCACCGTGCGCAATTGCGGGGGTAGACAGCCATCGGCGGAGAGTCAATGCTCACAGAAGGCATGCCAGCAAGAGAACGACCTGATGGAGTCACCGATAATGCCCGAGCGCGATTATGGCCCGCGCGCGGTCGCGACCCTTCTCGCCGCGCCGACCCAGCTGTTAGACCGGCCCGCCCGTGACCGTGGTTACCCGCGGTCGGTGCTTCGGCGACCGCAAGAGCCGCGAAAACAGGACACGGCCGACGAATGGCCGCTGCGAAGTCACCTTCAGCTCGGCACCCTGCCGGGCGCGGTGCCATGCGCGCGGCTGCATGCCAAGCTGGTGCTCTGGGAGTGGGGACTTGACCGCCTGGTGGAGACCTCTGAACTGCTGGTCTCAGAGATCGTCACCAACGCGGTCCGGGCATCCACTGACCCGATCAGCAGCCACGGCGATGAGCAGTGGGCAGGCGGACTGCCCACCGTGTGGTTCTGGCTGGCTTCCGACCGGAGCAACGTGCTGATCCAGGTCTGGGACGGCAATCAGGAAACGCCATCGTGGCGGAACGTGGGACCGGAGGCAGAAAGCGGCCGGGGGCTGCTGCTGGTCGAGCGGCTCAGCGCGCAGTGGGGCTCCTACACCCCGGAGGGCTGGACCGGAAAGGTGGTCTGGGCGATCGTCAGTGACGAGCCCGCCATCCGCCAGGAGCACAGCCGGGCGAGCTGAACTGGGCCTGCCGGGGGAAGTGGCCCGGGCGACTTCCGGCGGCTGGTGCGGCCTGGATTCAGGCTGGCGTCAGCGCTCGGCTGCCGGCCGGAAGCCGTCGACGACGAGATCGAGCAGCCCAGCGCGCTTCACGCCCGCAGCCGCCTGACCGGCCCGAGAGCCTTGCCTCGGCCTCATTGACCCCATCGCTCGCGTGGTGTCAGTGGACGCCCTGGCCCTAGCATGACGACGGTGGGTTGTGATCACCCGGATCTCGGCGAGTCGGCTCTGTTAGAGTGCGCCCGTTCCGGCAGCGACGGCGCGTACCGGGAGCTTGTCGAGGTGCACCGCGCGGAGCTTCACGCGCACTGCTACCGGATCCTCGGATCAGTGCACGACGCCGAAGATGCCCTGCAAGATGCCCTGTTGCGGGCGTGGCGGGGACTTGCGGGCTTTGAAGGCCGGAGTTCGCTGCGTTCCTGGCTGTACAAGATCACGACGAATGCGGCGCTTGACGTCGCGCAGCGGCGCTCCAAGCGTGAGCTACCGATGACGCACGGTCCCTCCGCGGGATTCGGCGAGGGTCCTGGCGCAGCTCTTCTTGAGTCGGTGTGGGTAGAGCCGTACCCAGACCAGGCGTTTGGTGTGGCCGACGAGCTCGCCTCACCGGAGGCGCGGTATGAGCGGCGAGAAAGCCTGGAGTTGGCCTTCGTCGCGGCGCTGCAGTGCCTCCCTGCGCTCCAGCGGGCCGTGCTCATCCTTCGCGAGGTGCTCGGCTTCTCCAACCAGGAAACGGCCGACCTACTCGATACCACGGTCCCGGCTGTGCAGAGCGCCCTGCAGCGATCCCGCGCCGCGGCGCGGGATCGCATTCCCGGGCGCAGCCAGCAGGCCACCCTGCGAACCCTCGGGGACAAGCGGCTCCGAGAACTCGTCGGGCGCTACTGCGACGCCATCGAGCGTGGCGATGTCGACGCGGTGGTCGGCATGCTGACCGAGGATGCCGTGTGGGCGATGCCGCCGATCGTGACCTGGTACCGGGGCCGCCCTGCGATCGCCGGGTTTTTGCGTGACTATGGATTCAACGAGGCCTGGCGGCACCTTGCCACGCAAGCCAACGGACAGCTCGCCCTGGGCTGCTACACCTTCGACCCGGACCGGCGTCGCTGGGTGGCCTCCGTGCTCGACGTGCTGACCCTGGATGGCGACCGCATCGCGGAGGTCACCGGATTCGTGACTGCTGAGCTGCTCTCCCGCTGGGGCGAGGAGGACGACCGATTCGTCGGCGCGACGGTCTTCCCCCGTTTCGGCCTTCCCGCCGTGCTGCCCGGCTGAACAGGGTTCAACGATCTTCCGAGACCGATTGGTTCGCGAGTTCCCGGCGGTCTAGTAGGTGCATCGCTGACGCGTGCGGTGGGTCAATCTCCGCACGGCCGCCAACCCTCGTGGAGGAGAGCATGAACACGTTCGACGTCCAGCCAGTTGCCGAGCCGCTGACGAACGATGGCCGGGAGCCGGCGGCACTGCCGTGGGCAGAAGCCCGCAAGCGGCTCACCGATGCCCGCTACTACTGGCTCGGGACGGTGCATTCGAGCGGCCGGGCCCATGTGCGGCCAGTGCTCGCCGTGTGGGTGGGCGGCGCGCTCTACACGACCTCAAGCCCGCAGGCTCGCAAAGGACGGAACCTCGACCGTGATGGCCGTTGCTCTGCTGCGGTGACCGCTGACGACATGCATCTCGTCCTCGAAGGCCTAGCGTCGAAGGTCGTCGACCCTGCGCTGCTCCAGAGCGTCGCCGATGCTTACCGCTCGAAGTACGACTGGAACGTGACCGTCGTAGACGGGGCGTTCGACGCGCCCTACGGCGCGCCCACAGCAGGTCCGCCGCCTTATCAGCCCTACGAGATCCGCCCGGCGGCGGTCTTCGGTTTCGTCAACGACAGTGCGCTTGGCCCGAGCAGTACCTGCTGGCGTTTCTGACCGCCTGCTGAACCTCATGCGGACGTCAGGCAGCGGATCGGATCGACGATGTCCCGCAGGCAGTACCGGGCGGGGCGTCCGCCCCGCCCGGCCAGCAAGATCCAGGCACGTCTCGGCCACCACCCAGACCGGTTTTCAAGCAGGGTCAAAGTGGTGGCCTGGTCCGCCGGGATCAGATGCCAGCGCAGCGGCCGGCGCCTGATCCGTGGCCGCCGCGGCGCAGGCCAGCACCCTGGCTGCGCCAGGCGACCAGCGTGGCGAGGCCGGCGGCCACCGCGCCGGCCAGCATCGCGGCCCGGTCACCGCCCACCCCTGCCGCTGCGCTGCCGTGGCTCGCTGTGATGGCGATCGCGGGCAGCAGCGCGGCCCCGATGCCCGCGCCGATCTGGCGGCTGGTGTTCAGCACGCCGCCCACGAGCCCCTGATCGTTGTCGGCGACTCCGCGGCTGGCCGTCACCATGGCGCCGAACGCGGTCCCGGCTGTCCCGAAGCCCACGAACGTCACCGCGGCCAGGAGCGGGCTGTAGCCGCCGGTCGCCGGGAGATGGGTGAGCAGCAGGAATCCGAACGTCGCCACGGCATTGGTCAGCACGAGCAGCCAGCGCAGGCCGAGGCGGGCGGCGAGCCGGGCACCGAGCACTCCTGCGGCGAAGCCCACGATGCCCTGCGGGGCGATGGCCAGGCCGGTCATCAGCGGGGAGTCATGCAGGACCTGCTGGAAGTAGAGCGACAGGACGAGCATCTCGCCGCCGTTCCACAGGCCGAGCAGCAAGATCAGGGTGCCGCCCTTGCGCAGGCACGGCAAGCGCAGCACATCGCCGCGGATCAGCGGATCGGCATGGTGCGACTCGACCACGGCGAACGCGAGCCCGGCCAGGACGGCGAGGACCGCCGCCGCCAGCACGGCAGGTGATGTCCAGCCCTCCGCGCCGCCCTGCGATACCGCGAACACCACCGCGGCGATGGCCGCGGTGATCAGTGCCGCTCCGCCGATGTCCAGCCGGCGCCTGGTCCGCTGCTCAGCGGACCGGCCAAGCAGCCGCGGGGTGAGCAGCACGGCCATCACACCGATCGGCACGTTCACCAGGAACACGGCCCGCCAGGTCGTGTACTGCACGATGACGCCGCCGAGCACCTGGCCCGCCACGAAGCCGACCGATGAGGTGGCACCGTAGAAGCCTAGGGCGCGGGTGCGCTCGGGGCCTTCCGGGAAGCCGGTCGTGATCAGCGACAGGGCGGCGGGCGCGACCAGCGCCGCCCCCGCACCTTGCACGGCGCGGGACACCACCAGCAGCACAGGGTCATGCGCCAGGCCCGCGGCCAGCGAGGCGGCGGAGAAGACAAGCAGCCCGGTGACGAACATCCGGCGGCGGCCGAAGAGGTCGGCCGCGCGCCCGCCGAGGATCAGCAGCCCGCCGAAGGTAATCGCGTATCCGGTGACCACCCACTGCACCGCCGATGCCGCGAAACCAAGCTCACGCTGGATGGACGGCAGCGCCACGTTCACGATGCTGAAATCGAGCACGACCATGAACGCCGCGGCCAGGGTGAGCGCGAGCCCAGCGCCCCGGTACCGCGCCGGGGCCGCCACCCCGGAACTGGCCACGGCCGAAGTGCTGGCCGCCGAAGTGGTCATGGTTGAAGCGGTCCCGGCCGGAGCGGTCCCGGCCGGAG
>Ga0265338_10007607_pt1 | contig 13378 bp, 14 predicted proteins | sample 42126metaG_FD_193579 | JGI IMG/M metagenome (GOLD analysis project Ga0265338, IMG submission 193579) | Rhizosphere microbial communities from Carex aquatilis grown in University of Washington, Seatle, WA, United States - 4-21-26 metaG | ecosystem: Host-associated > Plants > Roots > Rhizosphere... | reverse complement strand
TGCTGGATGCGGTCGAGAAACTCGTCCTTCACTTGCTGATTCTCGACCATCTGGTTCACGAGCGCTTCGCGGACGATCTGAGCCTTCTGCCCGGCGGATTGAAGCGCCTGCATCTGGATGAGATCCTGTTGGAACGCAATATTGACGTCGCCGCTTACGGCAATGGCGATAATCAGCAGCGGCACAAACGTGACGAGCAGCTTCGTCGACAAACGAAGGTTTCGGAACATTGTTCTCTCCTTATGATGGCTTTTTCGCTACGGGGGGGATGTTTAAGAAGTTAGAAATCCCGTGCTCAGATGCAAGATCAAAACACAAAATCCCCGGGAAGCGTTCACTTCACGGGGATTCGTGTTGAGCATGCATCGTCGGGCTATTGCCAAAACCTGACTACGACGCTACCATTTCTTTTTCAGGTGTTTAACGGTTTTTCGCAGCACCGTTTTGTTCACCCTGTGATACGTCTTCATCGGCAATCCGTAGATCTTGATAAATCCTTCGGACGCGGAATGGTCGAACGTGTCATCGACAGTGTAGGTGGCCAGTTTGGTGTCGTAGAGTGAGTAGGGGGAAGTCCGCCCGCCCACCGTCAGGTTGCCCTTATAGAGACGAACCTTGACGATGCCGGTCACATTTTTCTGCGTCTCCGATACGAACCCGTCAATCGCGTCTTTTAGGGGAGAGAACCAGAGGCCGTTGTAGATGAGTGTTGCGTAGTCGTCCGCCAGCTTGGCTTTGTAGTGGAATACTTCCTTGTCCAGAGTGAGCCGCTCTAACTCACGATGAGCAAAATGAAGCGTGACGGCGGCTGGAGCTTCATAGACCTCGCGCGATTTGATTCCCACGAGCCGGTTCTCAACAAGATCCATTCTCCCTACGCCGTTCGCCCCGGCAATTTCATTCAGTTTTTCAATCAACAACACGCCCGGCATTTTCTTCCCGTCGAGTGATACGGGGACGCCCTGCTCGAACCCGATAGTGACATATGTCGCCTTGTTCGGAGCATCTTCCGGCGACACCGTCCGCTGGTAGGCGTCCTGCGGCGGTTCTTCCATCGGGTCTTCGAGGATGCCGCATTCGATTGCCGTTCCCCAGATATTTTCATCGATGGAATATGGATTCTTTTTTGTCGCCGATACGGGAATCCCGTGGTGTTCGCAATATGCAATTTCTTCTTCGCGCGATTTGAACTCCCAATCGCGAAGGGGGGCGAGAACCTTCAGCTCGGGCGCGAGCGCCATGACCGAAACCTCGAAGCGGACCTGGTCGTTGCCTTTTCCGGTGCAGCCATGCGCAACCGCCGTGCACTTCTCCCTCAAGGCAACTTCGACCAGTGCCTTTGCCAGGAGCGGGCGGCCAAGCGATGTTGCCATGGGATAGATGTGCTCATACAACGCACCCGCTCTTAATGCGGGATAAATATAGTCCTCGACAAATTCCTTCCGCAAATCCTGGATGTAGACTTTCTTTGCGCCCGTCTTGTACGCCTTTTCGGCGACGCCGACGAGCTCTTTTTGCTGACCCAGATTTCCGGTGACGGTGATGACGTCTGCATCGTATTTTTCCTGGAGCCATTTCACGATAACAGAGGTATCAAGCCCGCCCGAATAGGCGACTGCAATCTTTTCCTTTTTCAAAATATGTCTTCCTTTGTGTTAGTAGATAAGTTTGACCGTGAAAGCGCCGGGGGATGTCAATCCTGGCCGGCGCGTTCCACCAGTGCGTTCTTAATGTCTCGAAGCGTCGAGTTGATTTTTCGTATTGTTGAAGGAAGCACCATAACGGTATCGTCGCCGGCCACCGTGCCGAGCAGATGGGGATTGTGAAGCGAATCGAGGAACGATGCCACTCCCGGCGCTCTTCCCGGCAAGGTTCGAATGACGATCATCGTTTCGTTCGCGACGATACTCGTTACCTCAAAGCCGATGAGCGACTTCATTTTGCGCTCTTCGCTTTCGGCGGTCAGCGAATAACGCAGCCTGTCGCCGGAGTGAGTGCGGATAACGCCAAGTTCCTTGAGGTCCCGCGAGAGCGTTGCCTGAGTGGTCTCGAAGCCCCGTTTCTTCAGGTCGAGACAAAGTTCTTCCTGGTTATGAACGGGCTTCGACTGAATGATCTCTTTTATCGCAAAATGCCTTTTTGCTTTATCCATAGCTGGAGTACTTTCAGCGCTTCTTGATGACGCTTTCGCGAACCATCTGCGTGCCGATACCTTCGTCTGTGAATATTTCCAGAAGAAGCGAATGCGTGATTCTTCCGTCGACGATGTGAACTTTCTTTACGCCTGCGTTCAAAGTCCGGAACGCCGACTGCACTTTAGGAATCATCCCTCCAAAAATCGAACCATCCTCGATCAGCTTCTTTGCCTCAACTTCGGTAATCGTAGAGATTCGCTTGTTGTTGATGACGATCCCTTCGATATCGCTCAAATAGACGAGCTTTTCAGCTTTCAACGCATCGGCGATTGTGCCGGCGGCGAGATCGGCGTTGATATTCAGGACCGTTCCGTTCTTTCCGATTCCGACGGGAGCAATCACCGGCATCATACCGTTTTTGAGAAGCAGCTCGATGAACGGAACGTTTACGGTGGTGACCTTGCCGACGTATCCCAGGTCTTGCTTTCCATCCGTGATCTTCTCGGCACGGAGGAGCATATTGTCAACTCCGCTCAAACCTATCGCGTCCCCGTCGTTCTGGTTGATGAGGTTGACGATTTCTTTGTTGATCTTCCCGGCGAGAACCATCTGGACCACCTCGACCATCGCTTCGTCTGTGTACCGCTGCCCATCCACAAATTTGGTCTCGATGCCCAGCTTCTTTGCAATCTCGGTGATCTCCTTTCCGCCTCCGTGCACGATCACAATGTTGATCCCGATCTTCCGGAGGATGGTGACATCCTTGCCGAACGTCTCGCGAAGGGCCGGGTCCGTCATCGCTGCGCCGCCATACTTGATGACAAAGGTCTTTCCCTCATATTTCTGGATATAAGGGAGCGCCTCGATCAGTACTTCTTCTTTTTTCATCTCTCAGAACTCTTCAGGTAACTTGAATTATTAATTGCCGCTCTGCACTTGTTTTCCTTAATAATCCCATCTTCATCCGCATCATTCCACTATTCTATCATTCCATGATTCCATCATTCCAGCATTCCACTATTCCACCATTCCACTTGTTAAACTAACTCCTGTAGCTTGCATTGATATCGACGTAACCCTTCGAGAGATCGCATGTCCACAGTGTGGCCGAGTGCGGACCGCCGTGCAGATCGACGAAGACCGTAATTTCCTTTTGCTGCAAAACTTTCTTCGCAGCGGCCTCCGAGAATGCAGCAGAATAGTTTTTCCCGAGGATGCGGAGTTTGTCGAAGTATATTTCCGTTTTGTCCGGATTGAAGCGGATCCCGGATCTGCCTACGGCGGCGAGAATCCTCCCCCAATTTGCATCTTCCCCATGGATCGCCGTCTTAACGAGCAGCGAATTGCAGATCGTGCGGCCGGCTAATTCTGCCTCATTTCTGGATTTCGCCCCTTTCACAACAACTTCGATGAATTTCGTCGCCCCCTCGCCGTCTTTAACAATCATCTTCGACAGGACGGTGAGAACATATTCGAAAGCCTGGTAGAACCGCTTGTACGATGTTGACCCTTCCTTCAGCGGAACGTTGTTTGCTTTTCCATTGGCCAATGCGATGACCATATCGTTCGTGCTCGTGTCGCCGTCCACGGTGATCCGATTGAATGACATATCGGTGGCCTGCCGGAGGGATTTCGCAAGCAATGTGTCCGAAATTTTCGCGTCGGTGGTCACGAAGGCAAGCATGGTCGCCATATTCGGAGCAATCATGCCCGAACCTTTCGCCATCCCGCCGATTCGGACTCGCGTATTGCCGATCGGCAGTTCGACGGCAAATTCTTTTATGAACGTATCGGTCGTGCAGATCGCTTCAGAAGCTGCGGTGCCGCCTTCGGAGTGAAGTTGGAGGGCGGCATCTGCAATTCCCGAGAACATCTGTTGCATCGGGAGGAGTTTTCCGATCACTCCCGTGGAAGAAACGAGAACCTGTGACCGCGGAATATTCAGCGCTTTTGCTGTGGCATTGACGGTTGAAACGGCGTCTCTCATCCCGCGCTTCCCGGTGCACGCATTTGCGTTCCCGCTGTTGATCGTTATCGCGGATATGGATTTGGACTTCTTCAGGATGGATTGATTAAGCGTAACGCATGCAGCTTTCGTGGCGCTTTTTGTAAATACGCCCGCTGCCGCGGCTGGAACTTCGGAAACAATCAGGGCAAGGTCCTTTTTGTGCTTTTTGATTCCGGCATGTATCCCCGAGGCCGTAAACCCCTTCGCTGCGCACACCCCTCCTTCAATCTTTTTAATTTTCTCAGCCAAAGGCTGATCCGCCTTTGGCGGATGCTTTTCACTTTTCACTCTACAGTAATCCTTCCGTTTCTCTGAATCCCAGCATGATGTTCATGTTCTGCACAGCCTGGCCCGCCGCCCCTTTGACAAGATTGTCGATGACACTGAGAAGGATGAGGGTCTTGTTCGCCTCGTCGATGCGAAAGCCGATGTCGCAAAAATTCGTATAATTGGCATTCTTGATTTCCGGAATTCTCGATGGGTCAAATCGAACGAAGGGAGATCCGGAATAATATTTTCCGTACAAGGATGCCAGCTCATCCTGGTCGATTGTTCTTTTCAAGCGTGCGTAGATGGAAGAGTAGATTCCTCGCGTGATTGGAATCAGATGCGGAACAAAAGTCACCTGCACCGTTCGCCCGGCATGCCCCGAGATTCCGGATTCGATCTCGGGCGTGTGTTGATGTTCGGCGACTTTGTAGGCTCTGACGCTTTCATTGACCTCCGTGAACGAATAATCGATGCTCGCACTTCTGCCGGCGCCGGAGACTCCGGAGAGAGAGCTAATCACGATTCCGTGTTCCTCAACGATGCCTTCCTTGACGACGGGGATGAGAGGGAGTATTGCGCTTGTGGCATAGCATCCGGGATTCGCGACGAGCTGTGCTTTCCGGATCTCCGGTTGATTCCATTCGGGCAGGCCGTATGCTGCACATTCGACCACTTCGGCCGAGACATGTTCGCGTTTGTAATATTTCTGGTACGCGTGGATATCCTTGAGCCGGAAATCTCCTCCGAGGTCGATGACGCGCTTTTTCAGTTTCAGGAGTCCGGGAACGACGTGCATCGCTTCGCCGGAAGGGAGAGCGACAAAGATCAAATCCGAGTCGGGCACGTGCTCTGCCGAGTATCTCTCGTAGACGAGGTCCGTTTGACCCCGAAATTGTCCATAGACCTCGTCGACGCGTTTCCCGGCGCTGCTGTTGGCAAACACCCGTTGTATCCGGACGTGAGGGTGATGAAGCAAGATCCTGATAAGTTCGGCCCCCGAGTAACCCGAGGCACCGATGATCGAAACATCCATAACGCACAATCCTTCGCAATTGCTAAAAGTGCATAAATATACATTCCTTCGTATAATTATGCAAGAACTTTTTTCCTTTTATCGCAAGAATTATTGGAGACATCCTCCTCCCGGATTTCTTTTGGACGAACGCTCATCTTTTCGTATCTTGTCATATAATTGCCGACAATCCAAACGACCATCCTGTCTGTTGATTGTTCATTGCTCATTGTCCATTGTCCGCTGACTCATGGGATTTAATTGCGGTATCGTAGGGCTTCCAAACGTAGGGAAATCCACTCTCTTCAACGCTATCACCGCAGCTGGCGCGGAGGCGGCAAACTACCCTTTTTGCACCATCGATCCGAACGTCGGAGTCGTTGCCGTTCCGGATGCTCGAATTGAGGCGTTGGCAAAAATCTACAGCCCTCCCAAGATCATTCCCACAGCGATCGAATTCGTTGATATTGCAGGCCTGGTAAAAGGCGCGAGCAAAGGGGAAGGCCTCGGCAACCAATTCCTGTCCCACATCCGCGAGGTCGATGCGCTCGTTCACGTCGTCCGCTGTTTTGACGATGAAAACGTCGTTCACGTGGATGGAAATGTCAATCCAAAACGGGATATCGAGATCATCGAAGCGGAATTGATTTTTAAGGATCTCGATACGGTGGAAAAGAAAATTGCCGATGCAGAGAGGCGGGCCAAGACATCGGAGAAGAAGGCAGTCGAGGAGCATCAATTCTGCCTCTCGGTCAAAGACCACCTGCTGAAAGGGCGCCTGGCCCGGTATCTCGATATTCCCAGCGGCGACGCGAGCCGCTGGATCCGCGAGATGCATTTGCTCACGGACAAGCCCGTCATGTACGTCTGCAATGTGCACGAGAAAGATGTGGCAGGAACCAACGCGTATGTCGCTGAGGTGAGGGAGGTCGCTGCAAAGGAAAAGGCCAAAGTCGTTGTGATCAGCGCTGCAGTTGAGGCGGAGGTTGCCGAGCTCCCGACTCATGAACGGGCCGATTTTCTGCGAGAGTTGGGATTGAAGGAATCCGGCTTGCAGCAGGTCATTCACGAAGGCTACGCTCTCCTTCGCCTTATCACATTCTTCACCGCTGGACCGAAAGAAGTGCGGGCATGGACACTCCGTCAGGGTTCGCTTGCGCCGGAAGCCGCCGGCGTGATCCATTCGGATTTTGAGAAAGGCTTCATACGGGCAGAAATCATGAAATACGATGATCTGGTTCGACTCGGAAGCGAGCAGGCCGTGAAGGACAACGGGCTTTTTTATATAGAAGGGAAGGAGTATGTCATCGAAGACGGGGATGTCGTCCACTTCCGGTTTAATGTCTAAGAGCTTTAAAAGAAAGAAAACCGCGAAGGACGCCAAGCTAAAGATAGACTTTCTATTTTTTCTTAGCGAGCTTCGCGCCTTCGCGGTTTATCTCTCAATGTGTGAAGCTATCTCTGCCCCTTTTATTGCAGCCAATTGATCACTATCTACAAATAAAAAAGCATCTTGAGTTTATCAAGATGCTTTTTCTTCTGGTTCCAAATTGCTCGGCGTTAGCCCATCCATCCTAATTTTTTTCGCGCTTCCGGCGTCATCATCGCAGGAGTCCATTGCGGCTGCCAGACAATTCTGACGTCCGCGTCTCCTACTCCAGCGATCTTCTTCAGCCGGTCCCGGGCATTGTTGGCGATCATCGATGCCATTCCGCATCCGGGAGAGGTGAGCGTCATCTTCACGCCAATCCAGTCGTCGATGATTTTCACCTCGTACACCAGCCCAAGGTCAACGATGCTTACCGGGATCTCGGGATCGTAAACATCTTTCAGCGCCTCTCGTACCTGCGCATCTGTTATCGTGACTGCGTTCTCGCTCACGGCCATTCTCCTATTTTATTCAACATACGCATTGGACAGGCAAGATGCAATCGTTGGTAGTGTCCTAACTTCACTCCATAAGGAATCTGTCGATGTAACGTCATGCCGAAATGATCTTATACGGCATCTCATAGACCCTGAATAGAAGCGTTTCAGGGTGACGTGTACCTGAAATCAAGGCACCACCCGTCGCTGCGGGCACCAGGCGGTTTGGTTGGAATGCAACGATTCTGATTGCCTCCTATTCCAGTGCAATGACAATCTTATCATCCTCAATACTGGTCGCCAGTTGCTTCAACGCAATCGTCGCGGGACCATGCGTAACGTCGCCGCCGACACCGAACCTGCTTCCGTGCAACGGACAGACAAAACCGCTCTCGGTGACCGTGAGCGGATTTGAAGCATGTGTGCATCGAAGGAGTAATGCAGTATAGCGCCCATCGCTCTCTTTTCGAAGTGCGATATCATACTCAAGCTCATTCGCTCGAACGATTTGCACGTTTTGTTCGCCGAATATGGAAAGAGGTACGGCTATTCTCTTTCGACTGACGGAGGCCGCATAAACCGGGATTGAAGCGCATGATGAGAAAGAAGCGACGGTGAGCCCGGCGCCTAGTGCGGCGCAAAGCGTACAGGTAGTTTTGATGAAAAGTCTTCGTTCCATTTCTTGCTAAAACGAATAGCCTATGCCCAGTGTGAAGATCGTGTCGTTCGAACTGTACGGTTGGCCAGCCAGGTCCCTGACGGCAATCAATGCCGGATTCTCCGTGCCCGTGTGGACAAAACGCACATCGCCTTTGATGATGACATTCTTTATTGGAAGATAATTCAACCCGAGGACAATGTGCTGCTGGCGAAGAGTTCCGTCGGCGATTCCATTGGCCGGGATTGTGGCATTCATATCGAGAGTTTCATACCGGCCGAACACTGTCAACGCTTTTCCTTCCGGTCCTTGCGAACTCTGCAGAATATTGTATCCGGCTTCCGCGTATGCGCCGAATTCGCTCTGAGGAGTGTTGTTGGCATAGGCGCGATTGATGTCTGAGGCGTTCGGTATTGACACTATCGTCCCCAGTATTTTCGCCGTGAACCCGTTCGCTTCGTACTGCGCGTCAGCTTCGCCGAGGGCGACGGGAGTTCCGAACAGTCCGGACGTTAGTTGAAGGCTGTCTGCCTGCCGGGGAGATACACCGGCGCTGCCGCCGAAATATCCGATCGCTTGCATTGTCAGATTGCCTTCGTACAATTGGAGCGCTCCTGTTATCGCGAGATTGTTTGCGCTTGCGTTCTTTCCTTCAAAACGTCCTTCGCGAATGCCGCTTCCATGCTCGAACGATGCGCTGTTCAATCCGTTGAAGATTCCAATGCTGTAGTTGATCAAAAGAGAGTTCAGGCTTCCATAGAATCCCACCCCTAATTCTCTCCATGTCGATGGGATGATGAATGTCTCTGTCTGCGTTCGCTCGTTGCCGTAGAAATCGGTCGGCAAGTGATTTTCGTTTAGGATTCCGATTCGGGGCAGGAACAGGCCGGCGGTGATGTAATGGTTTTGATCGAGATTGAATTTCAGATATGCCTGTTCAAAAGCGATCTCGCCGCCGTTTTCATCGCCGCTCACTTTTGCATCTTCCATCTCCAATTCCGAAAAGAATGAAATGTTCCGGAATGAATGTCCAACGAACAACACAACACGCTCCAGATCGACAGTGGATGTTTTAGCATTGCCGTCGTTTTGGTAGACCGCGTCGCCGTAACCGCCGATGACCGTCCCATTTGTCAACAGTGTTCCGGAATTGAGGGTATCCTCGGACGTTTGCTGTGGAGATGCTTGGCCCGACGAGGAAGCAGAGATGGTGAGGATGAACAAAAGGAACGAGAGACAGCGAGGTGAACTCATAGAGCACTCCTTGATAATAGTTTGGAGCGCATCCATGTTGACAAACCACCGGTTCTTCAGTACATTCAAAATGAAAGGGGTGTGCAGAACGCGCTCCTTTTGAATTAGTGCATTGCCGTTGACCTTTGGCGAGGAAGCGGCAGTGCATTTTTTTTGAATTACTCTAAACTCTGTTTGCTGTAGTTGATGCGGGGGAGTGAGAACTTGCGCAACCGCAATCGGCGTCGCATGCGTTGGCCTGAGAACGCTTCCGTTTGATGAGCTGGTGCCGTACCAGCAGCGTGACACTCAGCGCAACAATGGCCAACGATATTATTTGCTGCCAATCTACCATAGGATCACACCATGAACAATAAACCGACACGGTACACGACAAATGTCACGGCGTAAGCAAGCGCCGTCATATAGCCAATTTGAAAAATCGGCCATTTCCATCCGTTGGTCTCTCGCTTCATGACCGCAACGGTCGACAGACACTGCATTGCGAGAACGTAGTACACCATCAAACAAATTGCCGTAAGAGTTGTGAAAATCGGAGCTCCGCTGATCGGATCGACATCTCTTCTCATATGTTCCTGCAAAGACATGATGCCGCTTTCTTGCTTCGCGTCTCTAATATTGTAGATCGTCCCCATCGTGCTGACGAAGACTTCCCTCTGCAAAACCGATCCAATCAAACCAATGCCGATCTTCCAGTCAAAGCCAAGCGGCTTTATGAGCGGCTCGATGAGATGTCCGGCTCGGCCTGCAAAACTCAGGTCCAGCCGTTCGGAAGCTGAGCCGTGGTCAGCTTTCGGATACGTCGCGAGGAACCAGAGGATGATCGAAGCTCCTAGGATAATCGTTCCCGCCTTCTTCAGGAATAACATCGACCGCTCCCACATATGAAGTCCCACGGATTTCAGCGAGGGCATTTTGTACGGGGGAAGTTCCATGATAAATGCAGGAGTCTCGCTCTTCAGCAGTGTTTTCTTGAAGAGCCATGCCATCGTCAGCGCGGCCGTCAATCCCAAAAGGTACATCGCAACGAGTGTCAACCCCGGCATGGAGAATACTCCGAGGATTCGCTTCTGCGGGATGAACGCGGCAATCATGAGTGCATAGACCGGGAGCCGCGCGCTGCAGCTGACGAGAGGGGAGACGAGCATTGTTACAAGCCGGTCTTTGCGGCTCTCAATGGTCCGCGTTGCCATGATGCCCGGAATCGCGCAGGCAAACGAGCTCAGCAGCGGGATGAAGGACTTTCCGTGCAGACCAACTTTGCTCATGAGCCTGTCCATGATGAACGCGGCGCGCGCCATGTACCCGGTGTCTTCGAGGAGTCCAATAAAAAGGAAAAGAAAAAGTATTTGAGGAAGGAAGGTCACAACCGCTCCGACGCCGGAGACGGCTCCGTTCACGATGAGGTCGCGAAGATCTCCCGGCGACATCCATTGCACGATCTGTAGATCGATCCAGCCAATAGCATCTCCGATCATCAGCATCGGAATATTTGCCCACGAAAATATTGCCTGGAACATCACCGCCATGAGCCCGATGAAAATGATAAATCCCCAAATCCTATGGGTGAGCACCCGGTCTATCTTGTCGCTCGTGTTGTTCAGGTTCCGGCGATGGGTCACAATTGCCGAAGCGCAGACTCGCTTGATCCATTCGTACCGCGATTCGACGACGACGGAATTCCTGTCGATGCCCAGCAGTTCGAGCTGCTTGTGATCCTTCCTGACATGATCGATCAACTCAGGGTCATACCGATCATTGTGTTCGGCGAGCGCGGCTGTCGACGTGAGCAGAACGATGGCTTCATGAAATGCGATCGGCTCCGTGAGGTGGTGTGTCCGTTGGAGCATCCCCTTCAGTTCATCGCATTCGCGCTGGACCGGTTCCGGCAATCTCCACTGCCGCGATTTGCGCGAGAGTTCGACCGGCTTGGCAATCGCCTCTTTCAATTCATCGATCCCGGTACCTTTGCTGCCGACCGTGGGAATGATCGTTACTCCCAGTTCCTCCGACAGTTTCATAATGTCAATGACAATTCCTTCCTTCTCAGCCACGTCCACCATATTGAGGGCGATGACGATCGGGAGGTGAGTGTCGATGACCTGGCTGATGAGGTAGAGGTTTCGCTCAAGATTGCTGGCGTCGACGACGCAGACGACCAGTTCCGGCAAAGGGGTGTCTTCAATTCTTCCAAGAAGAACGTCCGTGGCAACTTTTTCATCCGGTGAATTTGCGGTGAGGCTGTAGGTGCCGGGAAGGTCAAGAAGGACAGCTTCGCTCCCATCCTCGAATGCAATACGCCCCTCTTTTTTCTCTACGGTGACGCCGGGGTAATTGCCGACCTTCTGCCGCATCCCGGTCAGGGCGTTGAAGAGCGTAGTCTTGCCGGCGTTCGGATTTCCGATGATTGCGATATGGCGCAGGTGTGTCTCCGTACGGGCGGGGTTCATTGCTTCACATCCTGAAGGACGATGACGGACTCCGCCTCAACGCGGCGCAATGAAAGCCGGTATCCGCGTACCGAAATTTCGACAGGATCGCCCATGGGGGCGAATCGGATCATCTCGATGGTCGTGCCCCGCGTCAATCCCATTTCGAGCAGTCGTTGTTTGATGGAGGAAGTCTTGGAATCAACTCGTTCAACCGTCCCGTGCTCGCCCGGCAGAAGCTTATTGAGAGTAGTGCGTTCCATATATTATTCGAACGGCGAAACGATGATGTCATCTGCGACGGAGTGATTGAGCCCGATACGTGTATTGCATATTTCACATATGAGATTGCCCTCTTCGTTCACAACCAGGCGGACCACCGCGTTTTCGCAGAACCCCATTTCGCGTAGGCGAAAGGAGACGTCCGGATGGGACTCCAGCCGATGAATACGTGCGAATCTTCCGACAGGGATTTGCGTGAGTGATATCATTGATTTTTCCATGTGTCCTTACACCTTCTCCTGACATTTCTTGCATGTACCAAAAATCTGAAGAGTGGAGCTCTGTGGTTTGAATTCGTTTGCCTTGCATACTTCCGTTTGGATCTTCCCCAGCTTGTCGCTCACAAATTCGATGATGTCGCCGCACTCCAGGCAGATGAGATGATCGTGATGCGGTCTTCCGAATGCCTTTTCATACCGAGAATGATTCTCGCCGAATCGGTATTTGGAGATCAACCCGCAGTCCTGGAGGAGCTCGAGCGTATTGTAGACAGTCGCCCGGGAGACCTTGGAGCCCAGCGTCTTCATCTGAAGAAACAGGCCGTCGGCATCGAAGTGACCTTCATTGCTCATAATCGCTTCAAGCACCTGGAACCTCTCCGGCGTGATCCTGTAATTTCCTGCCTTGAGGTACTTGGTAAAACTCTCTTTCGCCGAATCTATGTCCATGCGACCTTGTGTTCCAGTGATATTGTTGCCAGAAGTATCGCAATATCCGTACCAGATATTTTATTTAGACTTAGTCTGAATAAATATAAGAAGCCTGAGCGATGGAGTCAACAGAAATCTTCGAAAATGCTAAGAATTCGTAAATTGGACTAAATTAGTCCAGTTTAGTCCAAACAAATCCTTTGCAGTGTGCCCATATAATTCGTATATTTGTTAAGAAAAATCATCCCAAAATTCAGAAACATAACTAGCTAGACAAAAAGGATCAATAATGATAGACCTTGAAAATCACGTTGCGATAATCACCGGCGGTTCGCGGGGTATTGGAGCGGCTGCTGCAGTTATCCTGGCCAAGGCAGGAGCAAATGTGATAATCACTTACGTCAATAACGAGAAGGCCGCGAGAGAAGTCCAAGAGGAGGTCACGGCGCTGGGGCGGAAGTGCATTGCCATTCGGGCCAATGTTTCACGGCCGAAAAGCGCCAAGAAAGTCGTCGAGAAGGCTTTGCAAAAATTCGGACAAATTGATATTCTCATCAACAACGCGGGGATTTGGACCCATGGGGAAATGGGAAAGATGACGGAAGAAATTTGGAAGGAAACGATGGAAATCAATCTGGATGGCGTCTTCCACATGATCAACGCAGTGGTTCCATACATGAAAAAACGCAGGTACGGAAAGATCATCAACATGTCGAGCACCGCGGGGCAGCGAGGAGAGGCTTTCCACTCACACTACGCCGCCTCAAAAGGGGCGATCATTTCGCTGACCAAATCGCTTTCTACGGAGCTCGGA
>Ga0265338_10007606_pt1 | contig 13378 bp, 15 predicted proteins | sample 42126metaG_FD_193579 | JGI IMG/M metagenome (GOLD analysis project Ga0265338, IMG submission 193579) | Rhizosphere microbial communities from Carex aquatilis grown in University of Washington, Seatle, WA, United States - 4-21-26 metaG | ecosystem: Host-associated > Plants > Roots > Rhizosphere... | reverse complement strand
CCGGACGGCGTGTGGCGCAGCTCGGGGTCGCGGGTCAGGTTGCCGACGAGCACGACGCGATTGATGTTGGCTGCCATGAGTTCGCTCCTCTCCGAAGGTCGATCCAGGCTACTCGGAAGCCGTGTCGGTGTCATCGCCGTCTTCGGCCGGGGCCGAGGAAGGCGCGCCCACGGCGACCTGCGCCGGGGCCTTCGTGTGGGTCGAGCCCTTGACGCGCCGGTAGGCGCCGTGCCGAATCACGCCGTCCGTGATCTTCAGGACGCGCACGATCTCCGCCAGGGTCTCCGCCGGGGCGGTGAAGAGGAAGAGGTGGTAGACGGCCTCGGCCTTGTGGCCGATCTCGTAGGCGAGGCGCCGGCGACCCCACGGCTCGTGGCCGTCCCAGGTGCCCTGCGCTCCTTCGACGGAGTCGCGAATGCGCTGGACGATCTCGTTCCCGCGCTCTTCGGCGAGCTCCGGGTCCAGCAGCAGCATGATTTCGTATTCGTTCATAGGCCCGAATTCTCCCTTCTCATGGACTGAATCGGCCCCACCTCACAAGCGCCGCTTCGGGTGACGGCGCGACGGGCGTGGCGAGAAGCGGCGGCAGTGTAGCATCGCCGCGGTGAAGAGATTCTTGGCGCTCCTGGCCGGTGCATTGGGCCTGCGGGCGATCCTGCGGCGGCGCTCGCGGCCCGCGCCGCTCGGCCCTTCACCCGCAGACGAGCTGAAGGCGAAGCTCGCCGCGGCCAAGGAGCCGGAGCCCGAGCCGGACGAGCCCGTAGGCGTGGACGAACGGCGCGCCGACGTGCATGCCCGGGCGCGGCACGCGATCGACGAGCTGCGCGACAAGCCCTCCTAGAGCGAGGCGAGCAGCTCGGCGCGCTCGGCGTCGGTCAGGCCGCGCAGCGGGCCGCGCACGTCCTCGCGCATCGGCACGCCGCGCGAGCGGACGGCCGCCTTGAACGCCGCCTGGCGCGGATAGCGGTCGAAGATCGCCCGCAGCGCGCCGGCCGCGGTTGAGTCGCCGCTCCGCACGGCCTCGACGACCACTTCGGGGCACGCCGCCGCCAGCCCGGAGACCGCGCCGGCCGCGCCGGCAGCGAGGCCGTCGCCGATCAGCGACTCCGCGCCGATGTAGACGTCGAGCCCCTCGAGCAGGTACGGCTCGACCTGCGCGAAAGGCGCGTCGCTCACCTTGAGGCCGACGAGGTTCTCCTCGGTCTCGCGCAGGCGCTCGATCACCGGGACGGGGATCGCGTAGCCGGAGGTCTTCTCGAACTCGTAGACGTAGAACGGGAGGGGCGCGCAGGCACGCGCGGCGGCGACGAAATGCGCGAGCAGGGCGTCGTCGTCGAGCTGGTAATAGGGCGGGGCGATCACCGCGACGGCCTCGACGCCGGCCTCCGCCGCGTGCGCCGCCAGGGCGACGGTGTCCGCGGTCGTCTGCGCACCGCAGTGCGCGAGCACCGGTAGCGGCCCGCCAACCGTGTTTGAGATCGCCGCTTTGCGCTCAGAGAGGGATAAGAGGATGCCCTCGCCCGTGGTCCCGAGCAGCAAGACCCCCTCGATGCCGGCATCTCGCAAGTAGATGAGGTACGGATCGAACGCGTCCAGGTCGAGCTCCGTCCCGCCCGCGCGGAGAGGGGTGAGTGCCGCTGCAATCGTCCTGGCCATCGGAGCGATGCTAGTCGTCGCGCTCCCCGCGTCGGCGAGCTCTCCGCTCTCGAACACGAACCTCCACCAGGTCACGCTTCAGGTGAACGGCAAGGGCGAGGCGCTGGTCACCTACCGGCTGCCGACCGGCACGTGGCGGCACGTGCTCGCCTGGGGCGCGATCAACGCGAACCCGCCGTCGGCGGCGACGCCGCAGGTGCGCTTCAAGTACGACTACTCGGGCGGCTGGGGCAAGTACCACAACGCCCGCTACTGGCAGACCTTCGAGAAGAGCCAGTGCGGCGCCTACGACGGCCCTCGGCTGGCCCTGTTCGTCACCGGCTGCAAGGCGCCCGACGGCAGCTACTGGGCGCTGCAGAGCTGGCAGCGCGGCCTGCCGCTCCTCGGCTTCAAGCCGTGGAACGCGAGCCAGACGGCGTACGAGATGCACCTTTCGCACTGGACGGGCGACCTGGCGGTGCTGACGGTCGGCGTCCACTGGACGTACGGCCACTCGGCGATCGGCGTCTTCGGGCAGTTGCTCTACCAGGGAAAGCCCGTCTACGGCTTCAAGTCGACTGCCGAGGGCAACCCGCTCGGCCGCTACGAGCGCAACGTCTACATCGACACTCACAACTCGGTCTACGGCGCCGGCTGGTGGCGCGAGTCGGGGATCCTCACGCACAACCCGAGCGGCACGTTCTGCCACTCGTTCGTGCCGCAGAAGCCGTTCCCCGGCTATCCCTCCAAGGCGCTGCGGCCGGCGGCGCCGGGCGACGAGTACCGCTTCACGGTGTCGGGGCCCGGTGTCACGCCCGTGATCCAGGTGACCGTTCCGGGGCTCGACAAATGGCACGGCACGGAGGATCAGGTGGCGGCGCAGGCGCTTGCGCAGAAGGTGTGGGACTCGACAATGGTGGGCGACAAGAGGTGCGCGCCCGAGAACGGCTCGACGTAGCATCAGCCGCATCGCCGTCCGGCTCTCGAACCAACCGCCGCCGCTGCGCGACCTCGACCTGAGGCTGCTCGCCGCAGGCGTGCGCCGCGAAGGCGCGCCCGCCGCCGAGCGCGAGCTGATCGCGTTCGGCGCCGAGCTCGCCGGCGCGCCGCGCGAGTGGGGGCGGCTCGCGAACGAGCACCCGCCGGTGCTGCGCACGCACGACCGTTACGGGAACCGCATCGACGAGATCGAGTTCCATCCCGCGTGGGACTCGCTGCTCGCACTCGGGCTGCGCGAGCGGCTGAACATCCCCGGCGACTACGTTGCGCGCGCCGCGAAGTTCATCGCGCTCGCGCAGGTGGAGCAGGGCGTCGGCTGTCCGCTCTCGATGACGCACGCCGCGCACGCGATCCTCGACACGATCGACGACGAGCTGCTCGTCGGCATGGCGATGACGGAGCGGCAAGGCGGCTCGGACGTGCGTGCGAACGAGACGGAGGCGCGGCCGGTCGGGGACGGCGAGGCGACGCTGCACGGGCACAAGTGGTTCTGCTCCGCGCCGATGAGCGACGCGTTCCTGATTCTCGCGCAGGCTCCGGCGGGCCTGTCGTGCTACTTCGTGCCGCGCAGCGAGGGCTTCGTGATCGAGCGCCTCAAGGACAAGCTCGGCAACCGGTCGAACGCGTCGGGGGAGATCCGCCTCGACGGAGCGTGGGGGCGTCTCGTCGGCGAAGAAGGGCGCGGCGTCGCGGCGATCATCGAGATGGTCGTGCACACGCGGCTCGACTGCGTGCTCGGCTCGACGGCGCTGCAGCGCGAGGCGGTTGCGCAGGCGACGCACCATTGCGCGCATAGCGCGGCGTTCGGCAAGCTGCTCGCCGACCAGCCGCTGATGCAGAACGTGCTTGCCGACCTGTGCGTCGAGTCGGAGGCGGCCACGATCAGCGCGCTCCGGCTCGCGCGTGCCTTCGACGAGGACGACGACTTTCGTCGCGTTGCGACCGCGGTGCTCAAGTACTGGATCTGCAAGCGCACGCCGGCCGTCGTCGGAGAGGCGCTCGAGTGTCTCGGCGGCAACGGCTTCGTCGAGGAGAGCGGCCTGCCGCGTCTCTACCGCGAGAGCCCGTTGAACGCGATCTGGGAAGGCAGCTCGAACGTGCAGTGCCTGGACGTGCTGCGCGCGCTGCGCCGCGAGCCGGCGGCGGCCGAGGCGTTCGTCGCCGAGCTCGAGGAGCGCGACCGCGCCGGCGTGGAAGACGCGCTCGCGCAGGCCGACGAGCAGGGCGCGCGCCGGCTCGTCGAGACGATGGCGGTTGCGCTGCAGGCGACCCTGCTCGACCGCCACGGCGACCCCGCCGTCGCCGAGGCGTTCCGCGCGCGCGAGGGCTTCGGCGCGTTCGGGACGCTGCCCGACGGACTGAAGCTCGCTGAGATCGTCGAAACCCATACACCGCAGATCGCGTAACACCAGAGGAGGTCAAGTGTCTGAGCGATGGTGAACGGCGACGATGCACGCCCGTACGGGCGACGCGCGTTTCTCGGCCTGATGGCAGGCGGTCTCTCGGCCCTGCTCTGGGCCGGCCCCGCCGGCCGGGCGCTCTCGCCGCTCACCTCCGGCTTCTCGCAGCTGCTCGGCAACCTGCTGCCGGTCGGCGGCTGGCGGATCTACACGATCTCCGGCTCGATGCCGATCTTCGACGAGCGGAGCTTCACGCTCGAGATCGACGGGCTCGTCCGCAAGCCGCAGAAGCTCACCTACGAGCAGCTGCTCGCGCTGCCGCGCGCGCACCAGGTGAGCAACTTCCACTGCGTCACGGGCTGGTCGGTCAAGGACGTACGGTGGAGCGGCGTGCGCTTCCACGACCTGCTCGCGCTCGCCGAGCCGCTCCCGTCGGCGAAGGCGATCCGGTTCGTGTCGCTCGAGCAGCCGTACGACGACTCGCTGACACTCGACCAGGCGCTCCTGCCGAACGTGATGCTCGCGCTCGAGATGGACGGCAAGCCGCTGTCGCGTCCGCACGGCGCGCCCGCGCGCGTCGTGATCCCCGAGATGTACGGCTACAAGGGCGTCAAGTGGCTGACGCGGATGGAGCTCGTCGACCACGAGCCGACCGGCTACTGGGAGAACCTGGGCTACGACCAGAACGCGTGGGTCGGGAGGTCGAACGGCTATGGCGCGTGAGCGTCGCCGGCTGCCGCGCTTCACGCGCACCGAGCGCGCGGTGCACTGGGTGCATGCGACGGCGTTCCTCATCCTGCTCGGCTCCGGGCTCTGTCTCTACCTGCCGAGCCTCGCCGAGGTCGTCAGCCGCCGCCCGCTCGTGAAGGGGATCCACATCTACACGGCGATCGCCTGGGCGGTCGCGCTCGTGCTGATCGTGCTCTTCGGCGATCGGCGCTCGCTCGCGCGCACCGCGCACGAGATCGACAGCTTCGACGCGGACGACCGCGCGTGGCTGCTGCGCCGTGGTGCGCCGCAGGGCCGGCTGAACGCGGGACAGAAGCTGAACGCCGTGATCACCGCAGCGTTCGCGCTGCTGTTCGTCGTCACGGGCTTCTTCCTCTGGTACGGCGAGCGCGACACACGCTTCCGCCTGCCGAACGCGCTGCTCGTGCACGACTGGCTCATGTACGTCTCGTTCATCCTCTTCATGGGCCACCTCTTCCTCGCGGTGATCTATCCGAAGACGCGGCACGCGCTGAACGGGATCACGCGCGGCTGGGTGGACGAGGGTTGGGCGCTCGAGCACCACCGCAAATGGGTAGAAGAGACGGTGTGGGACGAAAGCGGGACCTCACCCAGCGCGGCGTCGAGAGGCTGAGCGAGCGCGAGCGGAACGTCGGCGTCGATCCGGAGGACGACGCCGCGCACTGGCTCGACGAGCACGACCCGAAGCCGCCGCCGCCCGTGCCGAAGCGAGCTTTCAAGAACAAGACGCTGCACCAGTGGCGCAAGCGCACGGGGAGCTAGCGAGCAAGCGGTTCCCCGGCGCGCGTCGGGGCAGAGACGCGCGCCGGGGAGTTCGGGTCAACCCGCCGTGATCGACCCGAAGAGCCCGTGCTTCTCGTCCGACGGGCCCGACAGGAAATAGAGCGTCCCGGTCGGTCCGGCTGCGGCGCCGTTCCCGAACGCGATCGCCCACAGGCCGTCGATCGAGATCGGCGTTCCGTCGGCGTGCTTCAACTGGCCCTTGTAGACCCAGTTCGCGCCGCTCTGCGTGTAGGCGCTGATCCGGCCGTTGCCGAAGTTGCCCACGAGCAGGTCGCCCGCGAAGACGCTGAAGTCCGAGGGCGCCATCGCAAGTCCCCACGCGGCGTTCAGCGGCGCGTTCTTCTTGCCGCTGTTCACGACGTGACCGAGGAGCTTGCCGTCCGGCGTGAACTCGTCGACGTAGCCCTGGCCGGGCGCTGCGACGTCGTCCTTGGCCGCGGCGTCCTGCTTGGCGTACGTGACGAAGATGTTGCCGCCGAGCGCCTGGATCCCGAACGGTGCGAAGCCCTTCGGGATCTTCGCGTCCGTGAAGCCGCCGGGCAGCGACACGGGCGCGAACGACGCGTCGAAGACGTCGACGTGACCGTTGTGGAAGTCCGTGGCGTACAGCCGGTCGTTCAGCGTCGCGAGCCCCTTGTAGCTCGCACCGGCACCCGAGCGGTCGACCGCGGTGACCGCGGCGGCCGCATTGACCGTCGGCGACCAGCCCATGATCGTGCCGCCCTCGGTGGCGAAGAGGAAGCGCGCGGCTCCGCTCTTGCCCGCCGAGTTGACGACGAAGTCGGTGGCGCTGCCGTTGAACACCGTGCCGGTCGGTGCACCGGCGACGGCCACCGTCAACGCCTGCTTCGTCCCGGCGCCGTTGTACAGCGTCGAGGTGTTCGTGCCGTTGTTCGACGCCCACCATGGCGTGGTAGGCCCGTCGGAAAGGCCCCAGCCGTTGACCAGCGACGTGTCGGTCCCGGCCGCGGGCACGGATGCGTCGTCCGAGACGAGCGCGTGCACCGTGTAGATGTCGGCCTGCTCGCGCGCGCCGGCGACGACCGCGAGAACGCAGGCGAGCACCGCCACGCCGGCGAGCGCCGGCCACTTGTGAATCTTCCCCCACATATGTTCCTCCGTCTCCCTCGTGTTACCTGGGTCGGAGTGCGATACGTGGTGAAGCTGCGTTGCGGTTTTCCGGAGTGAACGGAGCGGCCCCGGAGTCGAACCGAGCCAGCCTGGGGTTGCCAGACCTGACGGGTTTTGAAGACCCGCTGGGGCACCGGCCCCCGCCGCTCCAAGCCACGGATCGTACGGGCGGCGCGCGGGGCGCGCGCCAGCATTTGCGCCAGTGACGCGGAGAATGTCGACGCACTTCGGCCGGCGGGGATCAACCCTGTTGGTGAACGCGAAAGCGACATAGCCTTCACAGGGTGGGGAGCGCTAGCCCGGAGCCGCTCGGCTGGTTGAGCGAATACTCGGAGCCGGCCTTGCGGGCTGTACTGCGGGCGGCCGCGCCTCAGCTCGCGGATCTGCCGATCGCACTTCAGGGCACGCCGGACCTCAGCAACCCGATCTGGGCTTCGTGCCGGGCGACTGTGGGTGAACGCATGTTTGCGAAGTTCGCCCTCTCGGAGCGGACGGCTGTCCGCATTTGGCGCGAGGCGCAGGCGCTCGGGCTGCTCGGCGACGAGCTGGGACTGGCCGTGCCGAAGCTGATGGCGGCTGGCCGCAACCCGGCGTTCTCGTCGACTGAGTTGGTCAGCGCCGCCGCGCCACTCAGCTACAAGACCGTCACGGCGGCTGCGCCCGATCGCATCGCGCAACTCGCGGCTCAGCTCGCGAGCTTCCTCTCTCAGCTACACGCCCCTCACACCCTGGAGCGCGCCCGCGAACGGCTCGACAGTCTGCTCCCGCTGCCCGAACAGGGTCTTCACGTCTCGACGGATGAGTTACGAGCCCGATTCACGACGATGATCGAGCCGCACCAGCGGTTGATGGTGAGCCGCTGGTGCGACTGGGTGGACAACGAGCTCGCGGCCCCAGCTGACACCGTTTTTGTCCATGGTGACTTCCACCCCTACAACCAGCTGTGGGATCTTGACGAGCCGCGTCTCCTGGCAGTCATCGACTTCGAGAACAGCGGACTGGCCGAGCCCGAGTTCGACTTCCGCGGACTTCCTGCCTTCGGACCCGGGGTTGACTTGCTCGTGTCAACGGTGAAGCGCTATGAAGCACTATCCGTGCGCAAGCTCAGCCTGTCGCGCATCATGGCCCTTCACCTCCTCAATTACCTCGGCGACGCACTCTGGCGCACCGAGGCAGGCATCAGTCTTCCCGAACCGGGAGATACACCGTCTGCATACGTCGAGGAGGCTGCAGGCCGCTTGGCTGCACTCGGCATCGATCCGTGACCGCCGGACGTTCGGCAGCTATCTCGGCTGCGAACGTGGCGGAACCGCAAGCTCTAGCAACGTCGGCCACCGCGGGCTCTACGACATCGGCGAGGAGCGGCAGTTTCTGCGCGCGTTGGAGTGCGACGACCGTGACGGGCTCGAGCGCATCGGGTTCTACGCCTGCACGCGCGATCTCGAGGACGAGCTGACGCGTGCGGTCGGGCCGGACGGAATGGAGCGCGTGCTCGAGGTGCAAGGCGAGCTGCGCGCGTTCCGCACGTACCAGAAGCAGCCGGCGCATCGCGCCCGGCCGCTCGAGGAACAGCTGCACGGCTTCATGTGGAATCGCAAGCAGCGGTACGCCGTGCTCCTCGTCGAGGCGCTCGACCTCGAGCGTGTGCCGCGGCCGCTCGACCGAGTCTTGGCGCACTTCTAACTCGGCGCACTGAATCTGATTCGCCGCAGGCGAACCAGATTCACGAGTTTCGAGCTGCCGTGGGCCTCCGAGAAACTCGCGAATCAGATTCAAAGAGCGGATCTGATTCGTCTTGGTTCAACCTGTAACGGGGATGGTGTGACGACGACGCAACTCCGAGGATGAGGGTGTCCCTTCGAGCAAGGTGGAATCCAATGCGGCGCTTCGCGCTCGTTGTACTTGCGTTTACGGCACTCGCGCTCCCAGTCTCAGCGGCAGCAGGCGTTCGTCTTGCAAGCGTCACCTCCCCGGTCAGCGCAGGCTCGCACGCGACTCTGACCGTTTCGGTCTCACGGGCCGCGAGCTGCTCGATCACGGTCAATTACAAGAGCGGCGCATCGCATGCCCAAGGGCTCTATCCGAAGCGAACGACGGCCGGTCGCGTCAGCTGGACCTGGATGGTCGGCACGAACACCACGCCCGGACGGTGGACGATCGATGTCTATTGCGGCGCAGCCGGCTCGCTCCACACGTCGTTCGTCACCACCTAGGCGACCGCCGAACTGCGCTCAGCCGAGCAGGAACTGCGCGACGGCCGTTCGCGCGGTGTCGGACACTGCCCGCGCCTGCGTCGAGTGCCCGGCGCCGGGAACGACCACGAGGCTGCCCTGCGTCGTCAGCTTGAGCTCCTGCTGCGCCCACTCGAGCGGCGTCGAGAGATCGTGATCGCCGTTCACGAGCAGCGCGGGCACGGTGATCTTGCCCGTGGCGAGTGGCGTCGGCGGCGTCGGCGACCACGGCAGGCATTGCCGCACGAACCCGTTGCCGAACGCGGTCGCGCGGTCGAACGGATAGACCGACGACGCCGGCAGCTTCGACACCGCGCGCTTGAGCGCCGCCGCCCGCGTGGCGAGCGGCGCGCGCGAGTCGCCCCACGGGTAGCGCCAGTCGCCGCAGAGCGTGGCCGCGTGCGTGCCCTGGTCGAGCAGGTCGGCGGGTCCCTCGTCCAAGCGCCGCACAGCGGCAAGAAACTGATCGAGTGGTCGCACCTCGCCGATGCGCGCGGCGTGGAGGATGAACGGCACGTCGAAGTTGGTCCGGAAGGTCGGGTCGACCACGCTCTCCGTCGTCAGTGCGTCGAGCAGCGTCGGCCCGTCGTCATAGCGGTGCACGTCCGCGGCCAGGTCGGACACACAGCTCTTCCCGCAGACCGCGCGCAGCACACGCGCCGTCGCGTGGAACTCGACCACGCCGAGGTCGTACAGCCCGACGTGAGGAACGACGGAATCGAGCACGAGCTTCGCCACGTGATCTGGATGCGCCAGCGCGTACCGCTCGGCGACATAGCTGCCGTACGAGATGCCGTCCAGCGTGAGCTTGTCGACGCCGAGCGCCTGTCGCAGCGCGTCGATGTCGGCGACGACGTCGTCGGTGCCGTAGAACTGCCCTTTCGCGCCGACCTTCGCGGCGCACGCGCGCACGGCTGCAGCCGTCGGTGGGAAGAGGTCGGACGTTCCCATCTGCTTCTGCATCGCCGGGCAGTTGAGCGCGCCGGCGCCCGTTCCGCGCTGGTCGAGATACACGATGCGGTACGCCTGCCGCTCGGCGGCGAACGCTCGAGTGGTGAGCCGCTCGACGATCGGAACGCTGGCCACGCCCGGCCCGCCTGTCAGCACGAGCAGCACGCCGCGCGGCGCGTCGGCCTGGTCGGAAGCCGCGACGTGCAGCTGGAGCGTTCCCGGTGTGCTTCCCGAGTAGTCGAGCGGCACGTCGATCGTCGAGCAGGTGAACGCGGTGGAACCGGCGCAGGGAGCGGCGTCGTGCAGGCTCGGCGGCGGGGCGGCGGCGGATCCGGCGGCCACGACGAGCGTCGCGGCCGCGATTCCGAGAGCGCGGAGGATCATCCCCGCATCCTCGCTGGACCACGGCGACTTGTTGATCTAGGTGCGGCATAGCCAAAGCGCCTAGGCTTCAGTCATGCAGCGCTGGGAGTACAAGGTCGTGTCTCTGCACGACGGGCACTACACCGACACGCTGAACGAGTACGGCCGGGACGGCTGGGAGCTCGTCGGCGTGGCGCCGGACGTCCACGACGTTCCCGCTCCGGCTCCGGCGCGCGGCGGCTCGCTGCCGATGCCGCGCGCGTTCGGACGTCTCGAGGAAGCAGCGTCCAAGCTGAACCAGATCGGCGCGGGCGACTCGACCGACGAGCCACCCGCGGGCACGATCTTGACGACGCTGCTCTGGGTGCTCCGCCGGCCGCTGAACGACGATCAGGAAGACTGACCGAACGCCCGCGCGCGTCCGTTCCCGGGGCGCGAGGGATCGGGGCGCCGGTTCTCCGGGACCTTGATCGCCGAGCGTCCACCTCGGTCGGCGAGAGGCTCGTCGTCGAAGCGCGGGATCACGTGCAGGTGCGCATGTGGCGGCCTGCCGGGCTCCGGAAAGCAGTTCCAGACGAGCAGGTAGCCGTCCGGCGCGAGGCGCTCGTCCTGCGCGGCTTTCGCCATGACGAGCAGCTTGTGCGTCGCGGCCCACTCCTCGGCCGTGAAGTCGAACGGCGAGGCGCGGTGCGCGATCGGGATGATCACGCCGCAGCCGGGAAGCACGTCTGGCGCGTCGCGCGGATCGCGCGTCGAGGCGTAGACGCAGAACGCGTTCTCGAAGCACACGTCCGCCGCGCGGAACTGTGCCAGGTCGCAGAAGACGCAATCGGTGTCGGGCATCCCGGCATTGTGCTGGCAACCGTAGTTTGCCGCGACGGTTTCACGGCCCTTGCCTGATGGCGGTGCCCCGCAGCCTTGCAACGCTGCTTCTGCGGATACCGAGCGGTTTCGATTTCGACGGCTAAGGAACCGCTCGGTGTCCGCGGTTCGCTCAGCAGCACGTCAGTTCTCGATCGTCACGAGCGTGCCGATTGGCGTGTACGGCCACACCTTGGCCGCGGTTGCGAGCGGCAGCTCGACGCAGCCGAGGCTTTGCGGCGTGCCGAACGATGCGCGGTTGAACGAGTGCAGCGCGTCGCCGCCGTGGAAGTAGCTGATCCAGCGGATCCCCGGGTCGTGGTAGTGCGATCCGTCGGGGTTCGTGCCGCTCATCGTCCCGACGGGGATGTGCTCGAAGACCGGGTAGGTGCCGAGCTGCGTGGGCGCGGCCGGCACACCGGTGTTCCCGGGCGACGTGATGACGATGTGGCCGTTGTGCCACAGCGTCAGCAGTTGCGGCACGTTGCGGTGCACGTAGACGTAGCTGTAGCCGTCGGTGCGCGTCTTGCCCGCGATTGCGTCGGTCAGCAGTGCGTGCCAGACCTGCGCGCCGGCGATCCCGTCGACCGCGAAGCCGTGGTCGTGCTCGAACATCATCACCGCGCCGCGGGTGATCTGGCTCGGCTGGCCCACTGTCCACTGGCGCTGCAGCTCGGGCGGCGTGTTCGGGTAGAGCCAGCTGAAGGTGCCGGCCGGCGGGTCGACGGCGGCGCTGACTTCCGCCAGCGGCTGCATCGACACGGGCGCCGCCGCGGGCTGCCAGCCGACGGGCAGGTAGCCCTCGGTCGCGAGCAGCTGCTGCAGGCGCAGGAAGCTCGCGCCTGCGACCTGCCACTCGACCGTGCTGCCCGGGTGGACGGCGGAGCCGCCGCGGCTGACGTCGAGCGTGCGCGGGAGCTGCAGGTGCACGTCGGCCGCGAGCGGGAAGCCGAACCCGGTCGGCGTGAAGACGAGCGTGTGCGTGTCGGTTGCGCGCCAGTCGCCGGGAACGCCGGACGAGAAGCGAGGCTGCGCCTTGCCGATCGCGTCCTGCACGGGGCGCGAGAACGTCAGCCGTACCGGATCGCGCGGCGAGATCGGTGTCCCGTTGCCGGGGCTGACGAGGACGACCGGGAGCCGAGACGCCGGGAACCAGGTGACGCGAACGGGATCGCCGAGGCGCTCCCACGAGCGCGCCGCGCTCGACACCTCGACCGTGCCGAGCGGCGCTTGCGCGCCGAGCGAGACCACACGCCCGCCGGCGCTGACGGTGCGGCGCCGTCCGCCGAGCGCGACGTCGACCCGGTCGACGGCTGCGGCGAACGTCAGCCGCACGGGGCTGTGCGAGGCAACCGTCAGCCAGCGCTGCGTCAGGCGCGCGACCGGTGCACTGACCGTGAGCCGCTCGGTCCGGTTGTGCCCGAGCGCCCAGCCGAGCCAGCTCGGCCGGCGCACGACGACGACCACCGTGACGACCTCGCCGGGCGCAACGAGCGTGCGCGGCACGAGCCGGCCGTCGTTCTCCGAGATTGGGATCGGGGTGCCGCCCCGCGCGAACGCGCGTGCTGAGACGAGCGACCCGCCGAGCGGCTGCACCTCGATCCGCGCCAGCGCGACGGGATCGCCGCCCAGCGTGGCGCCGGACCACCAGAGCACGGCGGCGCCGAGCCCGAGCACGACCGCGGCGACGATCGCGGCAGCGACCCAGGGCCACCGGCGGCGCGGAGGTGGCCTTCGCCGGCGGACAGGCGTCGATCCCATTCGCAAACCATACGCGCCGCCCCGGCGCCGAAGTCCCAGCTCAGCCTCAGCGCTGTCGTCTCAGCGTGCGCACGTCGCCGCGCCGCAGCGTCAGGCCGTCGGCGTCGTAGCGCTCCAGGAGGAGCTGCGCCGTGCGTCGCCCGACGCCGAGCGCGTCGCGAAACGCGGCGAGCGTGATCGCCTCGAGCGCCGGCAGCAGCTCCCGGCCGCGGTCGTAGAGCGCGATCGACACCGCATAGCCGTCGCCGACTCGCCGGATGCGTCCCGCTTCCTCGAGGAACGCCGCGAGCTGCTTGTCGTCGACCTTGGCGATCTCCTCGCGCGTGAGCTGCTCTTCGAGCGCCGCCGCAGCGTCCGTGCGCTCGCCAAGCGCGGCGGCCGCGCCGGGGAGGTAGGCCTTCGCGCCGCGCCGCTCGAGCTCGAACAGGTTGAGGACGTGCGGTGCCCACGCCTCGTTTGGCAGCAGCTCGGCGAGCGGCACGCCCGGATCGAGCGGATCGGAAGCCGCGCGCG
>Ga0265338_10007605_pt1 | contig 13382 bp, 11 predicted proteins | sample 42126metaG_FD_193579 | JGI IMG/M metagenome (GOLD analysis project Ga0265338, IMG submission 193579) | Rhizosphere microbial communities from Carex aquatilis grown in University of Washington, Seatle, WA, United States - 4-21-26 metaG | ecosystem: Host-associated > Plants > Roots > Rhizosphere... | reverse complement strand
GTGACCGCCATCATCCAAAGGAAATTCAGTAGCAGGGCCACATTGCCCGCCGCCATCAGCGTGATGCCGATGGTTCCCACTCCGACGAACGGCATCGTGCCTTTGACCACATCCGCGAACGCAACCTGTGAGTCGTTAAGCCCCGTCCCCTGGACGATCCCGCCGATGGCCATCGCGACGAAATAAACCACCGCGCCGACGCTCGTGCCGAGAAAATGCAACTTCGACAGCCCCGCGGACGGCCAATCACGCCCGACCAAACGCGGCACGAGATAGGCGATCGCGCCGAAAATCACCATGGCGTAAAATCCGTAGGTGGAAAGGTGCGTGATCGCCGTCGTGAAATAGGTGAAGCGGAGGCGTTCGCCAATCGTTCGATAGGCTACCGCGATCCCCAACAATCCGGCCGCGAGATAGCTGGCCGTCCCAAAGCCGATGAAGCGAAGCGACGGGCTGGCCGAGAATTTCGCCGACTGCCCGGCCGCCGTCGCGCGGAAGTTGATCGCCAGCGCGAGCAACGGAATCAGAAGCATCGCGTTCGCCGCCGTGCTCATGGCGCCCATCCAGGCTGGCAGCGGCGCCCCGGCCGGAATCCCGCACCAACTGCCGAAAAATATGAGCACCCAAAAGCCGAACACCGCGAGGTAATAGCTGTGCAATGGCCGCTCAACAAGTTTCGGCAGGAAATAGTAGATGATCGCCGTACCGACGCAACCCAGCCAAACGAAACTCAAGTTGCCCTGATACCACCAGTCCACCGACGCCTGCAGCGTTCCCCGCAACGGAACGCAGAGCAGCGCCCCGATGGCCGTCGAATAAATCCACGGGAACCAAAAGATCGCCGCGAGCAGAAACCAATGGGACGGGTAAAGCGCGGATTGCGAGCGCCGATGATACGCGACCACCGCCCAAGCGGCGATGAATACGTAGCAGAATAGCAGCAGAAGATTGGAGGAGCGGGATAGCTCAAGCCACGCGAAGCCAGTGCTCTTGCCGTAAAAGATTCCGATTTCACCCATCGTCACGCCAAAATTCCAGAAGATCACGGCGACAATGATGCTGCCACAGGCCGCCAGCGTGCAGCGACCTAACCGGCACAAGATCCAAATCGCCGTCGCCAAGCCCGCGGGAATCGCGAAGCCATACAAGAAGGCGTTCGTCTGGGCGGGCTGAACGCGACCGTAGGTCAGTCCAGGGCACTCAGCCAAAAGCCCGGGGGCGTGCAACTTAATCGAAGCGATCAACCCCAGCAAGGAGCCGAACGCCAGCCAAAGCAACGCCCCCAAAAGCAGGAACATAACGGGCCAGCGGCACGAGGCATCGATCTCCGCGACGGACGCGCCGCGGACGGCGTCCGGAGCCACCGCCTGCGTCGGAGAAGTTGAATTTGCCATAGCCCCGGTTAAGCGGTCACTCGTACGGATTCGGAGCCGCCGGAGCCACCGCGGAGGCCTTATCTTCGCGGGCGAGCAGTTTCGCGCGGGCGGCCTTCGGGTCCTGCCATTCGCGTTCCACGATTTTCATCGCTTCGGTGATCGGGATGCGCGCGATGCCCTTGCCCTGATCCACCCAGCCGTAATTGCTGAGAATCTCCTGATTAGCCGTCTTGACCTCGGTTAGATTCTTCCGGCGCAGTTCCGCGCGATCGGCGCCCAGCGGGGCCGCCTGAGTGTGGTCCAGCATCACCCAAACCAAAACCGCCATAATCAGCGAGGCGCCGATGGCGCCGACGACATAAGCGGTGATCGTCGCGCAATCGCAACCGCGAGAAGGTGCTCCAGAATTCACAGCGTTCCTTGAATTATTTGGCGCCACCACGGGCGGCGACGGGACGTTTCTCCGAAAGCGGGGCGACATAAACCCCGAGGGTCTCCGCCATGCGCGGATCCTTCTGCGGATAAATCGGATGGGAGTTAAGGTCTTTCAAAAAGAGCTTCGCCAGACATCCGCCGATCAAGGCCAGACATCCGAGGTCCAACCAATGCAGCTCAAATCCGTTCGGCCGGAGGGCCGGCATCACGTTGTACGACTCGTCACAAAAGCGCATCAACCAAGCCCAAACCGCTAGCGGCGCCATCCACCAGAGCCAGTTTTTGACGTCGATCCGCAAAAGACCCAGGAACGGGACGAAAAAGTGTCCAAATACGATGACCATTCCGATGCTCCACCAGGCCCCTTTCTCGCGCAGGACGTACCAGAACGTTTCTTCCGGCATATTGGCGTTCCAAATGATGAAATACTGCATGAAATGGACATAGCCGTAGAATACGGTGAAAGCGAACCAGAGTGAGCCAAGCAAATAGAAGTGGTTCTCACTCATCACCCCATCCAGCGATCCGGTCCGTTTGAGAATCGAAGCGATCAAGTAAACGGTCGCCAGCGTAACCCAGACGCTGTCGGCGAAGTAATATACGCCATACATCGTCGAGAACCATTGGAAGGTGAGCGCCTTGACCCACATCATCGCCCCAAGGGTAAGCGACACGGCGAAGAGGAATATACCCACGTAAGAGAGCTTCCGCATCTTGAACGTGCACTCAGCGGCGCCGGTTTGGTCCTGGCGCAGCGAAGCTTCGCGCAACTTCGCCGGGAAATACCACCAGACGGCGAAATTAAAGAGCGCCACGACATAAAAACCCACCTGACTGAAGAGCGGTAGTTTGAGGTGCAACTCGTGATTCGTCGCCGGATCAAGCGTCATCCAGGGATAAATCTTGGTCGCGAATAACGCGATCGGGATGAAAAACAAGGCCATCCATTTTAAGAGGCAGCCTAAGTGTTCGTTAATTCGGCGGATCGGCACGGACCAACTGGCATCGACCAGATGGTGAAGCATCGTGAGGAACCATCCGCCAAAGCCGTAGCTGAGGAAAAACATGTAGGCCTGCAGCCAGGAGAAGGCGAAGAGTCTCGGATCGTAGATCACGCCCACCACCGCCAGGAGAGCGCCGACCCCGATCAAGATGTTGGGCACCGGACGCCACTTGGACAAATCCAGCGACGGCGAGTCAGTTGCGTGGTTGACTGAACTCATAGGCTATTTCTTTAGGCTTCCACGGAGTGGCTCCGGCACGTCATCCAACGTCGCCAGTTGGCTCCGTTGCAAGGCCCGCAGGTAGGCGATGATCGCCCAGCGATCCGCGATCGGCACGTTAGGCCCGTAAGCGCCCATCGTGTTCTTGCCGTTAGTGATCGTGTTGAAAATCTCGCCGTCGGGCAGCTTGACGATGGCCGGTTCGTGCAAATTGCGCACGGTAATCATTCCGTATTTCTTCGTTATGCCGTTGCCATTTCCGACCGTCCCGTGACAAGGCGAACAATAGATTTGAAACCGATCCTGTCCGCGAGCGAGCAGCTTGGCGTTGACCGGCACCGGAATTGTCTCGACGAAATTGGTCGTCCCCGGGATTCGTCCGGTGTTCACCGGGGTGTCCTCGTACGCCTCATCCCGCGAGATCGTACCCACCACCTGAAGCCGCGAACTCAGTTGATCTGGAAAGAAGCTGTTTTTGGTCTGCGGCCGCAATTTGGGCTGGCGGTCCATGTCGGGAAAAATCTCGATGGGAGGATTGCGCGACAGCCCGCCACGAAAGCCCGCCAAGCCGACGACCACCAACGCGCCAAAGAAAACCGCTAGGAAGAAGTATCGCATGCTATTCCTCCACCAGTTCGATTTGCCGGCTGCCGAGTGATTCCAGCAACCTGCGAGTTTCGCGTTCGGAGTATTTCGGGTCGGAGCTTTCGATCACGATGAAAAATCGGTCATGGGTGGCGCCCAAGAAACGCTTATGCTTCAACAGAGGATGATGCAGGCGTGGCAAACGATTCATGAATAACATTCCGAAGAGCGCGCCGAAAGCGCCGAGCAAGATCGTCAACTCGTAGGACGGCGGGAACGCTGAGAAAGGACTGAACATCGGCTTGCCACCCACCGGAATCGCGTAATTGTGGCCGTTCATGTACCAAATCATCAACATCCCAAGGGTGTAACCCGACGCGCCACCGATGAACGAGAACCAGCCCACCGGCGAATTCTTCATGCCCATCGCTTTGTCCATGCCATGCACCGGATAGGGCGAATAGACATCCCAGCGCTGGAAGCCGGCGTCGCGCACCTTTTCGGCGGCGTGCATCGTCGCCGCCGGACTCTCGAATTCGGCCAGCAGACCGAAGGCTTTTGCGTTGTCAGGCATTAGTGGTGCCCTCCTGGTTTGGCGCCGCCGAGCGGATGATGCGGGTCCGCCTGCGGCGTGACCCCTTTAACTTCTGAGATCGCGATCAACGGCACGAACCGAATGAACAGCAGGAAAAACGTGAAGAACAAGCCGAACGTTCCGACGTAAGTCAACACGTCAATCTTCGTGGGCATATAATAGCTCCAGTTCGAGGGCAGGAATTCATGGTAGAGTGAGCCAACGACGATCACGAACCGTTCCGCCCACATGCCGACGTTGACCAAGATCGAAAGGATGAACACGATCACGAGATTCTGGCGAATTCCCTTGAACCAGAACAATTGCGGGACCATGGCGTTGCAGGTGATCATGAGCCAGCCGCCCCACCAGTATGACCCGAACAGGCGGTTCCAGAAGGTCGATTTCTCGTAGGGATTCCCGCTATACCAAGCGATGAAATATTCCATGCCGTAGGCGTAGGAAACGATGCAACCGACCCCAAGCGTCACTTTGCACATCAGGTCGATGTGCCGCATCGTGATCACTTGCTCGAGCTTCAGCATGCTCCGGAGCGGAATCAGCAGGGTCAACACCATCCCGAAGCCGGAATACACGGCGCCGGCGACGAAATAGGGCGGGAAGATCGTCGTATGCCAACCGGGCAATTGGGAAACAGCGAAGTCCAAGGAGACGATACTATGCACTGAGAGCACGAGCGGCGTTGAGAGGCCAGCCAGCAACAAATAGGCTTTCTCGTAGTTGCTCCAATGGCGATTCGAGCCGGTCCACCCGAGCGAGAACAGGCCGTAGGCGAACTTCCGCATCTTGGTCTTCGACCGGTCGCGCATAACCGCCAGGTCCGGGATCAAGCCCATGTACCAAAAGAGCAGCGACACGGTGAAATAGGTCGAGACCGCGAATACGTCCCACATCAGCGGCGACCGGAACTGCGGCCAGATGGGACCATTCGAGTTCGGAAACGGCATCAGCCACCAACCGAACCAAACGCGTCCGATATGGATCACCGGATAGGTGCCAGCGCACATAACGGCGAAGATCGTCATTGCTTCCGCGGCGCGATTGATCGACGTGCGCCAGCGTTGCCGCAGGAGAAACAAGATCGCCGAGATCAGCGTTCCCGCGTGACCGATACCGATCCACCAGACGAAGTTGATGATCGCCCAGCCCCACATGATCGGATGATTCAAACCCCAGACGCCGACGCCGGTCGAAATCAGATAGGCGATACATGTTCCGCACATGCCCAAGAGGACGAGACTGGGAATAAAGGCGCACCACCACCACAACGGCGTCTTGGCCTCGATGACGCCAGCAATCTTGTCCGACAGCCAGCCCGGACCATGCAGGTCGCCAACCAAAGGTTCGCGCTCGAGTTCGATCGGCGCCGCTTGAACCGGCAGTTTAGAAGTCGGTTCGCTCATTCCCGTGCTCCTTTCTCCGCTTTCTTTTCGGCGCCCGCTTCGTGCTCGGCGTGAGGCTCAGAGCCTTCGATTTCATTCCCCTTCTCTTCCCATTCCTTGAGACTCAACGGCATGGCTTGGTAATCGGGCATGGCAGGATTTGGGTTGCGAACACGGGCCAAGTAGGTCAGCCGTGGCCGCGTCGCCAAAAATTCCAGCACCGAGTAGTTTCGTTCCTGGGCTTTAAGTTTCGAGACCCGGCTGTTCGGGTCCTTGATATTCCCAAAGACGATCGCCTCCGCGGGACAAGCCTGCTGGCAGGCCGTCTGAATCGTTCCGTCCGGCACCTCGACGTCACCGGTCGGTCCGGCTTTGACCTTCTGGGCGATCTTGGCCTGCTCAATCCGCTGCACGCAGAACGAGCATTTCTCCATCACGCCGCGCATCCGCACCGTCACGTCGGGATTCTTGACCAATTTCAATAATTCCCATTCGTCTTCCGGGCGGCTCGAGCGATCGACGTCTTTGAACCAACGCTTCAATTCCCATTCGCCGTCAGTCTTACTCCAAAGCGGACTATCGTAGAGCCGGTCGAGGGGACGCTTATTGAAGTCAAAATAGTTGAAACGACGGACCTTATACGGACAGTTGTTGGAACAATACCGCGTGCCGACGCACCGGTTGTAAACCATCACGTTCAAGCCCTCTTCGTCGTGGACCGTCGCGTTCACCGGGCAAACGCTTTCGCAAGGCGCGCTTTCGCAATGCTGGCAAAGCATCGGTTGGTTGACCATCTGCGGGTCGGTCACTTCACCCGCGTAATAACGGTCAATGCGGATCCAATGCATCTCGCGACCACGCGCGACCTGGTCCTTACCGACGATGGGAATATTATTCTCACTCTGGCAGGCCACGACGCAAGCCGAGCAACCGACGCATGAGTTAAGATCGATCGACATTCCCCAGGCGTGCGTCGCCTTTTTCTGCAACTCATCAAGCGGGTTCGGATAAAGCGGCTGCGAGCTGGGCGGGGCTTCCATGTTCATCCCCTTGGCAAAGCGCGGGTTCTTTTGGAACTCGCTCATGTTCGCCTCGCGAATAATCGGACGCCCTTCCATTGAACCATGGTGCTGCGTGGTCGCCAGTTGGTGCGATTCACCAGTCCCGGCTACGCTCGCCCCGGCGGCCAGATATAGTCCGCCGGTGGCGCGGACGAGATACGCGTTGTAGCCGCACTTTTTGCCGACCCGGCCGGTCTTCTCCCGCCCATAACCTAAAGCCAAGCTCACCGTATCGTCAGCCTGGCCGGGCTGAATCCAAACCGGACCTTCGACCGTGCGACCGTTCAAGGTGACTTTCACCCTTTGAGTCATGACCTTGGCCCGCTCCGGATCGTGGCTCTCGACCCCGAGGTCTTTGGCCGTTTTCTCGCTCAGCAAGATCACGTTCTCCCACGTCATCTTGGTCACCGGGTCCGGCAACTCCAAGAGCCAGCCGTTGTTATTGAAACGGCCGTCATCCAGCTTGTAGTCCCGGTGAAAAATAACCTCGAGCTTGCCCTGGCCCGGCGCAGGCAGCGGTTTCGCGTCCGCGATCACTTTGGTGGCCGCGCTCCAGTCCATTTGTACCGAGACCCTGGGCGAGGCGCTGTCGGCCAGAAATCCGTCGTGCAAAAATTTCTTCCAGCTCTCTTCACTGGCGCCAGCGATACCGCGAAAGGTCTCGCGGACAATCTCGTACGGCCCGGCTTTGTCGAGACCGCCGACGCGGGCCAAAACCTCCAACTCCGTGATCCCGCCAAAAAGCGGCTCGATCAACGGCTGCACCGCGACCACCGTTCCGTCCGCGGTGCGCGCGTCGCCCCACGATTCGAGGTAGTGAGCCAGCGGCAGGTGCCAATCGGAAACCGCAAATGTTTCGTCTTCGTAATAACCGAGGCGCACCACGTTCTTGGCCTTGCGCTGGGTTTTCACCCAATCGAGGTCGGCCGGCGCGTTGTAAACTGGATTCCCTCCGACGATCACCAAGTTCTCGACTTGGCCGGCGTTGAGCGCCTGCGCCAATTCCGCGATGCCGCCCAATTCGGCGTCGGGCGCGGCGTGATAATCGACCGTCTTGCCGACGCTACCGAGCGCGACATTGATCGCGGTCGCGATCACGTGGACGGCGAGCGGTTGAGTGTAACCGGCGACTACGACTCCCTGACCGCCGCTGGCCAACAGGTCTTTCGCGCATTCGACGATCCATTTTTCGTTCGCCTTCGCGGCGCCCGCCAGCGTAGCGAGCGAGGCGGAAAAATCGGCGGCGCCCGATTGCTTGAGGACTTCCTGGGCCAAGCGGGCGGCAATCGCCAGCGTCTGGCTCGGCGCCACGCGCAGCCGATGATCGGCGTTCGCGCCAGTCAAGGTGTACAGACCCTCCACCACGTAGAGCCGGCTCATCGTGTCGGTCGGCTTGACCAACCGACGACCCTTGGCAAAGCGGCGGATGTGGATGTAAGAATCTTCTTCCGACCCGATAAAATCGCAATCCAACGAAACGATTACTTTCGCGGCGTCGAGTTTGAAATAGGGCGTCACCGGTTTACCCAATACCGCGCTCGCCGCCTGGCGATGAATCGAAAAATCAACCGGCTCGTACGAGTACCATTTGGCCTGCGGGAGCTTCTGACTAACCGCCTGCTGAAGCCTCGCCCGCGACGGGGAACTACTCTGCTCGAGGAGAAAACTTAATCCGGCCCCCTGCTTCGTCTTCGCCTGGCCCGCGAGATCACTCAGCGCGGACAACCCCTCCTCGCGGGTCGTGGTGTTGGCGCCCTTGCGAAAATGGATCGTTCGGTCCGGATCGTAGAGACCCAGAATCGACGCCTGGGCGAAACGATCGGTCGCACCGTTGCTGTCCGGATGCTGGGGATTGCCCTCGACCTTGGTCGGCCGACCGTCGTTTGACTTGGCCAAGAGCGGGATGGCGCTCCCGCGGGTGGGCATCGCGGTCGCAAAGAACTGAGGCTTACCGTGAACGTAATTCTCCGGCGCCTTGGAAAAGGGCAAAATCGTCTCCACCGGGCGGCGGCAACCGGTCAAACCAAAACCCGCCAGCAGGAAAGACGCGGACATGATCTGGACGAAATGCCGGCGAGAAACCGGATCGGCCATTTCATTGACCCCCGAGGGAAACTCGTTTTCGACCCAACGACGAAACTCCTGGTTTTCCGCCAGATGATCCAGGCTGCGCCAATATTTCGGACCGCTATCCGGTTCCGGACAAGGTGGGGGGATGGTTTTCATCGATGGCAGGTGGAGCACGTCTGCGAGGAGTTAACGTTCCAGCTTTCAACCAGCCGCTTGCCCTCGGTGCGCTGCTTTTCAGCCGCTTCCTTGGGATCGTCACTCCATTTCCAATTTAAGTCGGTAATCTTGTCCGCGGGACGCAACCGCGACGCAGGATCGCGATGGCATTCGAGGCAAAACGACATACTCAGCGGCTTGGCGTGGTACACCTCGGTCATCTTGTTAATCTGACCGTGACACTCCACGCAACTGACACCGCGATTGACGTGAACCGAGTGGTTAAAATAGACGTAATCCGGCAGGTGATGCACCTGAACCCAGGGGATCGGCTTGCCGGTTTCGGCGCTTTCACGCACCAAGGCGAGCTTGGGATCGTCCTTCAACACCTGCGAATGGCAATTCATGCAAGTGGAACTGGACGGGACGTTCGAATACCATGAGCGCTCGATGGCGCTATGGCAGTAGCGGCAGTCAATACCCAACTGATCCACGTGGATCGAATGGGCGAACGCCACCGGTTGGACAGGCTGGTAGCCGACCCGCGTGTACTTTGGGGTGAAGTAATACCAAATGCCGGTCGCCACGCCAGCCCCCAAAACCGCCGCGCCCACGATAATCTGGAGCGGCAGCTTATTGGTCCACTTTGGAAAAATGTCTGACATGGGCCTTTAGCTCTCCGACCGGTGGAAGGACGTGACGCGCACGGCTCCGACCGGCCCGCGACCGACCACCCCGGTCGCCGCGAATTGCCCGTCATGAGAAAAATTATGCCGCACGCTTAGCCCTTACCTTGTTTAGTTTGTCTAATAGTCGTCCGCCAGTCAACGATCAAAATAAGAATCTCTTTAAATCGCCGGAGTTTTTTAACCGAGAGCCGCCGCGTTGGCAAGCGCCGATCGTCCCCATTTGTCCGAATTCATTTCCGTTAACAATCCGCATTAAGCGCTCTGGCGACGACCGCCGGTTAATGACCGATTTCCCTCTGCAACCCATGCCTTCTGTTCAACAATCGTGTTGTCTGGTGGCAAAGGTTTAGACACAGTACTTGCTAATGTCAACCCGCAAAAGCAATCAACCGGTCGAAACTTGCCAGGACCTGACGCCACCGGACCGCGGGAGCTTCGACCGACGGTTGACGCCGCCTGCCCAACGCGACGACCGGACGGGAAGCAAATGGCCAGCCAAAACCACGCGATTGCCCGTTGGGGTCAAGCCGTTGAAATTATTCAACCCCGCTGACGCGGAACCGACCCATGAAGCCCAAAACGCCCCGCTTTAAGGAAATACGCCCCCGCTTCCGGGTGCTCCTGAACGGCGAAATCGCGCTCGGGCCGGGGAAGGCGGCCCTGCTCGCCCAAGTGGCCGCCGCGGGGTCAATCAGCCGCGCCGCGGAGGAATTGGGCATGTCGTATATGCGGGCGTGGACGATCATCAAAACGATGAATCGATGCTTCAAAAAGCCGCTTGTCGTCCCCGTGCGCGGCGGCGCCAAAGGGGGCGGCGCGCAACTCACCGCGGCCGGGAAAAAGGCGCTCGCGCTGTACGAGCTAGCCCAGGCGGAAAGCCTGCGGGCGACCGCGGCGACCTGGGAAGAAGTGTTGAAAATGCTGCGTGACTGAAGCGGCTTCAGTTCCCCGGTAAAACCGGAGAGCCGCCCGCGGTTCGCGCAGGAGAAGCCGCACTTGACGCCGGCCGCGCGGCGGGAGACGAATTTCATTGCCCGGCGCCCGTTCGACCTGATAGAGAACAAGCCCGATGGGAAACCCGCAAGGGCCGGACGTGCATAGCGAAGAGTTTTTGCGCAGCCTCATGCGCCGGCAGTTGCGTCTCTCGGTCGCGTGCGCGGGTACGTTTATGATCGCGCTGCTCGGCCTCCCGCTGGCTAACTTTCTTTTCCCCGACCTGATGGCGACGCGCGTTTTTGGGTTCACGCTGACGTGGCTGATTCTCGGCGTGCTCTTCTTCCCGCTGGTCTGGCTCATTGCCTGGCTGTTCATCCAACGGTCCATCGCGCTCGAGGATGACGAGGTCGCCGAGGTCGAAAGGGGCAAAAGCCGGCGGGAGTAAACGACCGCCCTACCCTACCGCTGCCATGCGCGTCGATCCCTATATTCTCACGTTCAGCGGCCTGACGGTGTTCGCGACCCTGTGGTTGGGATTCTGGTCGGCCCGGAAGTCCAAGACCGCGAGCGATTTTTTTGTGGCGGGTCGCAGCGTGTCGGTCGGCTGGAACGCCTCGGCCATATCCGGCGAATACCTCAGCGCGGCCTCGTTCATGGGCGTCGCGGGAATGGTGATGAGTTCGGGGTACGACGCGCTTTGGTATCCGGTTTGTTACGCCTGCGGCTATCTTTTCCTGCTGTTATTCATCGCCGGACCGTTGCGGCGTTTCGGCGCCTACACGATTCCGGATTTTGCGGAAGGCCGGTTCGACTCGCCGGTCTTTCGCAAGATCGCGGTCGTTTTCGTGCTGTTCATCGGGCTCTTTTACACCATGCCGCAGATGAAAGGGGCCGGAACCACCCTGGCGTACATCTTTCCCGGACTCCCGTACTGGGCGGGTGTGGCGCTGGTCGGCGCGGTGATTACCTTGAACGTCGCCATCGGTGGGATGAAGGGGATTACCCTCGTCCAGGCGTTTCAGTACTGGCTTAAAATGTTTGCGATTTCCGTGCCGGTCTTCGTCTTGATGGCCGTCCATGGCAACTACGGCCAACAACTGCATCTGAACGGCAAACCGGCGCTAGCGGCCGGGGCGATTGTTTCGAACGGCGGAGCAGCGACCAACCAGCCCACCTCGGTGGCAAGCTCCGAACGCAAGGCCCTGCCGGCGAAGGCGCCCGGCGATACCGCCTGGCTGAATCCATTCGGACCGCTGACGACGAAAGCGGCCAAGGCGGCCGGATTAGGCCCCATGGAAACACGGCGTTATTCGCTCCTCTACACTTATTCGTTGATCGTCGCCCTGGTGTGCGGCACGGCCGGCCTGCCTCATATTCTGGTGCGCTTTTACACGAACCCGAACGGCGTCGCCGCCAAGCGCACGACGATGTGGGTGATGATTCTCATCGGCGTATTCTATCTTTTCCCGCCGGTTTTCGGGGTGATCGGACGCAATCTTCTGCCGGAGCTTTACGCGGGAGTTGGAGCCAAGGGCACCGACAAAATCGTCCTGGAGCTGCCGCACATTCTGAACGAGCGCTTCGGGACGCTCGGTTCGATATTGAGTGGCATCACCTGCGCCGGCGCCTTCGCGGCATTCATGAGCACGTTCAGCGGCTTGATGGTCTCGATGACCGGCGCGTTGGCCCACGACGTTTACGGCCGCATGATCAACCCACAATCGAGCCAGGCACAACGGCTCCGGGCGTTCAAAATCAGCGCGGTCATCGTCGGCACGATTGCCGTCATCCTGGGGAGTCAAGTGGAACTCCTGCAGATCAATTTCATGGTGGGGCAGGCGTTCGCGATTGCCGCCGCCAGCTATTTTCCGCTCCTGTTCATGAGCGCCTGGTGGCGCGGGATGACGATGAAGGGAGCGGCGGCGGGAATGTTAGGCGGCGGGCTGCTCGCGTTGACCGGCATCAGCCTGACCAGTTTCAGCGATCTGAAATGGCTGAAGCTGGACGCTTTCTGGAGCGCTCATCCGCTGGCCCGTATCCTCTGCGAGCAACCGGCGCTTTGGACCGTGCCGCTGGCCATTACGCTGATGATAGTGGTCTCGAAGTTGACCCGCGGTGAAATTCCGGCCGACATCCGGTTGAAAATGCTCGTGCTCCACGCGCCCGAAAAGCTCGGGCTGAAACAGGAATACATCCAGGAGCACCAAGGCCACTGACCAGCCGGGCGGGTTACGGACTCACCGATGCGGCTTGCGCGTCGTCAAACCGGGTATCTTTTCCGCCGGCGACAGATGAATGGTGGCGTCCGATTGCCAAGGTCTTTCCTGGGTGTTGACGACCAGAGTTCGGGGCAGGAATTCGATTTCATGTCCGAAAAGGTCCAAGGTCACCGTTCCCGGGAGATAAGTTAGGTCCTCGAATTCCACGCGGCCAAATGGGACCGGTTTAAGCGGAAAATCAAACGCGACGTCGCCGGGCGGGTTCGTCGTGCTTTCGCCGTCCAGCACGATTTTGAGATTCGAGACGCCGAGGAAAGGCTCATTGACCACGATCGCCGGGCGCCCATTGGTTTCCACTAGAAAGGCCACCTGCCAGGCGCCTTTCCGCGTCCGCAGACGGTGATCGCAGGAGTAGAACCCAACGTAGATCAAGAGCGCCATCACGAAGGCGCCCAGGAGCGTTCTGAGTAGTCCACCAGATTCCATAGCCGGCCGGGAAAGTCTCCGGCGCGCGACGGCCTGTCGAGCACGAACTTCCGCAACGCCGCCGCGCTGGGTGTGTGACGGCTAAGTAACCCAACTTGAAACAAGCGGTAATGGCGGTCTTTTTGTGCTTGCACATTGTATCTGTATAGATACAATGGCCGCCATGCCA
>Ga0265338_10007602_pt1 | contig 13385 bp, 11 predicted proteins | sample 42126metaG_FD_193579 | JGI IMG/M metagenome (GOLD analysis project Ga0265338, IMG submission 193579) | Rhizosphere microbial communities from Carex aquatilis grown in University of Washington, Seatle, WA, United States - 4-21-26 metaG | ecosystem: Host-associated > Plants > Roots > Rhizosphere... | reverse complement strand
CCTCCAGCTTTTCGCGCTTGATGTATTCCCACACGTCCATCTCCGTCCAGTTGGAGAGCGGGAAGACGCGCATGTTTTCGCCGGGATTCACGCGGGGATTGTACAGGTTCCAGATTTCCGGCCGCTGGCCTTTCGGGTCCCACTGGCCGAAGCTGTCGCGGAAACTGAAGAACCGCTCCTTGGCCCGGGCTTTTTCCTCGTCGCGCCGCGCGCCGCCGATGGCGCAGTCAAATTGAAACTCCTCGATCGCGCCGAGCAGGGCGGGAATTTGCAGTCTATTACGGCTGATTTCGCCGGGCGCGGGATGGGCCAGGCCCCTGGTGATGGCGTCTTCGACGGTCCGAACAATCAATTTTGCGCCGAGTTCCCTGGCGCGCCGGTCGCGGAATTCGATCAACTCCGGAAATTCGTGGCCGGTTTCGATGTTGAGGAACGGCATGGGAATATCCGACGGCCGAAACGCCTTCTCAGCGAGGCGCAGCAGGCAGATGGAATCCTTGCCGCCGGAGAACAGCAGGGTGGGGCGCTCAAATTCCGCCGCGACCTCGCGCATGATGTGAATCGCCTCGGTTTCCAAATACTGCAAATGGTCCAGGTGATATGAATTCATTTCAAAAGGGTCTGGCGTCCCGGGTCTGGTGTCCGGGGTGTTTCATCGGTTGCCGAGTGAACGAATGAGGCCGCTTATCAATTTGCCGGTTTGAATACATTGTATTTGAAATTTCTGCTGCTCGGTCGCGTTAATAAATTTGTTATCAAACATCACATAACTCATGGAACGAACTTCGCCACATGATCTGCGAGCGATATTATATGCTTGGCGTTTTTCCGCAACGTGCAAGCTTTCCCAGCCTTCAGCGACATTATTCATTACGGAGACAGCCGCTCGTTGCAACTGGTCACGCAGGCCAAAATCCTTTGCCAGCGGCTCGCGGCGGCAAAGCCGATAAACTTCATTGGTTAAATCGTGAGCCGACTTCCAGGCTTCCGAATTTTCAAAAGGTTCACCCATATGTGTCCTTCCCCAGACCCAGGACCCCAGGTCCGAGAACCCAATATCAGATCCCGGAGCCCAGCGCCTGTGACCCCCAGGTCGCGTGCAAACCGCACTCGCGTTTGTCGTCGGCTTTCGCGGGATCAAAGTAGTCCCACTCGTTTGGCAGGTGATGTTGCTTCAGGTATTTTTCCATGTCCGTGTCGCTCCAATAAAAAACCGGATTGACCTTTAACGCGACAAAATTTTTGTCTTCGGAAACAATGTCGAGTCCGGCGCGGTTCGGGTTCTGCACCTGGCGGAGCGCGGTGATCCAAACCGTCGGCGCGAGTTCCTTCATGCCGCGCTGGAACGGCTCCAGCTTCATCAACGCGCTGAATTGTTTCAAACCGGCTTCGTCGTCAGTGGACGGAACCTCGCCGTAAATCGCGTCGCGATGCGCGGCGGAAATGTTCGGCAGATAGGTTTTGAGGTTCAGCTGGAGCAGTTGTTTCAATTCCGCGGCGTGTTGGTAGGTCGCCGGGCGATTGTAACCGTGGTCCACCCAGAGCACCGGAATGTCCGGCTGCACTTGAACGCACAAATGCAAAATCACCGCTTCATAAGGGCGAAAATTCGTCGAAACCACCGAGCGCCCGTTCGCCTGGGCAATGGCCCAGCGGACGATTTCGAGCGGCGACTGGTGGCGCAACCCGGCGTTGATTTTGATGATTTGTTCGGGGGTCATTTTGAACAATGAAGCAACCCGGTAAAAAGGGACTTTGTTGCCTTGTTTTTTGATGGTTAATTCATTTTTTCGTTTAAGAAAACGCGGTTGCACCAGTCGCCGAAGCGTTCACCGGGGTTGCGTTCCTTCGCGTAACGCGCGAGCACCGGACGCAATTCATTTTCAATATCCGGATCCTTGACCGTTTCCTTCCACACGCGGTTGAGCCGTGTGCCGGAAACGTTTCCACCGAGCCAGAGCTGATAACGCCCCGGCGCCTTGCCGACGAACGCGATTTCCGCCATATACGGACGCGCGCACCCGTTCGGGCAACCGGTTGAGCGGATGATGATTTCCTCGTCGCCCAATCCGAGATCACCGCAAAGTTTTTCGATGCGGTCAATGAGCCCGGGTAACATGCGTTCGCTCTCGGCGAGTGCCAGTCCGCAAGTGGGCATGGCGGGGCATGCCATGGCGGCGGCATGCAGCACGCTCGCCTGGTTTTCCGTGGGAATTCTGTGCGCAGCAAAAATGGAATTGATTCCCGCCTTCTCGTTTTCCCCGACATTGGCCAGAATCACATTTTGATTCGTGGTCAGGCGGAATTCGATCAGCGGAAATTTCTCCGCGATTTCGCGCAGCGCGATTTTTTTCTCTTTTTTCACGCGGCCGGTCTCGACGAACAGGGTGAAAAAGTTTTTCCCGTCCACGGCCCTGTGCCAGCCGAGCAAATCGGCAGTCGTCGTGAACTGGTAAGGCCTGGCCGGCGCGAATTGGATGCCGGCGCGTTTCTCAACTTCGGCGCGCGTCCAATCCACGCCGCGTTCCTCGACGACGTATTTAAAGCGCGCGTGCTTGCGGTCGGTGCGGTCGCCAAAATCGCGGTGAATCGTCAGCACGGCTTTGGCGACATCAATCAATTTGTCCGGCGTCAAAAATCCAAGTTCGCTTGCCAGACGCGGATAAGTTTCCTGGTTTCCGTGTGTGCGACCCATGCCGCCGCCGACCGTGACGTTGTAGCCGATGAGGCGGTCATTTTCGACAATGGCAATGAAGCCGAGGCAGTTGGTGAAAATGTCCAGGTCATTCACCGGCGGGATGGCAAAGGCGATCTTGAATTTGCGTGGCAAATAAGTTTTGCCGTAAAGCGGGTCAGTGAACGCTTGATTGAACGGGTCGTCAATCTTGAGTTGGTAGCCGTCAATCCAGATGGCGTAATAAGCGCGGGTCTGCGGCTTGAGCGCATCCGCCACCCGCACGCAATCCCGATAGACCTCATCGCGTGCCTTGGTGTAGGCGGGCGTGGGCGGGGCCAGAACATTGCGGTTCACGTCGCCGCACGCGGACAACGTGGACAGCAGTGACTCGTTGATTGTTTTGATCACGAGGCGCAGGTTCGCCTTCACCACGCCGTGAAACTGGATGCTCTGACGGGTCGTGATGCGCAGCGTGTTGTTGCCGTACAGCCAGGCGAGCTCGTCGAACACGCGCCACTGATTGGCGGTCATCACGCCGCCGGGAATCCGCCCGCGAATCATCATGATGTATTTTTTGCCGCCCGAGCGCAAATCGCGGTCGTCCTGTTGATAGCAGCCGTGAAATTTGAGGAACTGGTTGTCGTCGCCCGAAAACGAGTCGGCAGCCGGGTCGGCCAGCCGGGACGCGATGGTGCCGGCGAGCGTCGGAATCGCTTCCTTGATCTCTTCATTGTGCGTCAGCTCGCGTGGAGCCTCGGTACTCATATAAGAACCAACAGCATAACCGAGGATGATTGCCTGTTCAAGCGCGGCTTGTGAAGTGTTTTGAAAGGCTAAAGGCTGATGGCTAAATGCTAAAGTTCATCCACCCCGGCACCGCCATTTTTAGCAATTAGCCTTCAGCCTTCAGCCTTTGCTTTTGTCACGTCGCCGGCACGAAGCGTTGCAATCCCAGCGTCGCGCCGAACAGGATCAAGAACACCGCGCTCAATTCGCGCGGACATTCCGGCGCGACCGCCAGCCAGTCCACAAAGACAATTCCCGCCAGCAGGCCGGAAACGATTCGTCCCACATTCACCTCGCCTCCCTGAAACATTGGCCGCGCACAACGGGCGATCCAGAGCACGAGAATGAGCGACAGCCAGATGGCCGGCGTGCGATTTTCTCCACCATCCATCAGCAGGGCCAGGACAACCGGCGCGGCCAGCAAGGCGAGCGGCCAGCCGGGAATTCGCCCGCGCGAATTTTCCCGTCGCGCCACAAGGCTCAAGCCGGCGACGTAGAATGCCAGCGCCGCGCCACACCAGATCGGCCAGCCGTTCACACCCCAACTGGCGGTGGAACCGGCAATGACGTAAATCCAGAACCGGCACGCGCCCATCAGCCAGGGCGAGGCAGTGATGACTTTGTGGGTGGCATCGTAAAGGACGATGCACGCCAGCAGCACGAGTGCCAGCACGCCCGTCGTTTTCCCGATGGCAATCAAACTCAACGCACCCAGCGCCAGCCACGCCAGTCCCCAGCCCCAGACCGCCGGCAGTGAAATTGCGCCGGACGGAATCACCCGTTCCGGGCGGTGTTGACGGTCGAAGTCCGCGTCAAACGCGTCGTTCAAGAACATTCCGCCGAGGTAAAGCGCGCTGACGCCAAGGAACAACAGGGGCAGATTCGCAAAGTTCTCGTGCCCGCCGAGCCACCAGCCCGCGAGGCAATTCGACCAGACCGTCGGCAGGTTCGACACGCGCCCCAGGATCACCAGAGTGCGGAGTTGGCGGAAAAAATTCCGGTTCATCGCGCGGAGCAAAGCAGAAAATTCATCGGCTGGCGAGTCCGCGTTCGGCGAGTTGCGGGAGCAACCATTCGTATTCCGCCGCGAGCTGTTCGACGACCGTGCGGCTTTTCAATTCCGGCGGCAGCACCTCCCAGGTGTAGGTTTCCATTTCCAGATGCGAGCAAAGGTTCGGATTGACTGCAAGCAAATCCAGCACCGCGAGCAAATGGTCGTTGGTGGTTTCAAATGGCGGTTCGGTGGGGGCGTGCAACGGAATGTGGAAATGGATCCGCCATTCGGGCAAATCTTCCACGGCGACCGCTTCCGGTTCAAGCGGCTCGCCCGCCAGTGCTTCGTCCAGGTCCAGGTAAATGATCCGCCGGCCATCCGGGCGCCGGATGACCACCTGGTGAAAATAAATGTCCCCGGCAAAAGCGGCCAGGATCCGGCGGGCCTCCGCCGTGGGCCGCACTTTGAGGGCCGAGCTGATTTGAATCTTGCTGATTTTGATGCCGTGATGGTGCAGGCACGGAATGGCGTTCCGGGGTTCTTCAAAATTAACGGCGAAGTGGCAGGTGTCGTAATTGACGCCGAGGTGTTCGGCCAGGCGGGGGTCGCGCGGATGTTCGGTGCGGAGGCGGTCGAACAATTGGATGGTCTCGCCGCTGCTTTCCAGCAGGCAAAGCGGCTCGGGTTCAAGGCCGAGGTGAAATTTCCTGCCCGTCTGTTCGGTCAGATGCGCGATGTGCTCGACGCAATGCCACAGGTTCTGGCGGATGACTTTCAGCGCGTCGGCATGGAGATGAAATCCCTTGAAGGAGCCGGGCAGGGTGCTGACGCTGCCTTCAACGCCGGCCGGCAGCAATTTTGCCAGCAACTCGAACAGCAGGTTGGTGTAAGCCAGCCGTTCCGGCGACGTCCAGTCCGGCAGATAAACCTGCTCCTTTACGCGCGTGCCATGAAACTGGCCGAACGGAAAGCCGTTGATCGTGAAAACGTAACAATCGTTTTGTGCCAGCCAGCGTTGAAATTCAAGCAGCGCGGCGGGTTCGCTCAATTCGCGCGCGGCGCGATTGCCCAGGCGCAAGCCGATGGCAAACGGTTTTTTCGGGCAAACACGTTCGCGCACCGCGAGCGTGTGATTTTTTAGCGAATCAAACGTCTCACGCCACGTCTCGCCGCGATGGATGTTCGTACAGTAGGCGAGGTGCAGACCGTGATTTAATCGCATAAACGGTTGTTTCTGGGTGTCCGCTTTTGCTTCAGTTCCGGTTTCCGCATCACGTTACCCGGTCTGCGGGAGCCGCCGGAACATCCGGCTTCCGATGAATGGGCAACCGGTCAGGTTGCCTTGGTTCCAAGGCCAAAAGATGGTATGAAATAAACGTTTGGCAAGACGCAAACCGGCGTTGACATGTTTGGCGCAAAAGTTTAACTTTACGCAAAACTGAAGTGAGCAATCCATGTTGATTCGCATTAGTCTGATTGTGGCGATTATCGCGGCGCTGGCCGCGGGCGCGCTGAACGTTTTTCAAGTTCGGGACAAAATTGACACCCTGATTACCCAACGCAACGATTTTCACAATGAACGGGATCAGGCCGTAACCGAGCGGAACAGCGCGAAGAAGGAGCTGGCCAAAACCAAGGATGATTTGACGCAGACCCAGCAGGAATTGACTGACGCAAAATCCGCGCGCGACAAAGCGGTGGCCGACGCGACAACGCAGACCAAGCGCGCCGATGAAATAGCGGATAAGCTCACGAAAACAACCCAGGAACGCGATGACGCGCAGAACCTGCTGGCGGCATACAAAGCGACAGGCCTTTCAGCGGATCAAGTGGGCGGATTGAACAAGGCGCTCAAATCCACGGAAACGGCGCTGGAGGCAGTCAAGGAGGAGAATGGTGTTTTGCAACGCACCGTCAGCCGCTTGAACAACGAGCTCGCCAAATTCGTGGGGACAAACTATGTCGTCACGTTGCGCGCCGATCTGAAAGGCAGGATCATTGCCGTGGATCCCAAGTGGGATTTTGTAGTGCTGAACATTGGAGGAGACCAGGGGGTGCTGCCTGACGGGGAACTGCTGGTGAGTCGTAATGGCAAACTCGTCGCCAAGGTCATCATTCGCAGTGTTCAAAAAGACCGCTGCATTGCCAACATCGTGCCGGGCTGGCAACTCGGAGAGGTGATCGAAGGCGATGAAGTGACTCCGGCTCATCCGGCTTCTTGAAAAATGGGACGCCCGGCCGTCAAATGGCTTTTGCTGCTCATGTTGGGGGGGCTTCTCTTCGGTATCACCGGCTGCGAAACGAATGAACCCGAAAACGCTTCGGTTCGTCCCTGGGACTCGCCTCAAGGCTGGGAGGGCAGTTCGCCGATGCTCAACCAGCAGCACCAATAGAAATCATCGTTGCTGAGATCAGCCGGCAACTTTCACCAGGCGGGTCGGCGTCAGAATAAAATCCATTCGGACATCCAGAGGTTCCACGGGTATCGCCTCCACAATTTGTTCGTCAAACGCCATGCCGCATTTGATGCCGCGCGCGTCCGCCAGCAACCGGTCGTAAAATCCCCGGCCACGCCCAAGCCGGTGTCCGGCCAAATCGAAGGCAACCCCGGGCACCAGAATCAAATCCAGACTGTGTGGCGCAATTTCGCCGCAACCGTTGCCCGGCTCGCGGATGCCGAATTGTCCCGCAACGATTTCCCTGCGCAAATCGTGCACGCGACACGTGACATAATTTTGGCCTTGGGGGTCGAATCGGGGCAACGCTGCGGTCTTTCCGGTGGTGAGCGCTTCCTCCAGCAACGGCCAGACATCCACTTCGTCCGGCAACGGCGCGAAAAATAAAACGGACTCCGCATTTTTCCAGACCGCTTGTTCCTTGAGTTGTGCCCGGACCTGCCCGGATGCCACAGCGCGTGCCGCCGGGGGATTTTTTTGCAGTGCGGCGCGAATTTGTTTCCGCAGGGCGGCCTTCTGTTCATTCAAATCGGAGGTCATTTTTTATTTTTCTTCCGGGCGGCCGATAATTCCGCCCGCCATTTTTCCACCCGTTCCTTGATTTTCCTTTCCACACCCTGCTCGGTCGGCTCGTAGTAAATCTTGTCCGCGCCCAGATAATCCTGCGCCACAAAATGTCCGGCATGGTCATGAGCGTATTTGTAGCCTTCGCCATGGCCAAGCTGCTTCGCCCCCTGGTAATGCGTGTCGCGCAAATGTTCCGGCACCGGCAGCGTGCGGCCCGACTTCACGTCCGCCAGTGCCGCGTCAATCGCAAGATACGCGCTGTTGCTCTTGTTGGCGGTGGCGATATAAATCGTCGCTTCCGCCAGCGGAATGCGCGCTTCCGGCCAGCCGATAAATTCCGACGCCGAAAGCGCTGCATTGGCCAGCACCAGGGCCATCGGGTCCGCCAGTCCCACGTCTTCCGCGGCGCAAATCACAATCCGCCGCGCGATAAAGCGCGGGTCTTCGCCGGCGTGAATCATCTTGGCCAGCCAATAGAGCGCCGCGTCCGGGTCGCTGCCGCGCATGGATTTGATGAAGGCGGAAATCGTGTCGTAATGCGCGTCTTCGTCGTCATAGACGACGGCCTTTTTCTGGATGCTTTGCTCGGCGGCGGCGAGGTCGAGGCGGACGATGCCTTTTTCATCCGGCGCGGTCGTGAGTGCGGCGATTTCGAGTGCGTTGAGCGCCTTGCGCGCGTCGCCGTCGGCGATTTTGGCCAGATGCCGCAAAGCGTTTTCGTCGGCCTGGATTTTCAGGTATCCGAGGCCGCGTTCGGTGTCGGCCAGCGCGCGCTGCAACAGCGCGAACAGTTCCTCCTCGCTCAAGGGGCGCAGTTCAAAAATCTGCGAACGCGAGACGAGTGGCGAGTTGACGAAGAAAAACGGGTTGTGAGTCGTCGCCCCGATGAGCCGGACGACCCCGTTTTCAACGTCCGGCAGCAGCACGTCCTGTTGCGCCTTGTTGAAGCGGTGGATTTCGTCAATGAACAGGATCGTCGGCTGGCCGGTGTTTTCGAGGCGGTTGGCGGCGGCGGCCAAAACCCGGCGCATGTCGGCCACGTTGGATTCCACACCGCTGAGCCGCTCGAACTTGCTTTTGGTCTGCCGGGCGATGATTTGTGCCAGCGACGTCTTGCCGGTGCCCGGCGGGCCGAAAAAAATCAGCGACTGGATGCGGTCGGCTTCGATGGCGCGGCGCAGCAACTGGCCGGGAGCGACGATGTGCGATTGGCCGGCAAATTCGTCGAGCTGGCGCGGGCGCATCCGCGCGGCGAGCGGCTGGTTTCTGGCAAGCTCCGGCCCGGGCGGAGTTTTCGGCCTGGCTTCGCCCGGAGCGGCAAACAAATCGTCACGCGCCATGGGGTGAAACTAACATTGGGAAAAGAATTGCCCAAAACAAAAAAACCCGCCAACGGGCGGGTTTTGCCTTATCCATCTGCACCGATAATCCATTTTAAAATAAAACCCCGCCCTTGCCGTGCGCAACATGATCCTTTGAACATGTTTTACAACATGCGGGGCCGCCGGGCTGCTTTCGACTTCCAGTGAAGGCATGTCGGCCACAGTCACATAATGGCCCCATTGATCGTTTTACTACGGTTCAAGGAATTGCTGCTGATCACGAACAGGGCAGGGTAAATCGGGTTTTCAATCAAAGATCAAATTCGTATTCTGACGCCTCTAACATCGCCTCACTTTCCTGTTTTCTCAAGAAATAATTTGTTAATTTATTGTGTCGCGCGGGAAACCTGTCCCGTTTTTTGCGGTCAGGCGGGCGCATTTTAGACATCCGGGCGCTGTTTCCGATTTATTCCACCTCCACCGTCACCACGCCGAGGATTTTTGTTTCGCGCCGCTGCAGCCATTGGCCAAACGTTTGAAGGGTTTGCCAATAAATGAACGCCGCCAGGGCTGCCAGGGCGAGGGAAAGAATCAAGTTGATTGGAATCCAGCCCGGCAAACCGGCTTTTTGCCACAGCCATCCGGCCAGCGGTGGCACGAACACGGGGGAGATCAGTGCCGGGAAAATAAGCTGGCGCAAAACCAGGGTCAACTGTGCCAGACCGGACATTTTGGTCGGTTTCATTGAACCGGGTTGAATGCGCCAGGGCGCAAGGATCGAAAGCAAATTTCCTCCGATGGCTGCGAGCAACAGGATCGTCGCCAGCTGAAACAACGCGGCGAGAATCACCGGCAGGGACAGCTGCAGGCGAATCGAAATGAACCCCAGCACCAGCAAGGCGGGGATCGTGCTGGCGGGCAGGCATGCCAGGTTTTTTCCGAGCAGGATCAGCCGTCGCTCCGCGGGTGAAAGCATCAAAGCGCGGAACCCGTCACGGTCGAAGCCGAATTGGTTCGCGAAAAATTGGGCGAGCATGAACACTGAAAATGCCATCGCCCCGGCGGCGATAAACGGTTTGACTGCCTCATTAGACTCCGGTTTGGCATCGGAGAAGAACATGGTGCCGAAAATAATCAGCATAATGTATGGAAATCCCCATGCCATTTTCACCTCCGGCGCGCGCAGCATCGAGCGGAAGGAAGCCAGCGCCAGCGCGGCGGCTTGTTCGGGAACCGCCGGAATACGCAGTTCAAGGAAACGACCGCGGGTTTGGACGGGCGCGCTGGCGGCGGTTGGCGGGGCGGCGGATTGGATCCGCCGGGCTGCCTGTCCGCCGGCTTCACCATGATAAAATTTTACCGTGGTGCGATAGGCGCGGCGCAGGCCCAGCGCGCCGATAACGGAACTGCCGAGGACGCCCAGCAACGCGGGCAGGGGATGTCCCTCCGCAACGGCCCGCGCTCCCAGCGGCACCCACAACGGCGGAATGAATTTCTGCGCTGCAAGGAATTGATTGAAATTGTCTCGTTCCGCGGAATTGCGCGCCTGCCGTTCTTCGCTGGTAACCGGCGGCTGATTGGGCTGGTGATTGTGACGTTGAATGACATTGAAGTAGAGGTTGGGCGCCTGACCCAGCAACACGAACGCCAGCGTGATGCCCATGATGATTGCGCGGCGGCGGCGCGGGTTCGTCATCATGGCCGCCAGCCAGCCGCGCAAACAGTAAGTCCACGCCGTAATCATGAAAACCATGCTCAGCGCGAGCGGAATCAACAGCAACATTTCAAATCCGCGCGTGATGGCCAGGCCGATGGCCAGACCCAGCATTGCCGGCACGCAGAGGACGATGCTCAGCGCCAGGTGTGACACGAGGTAGTTGATGACGAACATCTGGCCGAGCGCGACCGGCAGGTGCATCAATCGTTGAAGGTCGATGGTTTCCGAACGTTGCAACTCGGTCAGCAGGCCAATCAGCCAAAAGAAGAGGAATACAACCGTGATGCCAAACCAGACGAACATGACGGCCGACGGCGAGGCTGTGCGCAACCCAAAAACCGCGCCGGCCAGGCCGCCGGCGAAACACAGAAAGCCCAGCAACAGTCCGATGCCGCCGATGAGCACGGCGAGCACCGCGCCCAATCCGCCGCTGCGCATCCATTGATTGCGTGTGAGCCGCCAGCGCAGCCAGAGAATCGTTTTGATCTGCTCCCAGTTCATTCCAGCCAGCTCAATTTTTGCGCTTCATGCTGGCCTTTGCCCACGACCGCGAGGAATTTGTCCTCCAATGAGGAGCCGTCACGCCGAAGTTCCTCCATCGTGCCCTGATGCACCAGCTTTCCCTGGGCAATGATGCCGACGTCGGTGCAAAGCTTTTCGACAATTTCCAGCACGTGCGAGGTCAGAAAGACCGTCGCACCGCGCTCGACGCATTGTTTGAGCGTGTCGCGTAAAACCCGGGACGCCACGGCGTCCACGCCTTCAAAAGGCTCGTCGAGAAACAAAAGGTCGGGATTGGGAATCAACGCCGCGGCCAGGGAAAGTTTCTTCTTCATTCCATGTGAAAATTCCAGCGTCAATTTCTTCTCCTCGTGTTCCAGGTTCATCATCACGAGCAATTCATCGCAGCGTTGGCACACGGTTTCCCGCGGCAAAAGATACATGCGCCCGATGAAGGTCAGGTATTCACGCGACGTCAGGTTGTCGAACAACGCAAGGTTTTCCGGCACGACCCCGATCCGGCGTTTCACCGCCAGCGCGCGTTTGGGATCGCTGATGTCCTCGCCGAGAATGCGGATGGAACCGGCGGTGGGCCCCAGCAAACCGGTCAGCATTTTAATGGTCGTGGATTTGCCCGCGCCGTTGGGGCCGAGAAAACCGTAAAAGCGCCGGGTTTCAACCTGAAGGCTCAATTGGTCGACGGCGCGAAATTGTCCGAAATCACGGGTCAGGTTGAAAGTCTCTATGGCCGCCGTCATGAATGTCCAACTCACGGCAGGCTACAAGGTGCCGGTGACCGGAGCAACCTTGAAAGCAGGTCACGCCGGCGGCGGTTTCTGATCCAGACAGTCCCGGATGGTTTGCGCGAGCTGATGCGGATGATAGGGCTTTTGCAGAAAGTTGCCGTCGCGAATCAACGAGGGATCCTTGCCCAGGATGTCAGTGCTGTAGCCACTGGTGTAAATCACCTTCAATTGCAGTTGCTCGGATTTCAAGCGTTGGGCCAGATCGTAGCCGGTCATTCCGTCAGGCATGACAATGTCCGTCAACAGCAATTGAATTTTGTCCCGATGTTTCTGCCACACGTCCAGTGCGGCGACGCCGGATTCCGCCATCAGTATCGTGTAACCGCAGCGTTGAAGGAGATTGCCGACGAGATGTCGCACCGCCGTTTCGTCTTCGACCAGTAAAATGGTTTCATGGCCGCCGGGCAATTTCTGTCCGGCGGCGGTGGCCCTGGGTTTGGCGGGTGTGCCCTTCGCCGCCGGCAAATGAATGCAAAACGTGGTGCCCTGGCCAGTCTGGCTGGTCACCGCGACCCACCCGTGATGCTGTTCGACAATGCCGTAAACGGTGGCGAGGCCGAGGCCGGTTCCCTTGCCGATTTCCTTGGTGGTAAAAAATGGTTCGAAGATGTGCGGAAGAATTTCCGGAGAAATGCCGCAACCCGTGTCGCTGACTTTCAGTTGGACATAACTGCCGGGCGATTCGCCGGCGGGCAATTGCGGGCTGTCTGCGTCGAGATTTTCCACCGAGGTGGAGATCAACAACTGGCCGCCCGTGGGCATCGCGTCGCGCGAGTTTACGGCCAGATTCAGCAGGACCTGTTCAATCATGCCCGCGTCGGCGGAAATGACCGCGAGTTTGGGGGCGTACTCGGTTCGCAGTGTGATGTCTTCACCCAGGATGCGTTGAAGCATCTTCGTCATGTTCCCGACGACCTCGTTGAGATCGAGCTCGACCATCTGCAGGACGTGTTTGCGGCTGAACATGAGCAACTGGCGCGTCAGACTGGCGGCGCGTTCGGCGGCTTGAACAATCTGGTGCGAGCAACCCGACCTTTCCACGGGGTGCAGTTGCGGGTTCAACAGCAGGGAGGCATTGCCTTGAATGACCGTGAGAATGTTGTTGAAATCATGCGCCACGCCGCCCGCAAGCTGGCCGATGGCTTCCATCTTTTGCGATTGACGCAATTGCGTTTCGAGTTTCTGGCGTTCGGCTTCGGCCTTTTTCTGTTCGGTCACGTCCCGCGTCAACGCCAGGACAAATTCAACCTTGCCGGTCGCGGAACGTTCGGGCATCAGACGCACCTCGAGATGGCGGGATCCATTCGACGCCGGCATTTCGAATTCGAAGCTCTGGGGCTTGTCCGTGTCAAAAACCGCCTGGGTGGCCGCATTCCACTCGGCTTGAGCCGGCAGGTTCAATTCCCCGTTGGTCCTGCCCAGGATGCCGGAGTCGGGCAGGCGCAACGCCTCTTCCAGGGTGCGGTTCACATAGACGAACCGGAATTCACGATCAATCCGCGCAACCGAGTCCGGCACATTGTCGGCCAGGGCACGATAGGATTCCTCCCGCGTGCGCA
>Ga0265338_10007601_pt1 | contig 13386 bp, 10 predicted proteins | sample 42126metaG_FD_193579 | JGI IMG/M metagenome (GOLD analysis project Ga0265338, IMG submission 193579) | Rhizosphere microbial communities from Carex aquatilis grown in University of Washington, Seatle, WA, United States - 4-21-26 metaG | ecosystem: Host-associated > Plants > Roots > Rhizosphere... | reverse complement strand
GAAAGTGAAGGGCCTCCCCCTCCCTCAAGGGGAGGGGGAGATCGCTGCTGGTGCCGTGGGTTATGCCTGCCGCGGGTCGAGGCCGACATGGATCAGCGTCTCGCCGGTGGCCATGACCGGACCGGAGTGGATCGCCAACACCACGCCGGCATGCGGGGTATGCGCCTCGCCTGCCTTGTCGCCGTGCAGGTCGAAATATTGGCCGATCGCCTGGCCCGCCTCGACCGTGTCGCCGCAGCGGACCGAACGTTGGAAGAGCCCGCCGCGCGTCGCGTGCACCCAGGCGAAGTTGGAGAAGTAGGTGAGCGGGCCATATTGCGTGACCAGGCCTTGCAACATGCCGAGGTGACGCATCACGTTGCGCAGGCGCTCGGCGGCGTCGCTCACCGCCTCCTCGGTGAAGTTCGCATTCTTGCCGCCGATTTCGGCCAGAAACGACGGGATGCCGTCTTGCGCAGCGGTCATCGCCGCGGCACCGGCCAGGATGTCCGCCGGCGCCGGCAGAGTGCTGGAAAAGCCGAAGGCGCGCGCGATGCCGTCCGCGACGCGGCCAGATTCGTTCGGCAGGTTCGGGAACAACGCCCAGCGCACATCGGGCGTCATCGCGGTATGCAGGTCGATGAAGAAATTGGCGTGGCGCTTCAGCTCCCGATAGACGGCGTAGGCGATCTGCTGGGTGAAGCTGCCGTCGGCGCGGCCCGGGAAGCAGCGGTTGAGGTCGCCGCCTGAGTAGCCCTCGAACGGGCTCATCCGCTGGTTCTTCTCGAAGGCGGTGACGTTCAACGCGGGCAGCGCGACCACGGTGCCCTTTAGAGTCTCCGAGGACAGACTATGCAGCAGTTCATGCAGCACGAAGGTGCCGCAATACTCGTTGCCATGGACGCAGGCGTGCAGCCACAGCACCGGGCCATCCTGCGCGCCGCGCATGATCATGACGGGTATTTGCACTGGGCGGCCGTCCGGCAACGCGCCTGTGTCCAGATAGCCGGTCGCCAGGCCTGGAGCGCTGGACACGGCGGTGCCGATTTCGATCGATTGCATCTGTGGTTCCTTCCGTCCGCTGCGCGTATCACGCGGCCCGCGGTTCAAGTCCGATATGAACGACGATCTCTCCGGGCGGCATCAGAGGCCCGGCGCCGGTGGCGAGCACGACGCCGTCCGCCGGGCTGGGCGTCTCCTCCACCAATTCGCCGAACACGTTGTAGAAGCGGGCGACCACCTGGCCTTTTGAGATGCGTTGGCCGCACTGCACCGCGCGCTTGAACAAGCCGCCGCGGGTGGCGGTGATCCAGGCGAAGTTGGAGAAGAAGGTGACGGGTCCCGGCGGCGGCGCTGCGCCGGGAAGCATGTCCAGCGCGCGCAACACGTTGCGCAGGCGTTCAGCGACGTCCGCCACCGTCTCCATGGAGAAGTAGGGGCCGAGGCCGCCGGCCTCCACGATCAGGCCGGGAATGCCGCCCTTGGCGCCCTCGATCAGCGACGATCCGCCAAGGATCGACAGCGGCGTGGGCAGCACATTTTCGTAGCCGAAGGCGCGTGCCATGGTTTCGGCCCGCGCGCCAGCGGGGCCATCGGCCGGGGCGAACAAGGCCCAGCGCGTGTCCGGCGTCATCGCGGTGTGCATGTCGATATGGACATCGGCGTATTTGCGGAACACCTGCCAGATGTGGTGCGCCATCTGGTCGGTCAGCGTGCCGCCCGGATTGCCGGGGAAGTGGCGGTTCAAATCGCCGCCGTTGTAGCCCTCGAACGGACTCATCCGCTGCTGGCGCTGGAACGCAGTGATGTTGAGCACCGGCAGTGCGACCACTGTGCCGCGCAGTTCGGCGGAGTCCAGCGAGCGGATGAACTGGTGGATCGAATAAGCGCCGCAATACTCGTTGCCATGCACGCAGCCGTGCATCCACATGACCGGCCCATCCTGCGCGCCTTGCACGATGACCACCGGAATCTCCATGGGGTAGCCCTCGGGTAGGTAACCGACCTGGAGCATTCCCTTGGTCACGCCCGGACCTTGCGAGTGCGCGCTGCCGACTTCGATATCCCGCATGTGTTCCTCCTAGACCCGCATGATCCTGCGCAGGCCAACCAGCTTTTCGATCACCAGGCCGAGCACTACGATCATGATGATCTGCACCGTGGTGATCGCGGCGATGACGGGCGAACTCTCCCATTGCACATAGGAGAAGATCTCGATCGGCAACGTCGTCGTGCCCGGTCCCGACAGGAACAGGGCGATATAGACATCGCCGAACGAGACGACGAACGCGAACAGGAAGGCGGACAGCACACCCGGCGCGACCAGTGGCACCACCACCTCGAACAGCGCGGTCAGCCGCGAGGCACCCAGCGTCATGGCCGCGGCTTCCAGTTGCGCGTCAACGCCGTCCAGGCTGGCGATGATGCCGGCCACGGTGAATGGGGTGCAGATCAGCACGTGCCCCGCCAGCAATGACGCGAAGTCGGGAATCGGAACGAAGTTCAAGACCAGCAGCAGCGAGATGCTGATCAGGAGATGCGGGATCAGTAACGGCAGCATGGCGAGAGATTGCACGACCCCGCCGTGCCGCTGCATCAGCCGCTTTGCCGCATAGGCGGTAAAGAACCCGATGACGGTCGCGATGATGGCTGCGCTGATGCCGAGCACGAGACTGAAGCGGAAGGCCGCGGTGAAATTGTCGCTGTGGAGGAACTCGGCGTACCAGCGGACGGAAAATCCGGGCGGCGGAAACGCCATCGAATGGGTCGGACTGAATGAGGTGGCAACAATGACCGCTATCGGACCGAGCAGAAAAAGGTAGACCAGAGCGACGAACAGGCGGAGTAAGATGGGGGGGAGCGCGCGGAGCGTATGGCTTGCGTTACGCACCGGCAGGCCAGTGGCGAACGCCATGCCGTCGCGGTTTGTGAGATCAGCCTGGGCGGGGAGCACGGCGGTTCGCCCGGATCTGGATGGTCACGAAGCAAAGTTGCAGCACCAGCAATATCGACGCGCAGGCCGAGGCCAATGGCCAGTTCAGCGTGTGCAGCACCAGGTCGTAAATTGTCTGCCCGAGCATCTGTACCGCCTTGCCGCCCAGCAATGCGGGTGTCACCACGGCGCCGGCGGACAGGGTGAAGACCAGCAGCGAGCCGATCATGATGCCGGTGCGGCTGAGCGGCAGCGTGACCTCGATGAATGCCCGCAGCCGGCCGGCACCCAGCGTATCAGCCGCTTTCACCAGGTCGGCATCCTGCGACGCCAGCGCGGAGATCAACGGAAAGATCATGAACGGCAGCAGGATGTGCACCAGCGCGACCACCACGGCGGTCTGCGTGTTCAGCAGTTGCAACGGAGTGTGGATGATGTGCAGCGCGATCAGGAACCGGTTGACCAGCCCTTCCGATCCCAGCATCACGATCCAGCCATAGGTTCGCACGATTTCGCCGGTCATCAGCGGGGCCACAACCAGGAACATCAATACGCCTCGCCAGGCGCTTTGACCGCGTGCCAGCACGTAGGCGACGGGATAGCCGACCAGCAGAGCGAATACCGTGGTCAGCGCGGCGATCTTCAGCGTCAGCAGGATGATGCTGCGATAGAACGGATCCAGCACGATGCGTCCAAAATTCGCCAGCGTGAGGACCGGCTGGAAGAGATCGATGGCATCGTATCGCATCACCCCGAACGCCAGGAAAAAGCTCACGGGCGTCAGCAGGAATACCGTGTACAGCAGCGCTGCCGGAGCGAGGAACGCGGCCAGCAGCTTGCGGCTGGATTGCATCAGGACGGCCTCGGCAGCACCCGGCAGGCGCGCGGCACCACCCAGACTGCTTCGCCCGGCGCGAAGCCGCGGAACTCATCCTGGCTCGGCTTGGTGCACAGCAGCGAGTGACCGGACTCCATGTCCAGTTCGAAGGACATCAGATCGCCGCTGAAGACGCGCCGGCGAATGCGGGCGGCCAGCGCGTCCTGTCCGATCGGCGGATGCTTGTGCAGGTCGATTCGCTCGGGCCGCAGCATGAGATAGACGGGGTCCCTTGCCGTGAAGCCCGGTCGCGCCGCGATCCCCGACAAGTTCAGGGTTTCCGACAGCGCCACCATCACCTGCGGTCCGTCGGCGTTCACGACGTGGCCTTCGAGCAAATTGACGTTGCCGATGAACTCCGCGGCGAAACGAGTGGCGGGTGTGTCGTAGATCTCCTCGGGGCGGCCCGATTGCTCGATGTGGCCGTGATTGAGCAGGATGACGCGATCGGACATTTCGAAGGCTTCGTCCTGGTCGTGGGTGACGAACACCGTGGTGATGCCGACGCGTTGCTGGAGATCGCGCAGTTCCTGCCGCATCCGCTTGCGAAGCTGCGCGTCGAGATTCGAAAGCGGCTCGTCGAGCAATAGAATCCGGGGTTCGATGACCAGTGCGCGGGCGAGCGCGACGCGTTGCCGCTGCCCGCCGCTGAGCTGGTCGGTCAACCGGTCCTCCACCCCGGGAAGGCCGACAAGATCGAGCATCTTGCGCACCCGGACGCGGATTTCGTCACGCGGAATTTTCCGCATGCGCAGGCCGAATGCGACGTTCTGGAAGACGGTGCGATGCGGGAACAGGGCGTAGCTTTGGAACACTACGCCCATGCCGCGATGGCGAGGTTCGAGGTCCGTGACATCCCGCCCACCGATCACCACGCGGCCGGCGGTGGGCTGTAGCAGCCCCGCGACGATGTGCAGCGTCGTGGTTTTGCCGCACCCGCTCGGACCGAGCAAACTTATGAACTCGCCGTCGTCCACGGTGAAACTGATCGGCCCGACGGCGGTCACGTCCCCATAGCGCTTGACGATGCCGTCGAGAACCAGAATGGGCTCGGCCATGTCGGGTTTCCTGATCGCCGGTCAGGCGCCCAGCACCTCCTTCTGCCAACGCTCCTGGGCATGGTCGCGGTTCTTGAACTGCGCCAGGTAGTCGAACTTCCGCTGCAACGCGCCGATCGCTTCAAGTTCGGCGTCGCTGACGGCGAGATGTTTCAGGTCCGGCGGCAGGTTCTTCATCGCGTCAAGGTTGGTGGGTGGATATCCGGTCAGGCGGGAGAACGCGATCTGCTTCTCCGCGTCGAGCGTGGTGTTGACGAATTCCTCGGCCAGCGCGATCGAGCCGGCGGGGCGTTCGTTGATGATGGTCGTGTTCCAAATCCAGCTCAGGCCACCTTCCTTCGGCAACACGAAGTCCACGGTGGCACCGGCCTGTTTGGCCTTTTCGGCGCGCGCGCCGAACAGCGGACAGATCCAGACGTCTTCCGATAGCAGGACCTGCTGGGTTTGCTCGACGTTCCTGGTGATCTGCGCCTTGTTCTTCTGGAACAGCTCTTTCATTTTGGCGATGCCCGGATCGATATTGTCCGCCGTGCCGCCGGCAATGGCGTTGATGCCGTAGAACACATCCTCGCCGACCCAGACCCAATCGGGAAAGCCGACCTTGCCCGCGAAGGCCGGGTCCCAAAGATCGAACCAGGATGTGATGGGGCGCGTGATTTTCTTGCTGTTCCACACGATACCGTACGGTGTGTGGACCTTGCCGACGAGGTACTTGTAGCGGAACGCCGGGTGGATCTTGGCAATGTTCGGTATGCGGTCCGGCTTCCACTCGACCGCCGCGCTCAGCGCGCCCAACTGGCTTGAGGTGTTCTGGTTCTCGTGGATGAGGTCCCACTCGGGACGGCGGCGCTCTGAGATGACCAGCGGCTCGAAGCCCAGGCCGGTCTTCCAGATGACCTTGGTTCCGTGCGCCTGCGCGAAGGGAGTTACGAAGGTCTGATCGAACCAATCCTTCCAGGTTCCGCCGGGGAACAGGATGCGCAACTCCTCGGCGTCTGCTGCGCGTGCCGTGCCGGGCGCGCCCAGCAGGGCGGTGCTGCCAATGCCGGCCGCACCCTGAAGCAACCTCCTGCGCGACACCTTCGACCCGAACCGATGATTACTGCTCATCGCATTGTCCTCACTAACGAGATTTGCCTGTTGCCGACTGCTTCGATTGGGCGGCGCGCCGCGGCACGATCGATCTGGCGACGTGCTGTCGTGCGACGGCACCGGCGCCTTCGGTCACCGTAACGGGACGCTTGCGCAGGGGATCGCCGGTCTGCGCTGCGATCCGGTTGGCTGCCGCGACCACTTGCGCAACGATCCGCACTTGCTCTGCGGCATCGGCTGCGCCGGCGGGAAACGACAGCGCGAGTCCGACGGGGTGCTGGTCTTGCGCGCCGCCCACTGCGGCGGCGACCGCGCGGATGCCGGGGAAGGTCGCTTCGGACACGTCGGCCCAGCCTTGCCGCCGCACGGCTGCCAGGTCCCCCAACAGCGCCGCCCGCGACTTCCGCAGGCCGGTCGGCGCGTGCACCATGACAGAAGGCAACATCGTGCGCAGCATTGCGTCTGTTTCGCGCGCCAGCAGCGCGAGGCCCATCGCCGTGGCGAAAGCCGGAACGCGGTAGCCTGGCTCCAGCACGATCTGCACCGGGTAACGCCCCTGGGTCATCCGCAGGATGACCAGGTCGGTGCCATCGAGGGCGCCAACATAGCCGGTGAACCCGGTTTCTGCGGCGAGCCGCTCGACCGCGGCGGCAACCAGATCGAGGGTCTTTGTTCGTGCCCGGTAAAGCTGCCCTAGCCGCAGCGGCAAGGGTCCGACGGAGTAGCGCTTGCTGTCCTGGCATTGTTCAGTCAGGCCGCGGTGCGCCATCGTCTTCAACACGCGGGATGCCGTGCTTTTGGGAATTCCCAGCCGCCGCGCGACCTCGGTCACCGCGAGTTCAGGTGAATCGGGGTGGAAGCAGTCCAGAATGTCGAGCGCGGTTTCAAGCGTGCTCATGTTCCCCCATTCGCAACCCTGTTGCGCTAATTGGTACGGGAGCCGCGCTCTGGCGTCAATGGAATATTGGCCGGTTGACGGCCCCAAGCCGGCATGTACCGCTTGTGCAAGACGGTGCAATCCCCTTGGTTATGCGGGCGACCGAGGTCTCGGATGGCTGATTCGAAATACCGCTTGTCAGGTCGGCTTGACGCCATGAAAATCGTGGTGCAGGTTTTTACGGAACTGTGTTGCTGTATGTGGAACACTTGAGTCCCGGATGCGATCGGCTTCCGGTCTTGAACGGTCCCTTGCTACGAGGGCCGCAATGCAGGGCTAACATTCGCTTACCGGGTGAAAAGGAGACTGCCGCGTGGAAACAATCATCGTTGGCTCGGCAAGAGCAGAGGGCGCCGGGCGGTTCCAGGGTATGCTCAAGGTTGGCTCCATGCCGGATGGCGTGCCGATCGAACTGCCGGTGATCATCGTGCGTGGCGCGCAGGCCGGTCCGGTGATGTGGTTGCATGGCTGCGTACACGGCAACGAATATTGCGGCGCCTACAGCATTCACGAATTCACCCGTTCGCTCGATCCGGCGCATATCACAGGCGCTGTCATCGCACTGCCGATCCTGAATATCACCGGGTTCCGCTCACGCCAACGCTCGAGCCCGTTCGAGATCTTCAACAACACCGACATGAACCGCTGCTTCCCCGGCAACCCGGACGGCGGCATGACGGAGCAAATGGCATACGTCGTGTTTACCGAGTTGAAGCGCTACGCGACGCATTTCATTGACTTCCACACCGCCTATACGGCCGACACGCGATGGGCGCTGTATGCCGATCTCGGCGGGGAGGTCAGCCGCGTGGGGCGGTTGATGGCGGAGGCATTCGGCTTCGAGAACACGCTGCCGACACCGCACGGCACCCTGCAAACCTCGGCGCTGATGGCAGCGGGCGGTGAGGGGATTCCTGGGTTTCTGGTTGAAGCCGGTGGCGTCGGCCCGGCGTTCACACGGGAAACCGTGCTCGATGTGGCCGAGCGGTTGCGCAATATCGGCCGCGCCATCGGGCTGTTGCCGGGCGCAGTGACACCGTATCCGCCGCTCACGACGTTCTCCAATTTCCATTGGGCAACGGCGCCGCGCGGGGGATTGTTTGCTGCGGCGGTGAAGTGCGGCGATACGGTGAAAAAAGGCCAGAAGATCGGCACGTACTATAATCTGTTCGGCGATGTGGACGATGAGGCGACCGCCCCGGCGTCAGGCGTTGTGCTCGCCATCAATCCCGGTCCGATCATTCCACAGGGCGACGTGATGATCCATATCGGACTCGATCCAACCAGGGCGTAAGGGCCCATGGCAGAATAACTGTGCCATTTGGCGGACAGACGCCGGACCGTGTGGCTATCCGCGGATCAAACCCCGTCCAACCGATCCGCCAGGATGAGTTCGGCGGCGCGCTCGCCCACCATCATGGTGGAGCAGGCGATGAAGGTGCCAGGGATGTGCGGAAAGACCGATGCGTCGGCGATTCGCAGGCCGCGCGTGCCGTGCACCCGCAACGCTCCGTCCAGTACACCACCTGCTTCACGCTTGCCGATCGCGCAGGTGCCAGTGGCATGGTGACCCCAGGCATGGTCGCGCACGAAGCTCGCGAGTTGCTCATCCGTGGCATTGGCGGAACCCGGAATCTCTTCCGCCTCGATCACGTTCGTCGCAATCAGGTGCGCGGTCATGCGGCGGACGAAGCGGATGCCGGCGACCACCGCGGCCAGGTCGTCATCCGCGCCGGCACCCGCAAAGGAGTTGAACAGGATGCCCGGTGGATCGCGCGGGTCTGCTGAGCGCAACGAAACCCGTCCGGCGCGATTGACAGTGTGGGCCTTCAGGATCGCCCAGGTCAGATATTGGTGGCTGTCGGCAATCAGTCTCGAATAGCCGGGGAAATAACCCCGGAAATTGGCCAGCAGCGCCATGCAGACAAGGTCCGGCAGCGCCACGTCCGGTGCGGATCGGAGCGTGACAGCGAGTGCCGTGCCGTTAGAGGTATACATGCCCTCCCCGCGTGTCCACGCGTGGTACACGGGGTCATCTCGTTCGAACCGCGCGCCGTTCAGCACCGACCACGGCCTGGTCATGCGGTTGACCACGCCGACCTCATAGCGGTCCTGCAAGTTGGTGCCGACGCCTGGCAAATCGACGATCGAGCGGATGCCCAGAGCCGCGCATGACGCCGCGTCACCGATGCCTGACAGCATCAGCAGTTGCGGCGTGTTGAAGGTGCCACCCGCCAGGATGATGTCGCCGCGCGCGCGGAGCACGCGGGTTTCTCCGTCGGCTTCGCTTGGCGCTGCATGCGCGCGATAAAGCCGCGCACCCTTGCGGTATTCCAGTCCGGCGACCGTGCCGTCCGGGTCCAGCAGCACGCGCGTCGCCAGCGCATCGGTCTCGATCCGCAATCGGTCCGGAAATCGCGCAGCGACGTCGAGCACGCGTTCCCGCGTGCCGATACGGTGGTGGCCGCTGGTGGTGAGCGGCAGATAGCACAGGCCCGCGTAGCCGGCTTGCGCCTGTCGCCGATCGTTCGGGTCGCCCTGATCCTTCAACAGCCGCCACAGCTCATCCAGCTTGCGTCCCTGGTCGTCCAGTGCAACGAGGGCCGATTCCAGCACCAGCCGCAACAGGTCGTCGTCCTCGATGGCGTTGGCCGGCAACGCCCGTTCGGTCGGCAGCCAGCCACGCCAGCCATGCCCGGTCGGATCAACAACGCCTAGCAATCCGGGCTCCCGCCACTCCGGGCGATGGTGGCAATCCTCGATAGCCTGGAAATGCCGCTGCATCGCGGCGCCGGACCAGCCCGGATCGCCGGTGGCCGCCGCAATCGCATCCCAGTCGGCATCGGGCGCGGCCAGGAAGATCATGGCGTTGTGCGCGGTGCAGCCGCCGATCCCCGCGGCCCGCGGATATAGCACACCGCCCTGTGCCGGCCGGTCGTTCGGATCGCGCGCCTGCTGCACCGGATCGGCGTAGTGGCGGATGAAAAAATCCCAGCGCAGCGCTGGGTTTTCTGATGCGAAGGCATGGAAGGCCGGCACATCGTAATCATCCGGCAGCCGCGGATCGGCCGCGTCACGCGTATCGGCACCAGCTTCCAACAGGATCACCCGCCGCCCGGCCTCGGCCAGCCTCGCCGCGAGCGTGCCGCCGCCGGCGCCAGCGCCGACCACGATATGATCGCAGTCGGCCTCTGTGACGGATGATGCGGCGGACACGAAATCAGAACGTCTTCAGGAACGCGATCAGCGCGCGCTTGTCGTCGTCCGACAGCGCCGGTTCTCCGGCGACCTTGCCCGTGCCGAAATAGTGTCCGCGATTGACCACGAAGTCCGGGCACTTGCTGAGTGCCAGCATCGGCTGCGCCAGATTGGCAAACTTCTGCCGCAGATCGGCATCCGTGGCGTCGGCCGGCGCACCTCCCAGGTCCTGCAGCAAAGCCTTCGCCAGGTCCAACACCTTTACGGCATGCGCGGCCTTCGCCACCGGGTCATTGGTCTCGGCCAGAAGCTGGATGTTGGCCAGCAGATTGACCGGAACACCCGCCGGAATCGGGCCGATGACGATGCCGGAATCGGTGAAGACCTGTGGCAGCCCGCTCTGCAGCAGGCCTTTCAGCGGCTTCAGCGCATCCGGCACGTAGCCGTCCGGGATAGTGATCGCGCTGCGCACCGTCGTTCGATCGATCACGCCCGGCACCGCATCGCCGAGGATCGGGTCGCGATCGCGCTTCTCCGGCCACAGCAATTGTTCGATCGACGCCTGGAACACCTTCATGCGGGCGTCGACCGATGGGTCCTGGCTGAACGGGCCGAGGCTGTTGTTGAGCAAGAAGGGCGCCGTGGACCAGACGCTGATAAGAGACGGCGGCCTGGTATAGCCGCGTCCGCCGGCCGGCATGTGCCACTGGTATGGCTTGCCGGTGAACGGATCGTGCACGGTAATGTCACCGACTGACGGCAGGTTCTTGTAATCCTCCGACGAAAAGTTATCCCAGATATTGCCACGCAGCGCGTTGGTGGCGAGCGGGCTGCACGCATTGGTTTGCAGCAGCGTCACCGGCACGCGGAACTCTGCCGAAAGGTAGTTGCCCTCGAGGAAATCCGGCGCGTGCACGATCGCCTGCATCTTTTGTTTGAAGTCGTCGGTCTTGGTCCACGCCCAATAGGCGTTCCAGCAGGTCAGGTATCCCGGGCCGTTGCAGCCTGTCGGGTCGAGCCCCGCCGCCGGTGCCGGCGCCTTGCTCGAATGGCAGCGCGCGCAGGTGTCGGCGAACACCGTCTTGCCGCGATCCAGCACCGCTGCGTCCGTTTCAAGATACTTCGCGCCACCCGGGGCATCGCGCAGATAGTCGGGCCGCGCGGCCTGCAGGAAGAACAGCGCGGTCGCCGGCGTCTGCGCCTCGGTCGCCTGCCAGTAGGCCGAGTTATGCTCCGCCGATGCGATCGGGATCGGGGTGATCGGCTTGCCGCCAAGCACGGCGTTGAAGTGCGTCAGCCATTCCTCGCTGAACAGGCCGATATTGATGTAGACCCGGTTGAGTGCACCCAGCGCGCCGACCGAATCCGAGCCGTCCTTCAACACGCGCGGCGTGAACACCGTGTTGGGCGGCTGGTAGAACCGCGTCAGCGCGGGATCCTTCGTGTAGTTCTGGAACTGCTTGTTGTTCAGCTCGCCGCCGGCCAGCCGTTCCTTGCCCCAACGCATCGCATGGTCGAGCCTCGCGCCGAGCGAATAGATCGCATTCATCGTGCGCGGATTGTTGATGCTGTCGGTGGACACCAGCGACGTATCCATCGCGCCGGGCCGATAGGTGTGCACGAGTTGGAAAAAGAAGTTGCTGGCGCGGCTGTCATAGATGAACAGCCGATCGACCCACATGTACTGCGCGCCGACGGTGGAACTGAGATCGGCGAAGGCAGGATGCGCGGGATCGGCCGGCGGATGGATCGGGCTCGGCCCGACATGGCAGAAGCCGCAGGTCATGCCGACGCGGTACGGCCGGACCAGCTTGTCATTGTCGTAGTATTTCTCGTCGGTGTAGTACCGCTCCGCGTCCCACGCGCGCTTCGCCGCCTCGTCGAACGCCGGATTGGGGAACAGCCGCAGCCCGACAATCCCGGTAGGCTCGCCGTAATACGATCCGACCGGCACCGTAGTGCCGCGTGCGCCAATCTTCACGCCGGGATATTTCTTCGCATCGGCGAACGGGTCGGGCGCGCAATCGCCGCGCCGCTTGTCCAGCCAGAGACCGAAATGGTCGGGATCGGGTCCGGTCGGCTTGTCGAAGCAGGGCTCGTTGACCAGACCGAGATAGCTCCAGCGAGAGTCACGATTGGATTTCAGGCTGGGATGCGAACTGACGACCTTCAGCAGATCGAAACCACCGAAGGTGGTCGCGGTCATGCCGTCCCAGAACTTGTCGTTGCCGCCCGACCACACCACCCAGGTGTTGCGCCCTGCGACCTGCTGCGGCGTCAGCTTGATGCCGCCATCCATGTCGTGGAAGTAGTCTTCATTGGCGGCGGGAAACGAGGCCGCGGTGCGGCCGGCGCGCAGCGCCTCATCACGGATCGGCTCGCCGCCGTCCGACCGGACAGAACCTGCAATGACAGCGACCGCTATCATTACGAGAAGTGCGCCCCAGCGTCGCATCGTTATCCTCCGTCCGACGGCATGCGCGACCGCATCAACCGGTGCGCAAAACCGTTAAAGAATTGCATCGGGACTTGCAAGGCGGGTTGCCACGGTCCGCCTGGCGTCGTCAGGTTTCATCAGGTAGATGGCCGTCGAGTTGACCATAAATATCGATGTTCGGCGCGATCAGTTCTTCTGCTCGCTTGCGCAGTTCGGCGAGGGTCAGCGGCAGCGGTTGGGCTCGCGACAGGTCATCGCCGCCCGCGCAGATTTGCTCCATCTCGTGCGCACCGAGCGCGCGATAAGCCTCGAACTGCGATTCGCCGAACCATTGCTCTGACGTCGATTCGTCCGGGAAGGTCGGGTTGGCCTCCGCATAGCTGCGGATGTCCGGCGGTTCGTTGCCCTGATAGGTGGGCCGCAGATACAGCAACCAGCCGGGCTCGGACGATCCCGGATACCAGATCTTGCCGATCCAGGCGAAGGCGCTTTCGCGCGGTGGCCGCGCGCAGGCCGCAACATCGAGGGAGTCGAAGCGAATGCGCACGCCAAAATCGATGTACGCCCTGCGCACCGCGTTGCCGAGATCGGCCAGCGCCGCAGCCGGGTCGCAGCCTGCCTCGCTGACCACGATGAACCGGCAGCGGCGGCGCACCATTTCGTAGATGCCGAGATTGTCGAAATGGCCGCCGTCGGACAGATAGATCCAGCGCCCCGTCGCGGTGGTCAGGTTGGCAAGTTCCTGCAGCATGGTCAGCAGGCCAAACCTGGGGCCCTCGCTGCGGAAATCCGGGCCGGACGGATTGCCCAGCCACCAGCACAGCCGAATGTTGAACAGCATCAGCAGGAAGCCAAGCAAGGGCGACGAACTGTAGC
>Ga0265338_10007600_pt1 | contig 13391 bp, 11 predicted proteins | sample 42126metaG_FD_193579 | JGI IMG/M metagenome (GOLD analysis project Ga0265338, IMG submission 193579) | Rhizosphere microbial communities from Carex aquatilis grown in University of Washington, Seatle, WA, United States - 4-21-26 metaG | ecosystem: Host-associated > Plants > Roots > Rhizosphere... | reverse complement strand
GTGAGCTGCATGAGACTGACGTGCCAGTTGATCCCGGCGACGCCGACTCCGTTGTTGCCGACCGCGCCGATGATCCCAGCCACGTGCGTGCCATGGCCGAGGTCGTCTGATGGATCGCTCGTGTTGCTGACGAAGTTCCAGCCCGGGACGAGGTTCGCCGCGAGGTCGGGATGGCTGAAATCGGCGCCCGAGTCGAGCACGGCAACCGTGATGTTGGCGCTCCCGGTCGTTCGAGCCCATGCTGCCGGAGCCCCGATCGCCTGCAGAGCCCACTGGGTCGAGGACAGCGGGTCGTTCGGAACCGCTGCTGCCCGAACAACGAGATCCGGAACGGCGTACTCCACACGTGGATCGCGGGAGAGCGCGGCGACTGCGGCGGCCACCGATTGGCCGGCTGGAAGGCGGAGCAGTTCGAGCCTCGGCACCAGGTGGTATGCGGTAGCGACGCTCGCCTCGACGTCGGCACGAGCCGCCGTCCGCGTAGCCGTCTGCGTCCCGGCGCGAAAGCGAACCAGCACACGATGCGGCACGACACTCGTCCCAGGCGGAGTCCTCATCACTCCATCCGGCGACACGGCCAACCCTCCGCGAGACGGACCGGCAGACACGACCTGCAGCCCAGACCGGCCCGCGGCGACGCGTCCCGCTGGCGCCGCCGCGGCGGCCGTCGGCCCGAAGACGACGAGGAAGGATCCAATCACGACGGAGAGGGAAAGAAGCCGACTGTTCGTTGGCGGGCGAAATCGCTCCATCCGTCTGTCGTCGGCCGCAAAGAGGGCCGAGAGATCGGGGAATGCCCGGACGGGCTACGTGGATCGCCGCGGCGGTGGCTACGTACGACGGGCCAGAGTCAGGCCAGACGACGGGCCCCCAGTACCATCGCCGACGGGATGGATCAAGGCCGCATACGCAACTTCTCGATCATCGCGCACATCGACCACGGCAAGTCGACGCTCGCCGACCGCATCCTCGAGGTGACCGAGGCGGTCTCCGCGCGCGACATGCGCGACCAGCTCCTCGACTCGATGGACCTCGAGCGCGAGCGCGGCATCACGATCAAGGCGCAGGCCGTCCGGGTCTCGTGGAAGGGGCACGAGCTCAACCTCATCGACACGCCCGGCCACGTCGACTTCACGTACGAGGTGTCGCGCTCCCTCCAGGCGTGCGAGGGCGCGCTCCTCGTCGTCGACGCGGCGCAGGGGATCGAGGCGCAGACCCTCGCGAACGCGTACCTCGCGATCGAGAACGGTCTCGAGATCGTCCCCGTCGTGAACAAGATCGACCTCCCCGCGGCCGACCCGGACGGCACCTCCGTCGAGGTCGCCGACCTGCTCGGGGACGATCCTGCGCGCGTCCTGCGGATCTCGGCGAAGACGGGAATTGGCGTGGGGGAGGTGCTCGACGCGATCGTCGAGCGCGTCCCGGCGCCCGCAGGTGAGAGTGCCGCGCCCGCCCGGGCGCTCGTTTTCGACTCCTCCTATGACCAGTACCGCGGCGTCGTTGCCTTCGTTCGGATCGTCGACGGGTCGTTCTCGACGCGCGAGGGCTTGCGGACGATGGCCACCGGCACGCGCTTCGACGCGGAGGAGCTTGGCTTCTTCTCGCCGACGATGACGCCGGTCAAGACGCTCACCGCCGGCGAGGTCGGCTACGTCGTCACCGGGCTGAAGGACGTCTCACTCCTCCGCGTCGGCGACACGCTCACGTCCGTCAAGCGTCCCGCGAGCGAGCCGCTCCCCGGCTACAAGGACGTCAAGCCGATGGTCTTCGCGGGCCTGTTCCCGACGGACTCCGACGCGTACCCGGAGCTCCGCGACGCCCTCGAGCGGCTCAAGCTCAACGACGCCGCGCTCGTGTACGAGCCCGAGACGTCCAACGCCCTCGGCTTCGGTTTCCGCTGCGGCTTCCTCTGTCTCCTCCACATGGAGATCGTCCGCGAGCGGCTCGAGCGCGAGTTCGACCTCGACCTCCTCGTCACGGCGCCGAACGTCGCCTACCGGGTCAAGGAGAAGAACGGGTCCGAGTGGGTCGAGGTGCACAACCCTGCCGAGTTCCCGCGCGAGGTCGAGGAGGTCGAGGAACCGTACGTCGCCGCCTCGATCATCGTCCCGAAGGAGCACGTCGGCGCCGTCATGGAGCTCAACAACGAGCGCCGCGGGACGTTCGACCGTCTCGAGTACCTCTCGCCCGAGCGCGTCCATCTCACGTACGAGCTGCCGCTCGCGGAGATCGTCCTCGACTACTACGACCAGCTCAAGTCCCGCACGCGCGGGTACGCGTCGTTCGACTACGACCACGCCGGCTTCAAGCCGGGGAACCTCGTCCGCGTCGATGTGCTCGTCGCGACCGAGCCGGTCGACGCGCTCTCGCTCATCGTCCACCGCGACTTCGCGTACGAACGCGGCCGTCTCCTTGTCGACAAGCTTCGCGAGGAGATTCCGCGCCAGATGTTCGACGTCGCCATCCAGGCCGCAATCGGCTCTCGGGTCATCGCGCGCGAGACCGTCAAGGCGAAGCGGAAGGACGTGATCGCGAAGTGCTACGGCGGCGACATCAGCCGCAAGCGCAAGCTCCTCGAGAACCAGAAGAAGGGCAAGAAGCGGATGAAGCAGGTCGGCTCGGTCGAGGTGCCGCAGGAGGCGTTCCTCGCCGTGCTCAACATCACCCAGGGAGGCAAGGGCTCGTGACCGGCCACGTCCGGCACCTCTACGTTCACCTGCCGTTCTGCGCGCATCGCTGCGGCTACTGCGACTTCGTCACCGTCGTCGGTCGTGGCGGGCAGCACGCCGCGTACGTCGACGCGCTGCTGCGCGAGCTCGAGCTCGAGGGCGCTGCGCTCGCAGATGACCTCGAGACGATCTTCCTCGGCGGCGGCACGCCGACCTTCACCGCGCTGCCGGAGCTCCTCCGGTTGCTCGAGGCGCTGCCCGCTGCGGAGGACGTAACGGTCGAGGCGAATCCCGAGACGGTGACGCCCGAGCTCGCCGCGGCGCTGCGGTCGGCCGGCGTCAGCCGCATCTCGCTCGGCGCGCAGACGTTCCGCCCCGAGCTCCTGCGCGTACTCGAGCGTGTTGCCGGTCCTGAGGACGTCCGACGCGCTGTGCATCATCTTCGTGATGCCGGATTTGACAACATTTCCCTCGACCTCATCTACGGGATTCCCGGCCAGAGCACCGCCGATCTCGCCGCCGACCTCGACGACGCGCTCGCGCTCGAGCCGGAGCACCTCTCCTGCTACGAGCTCGAGGCGAAGCCGGGGACGCGCTTCACCCATGCCTGGGGAACGGAGCTGGAACGGCAGGCCGAGGCGCTCGAGGACTACTTCGAGCGCGTCGTCGCCCAGCTGACCGGCGCCGGCTACCGCTGGTACGAGACGGCCAACTTCTGCCGCGCGGACGCGAGTGGGCGGGACTTCCGCTCGCGGCACAACCTGGCGTACTGGCTCGGCCGGGACTACCTCGGGCTCGGGATCGGCGCGGTCAGCACAATCGATGGGCGGCGCTGGCGGAACACGGCGGGGCTCGGGCGGTATCTCGGCGCCCTCGCGGCGGGACGGTCGCCGGAGCGCGACATTGAGTGCCTCGACGACGACGTCCGGGCGCGCGAGCGCGTGATGCTCGGCCTCAGGCTCGACGAGCCGTTGCGGGTCGACGGGTTGCGGGACGCGCTCGATCCCGCCGGTCTCGAGCGGGCCGAACGGCTCGGGCTAGCGCTCGAGTCGGAGGGGACGCTGACGCTCACGCGGCGCGGGCGCTTCCTCGGTGGCGGCGTCACCGCAGAGATCCTCGCTTAGCGGCGTGTCGGTGTCTGCCGAGGCTCCGGCTAAAATCTCCTGCAAATGCCGGAAACCATGCAGCTGAGCGAGCGGCAGGGAGCGATCCTGCGCCGCGTCGTCGAGGAGTTCGTCTCGACGAAGCAGCCGGTCGGGTCGAAGACGCTCGTCGAGCGGTCGGACCTCCGCGTCTCTCCGTCGACCGTCCGCGCGGAGCTCGCGGAGCTCGAGGCGCTCGGTCTGCTCACGCATCCGCACACGTCCGCGGGGCGCGTCCCGACCGAGGCCGGGTACCGGTACTACGCCGACGAGCTGCTCGGGCATCTCGAGCCGCAGCCTGCCGCGTTTCCGCTCGATCTCACGACGACGAGTACCGAGGTCGAGTCGGCGCTGCAGGCGACGACGGAGATGCTCTCGCAGGTGACGCGGCTCCTCGCGCTCGTCTCGGCGCCGCCGCTCGAGGTGACCCACATCCGCCACGTCGAGGTGCTGCTCCTCCAGCCGCAGCTCGTCATGGTCGTGGTCATCACATCCGCCGGCGGCGTCTCGAAGCGGCTCTTCCACTTCGACGAGCCGGTCGATCAGGGGCTCGCGCTCTGGGCGGGGGACTATCTCAACGAGGCAGTCTCCGGCCTCCAGCTCGGCACGGGTCTGCTTGCTCGCCGCTTCGACGACCCGAGCCTGTCGCCGCGCGAGCATGCGTTCCTCGACTCGCTCCGTCCGGCCTTCACGGAGCTCGTCTCGGCGGAGCAGCGCCTCTACGTCGGCGGGGCCGCCGACCTGCTCGGGGATGTCCGCGCCGAGGAGCTCGATGCGTACCGCAGCCTCTTCGAGCTCGTCGAGCGTCGCGAGGACATGCTCGACGTGATCGGCCGGCCGAGCACGTCCCAGCGCCCATTCGTGCGGCTCGGCCACGAGCTCGCGCATCCGGGCCTCGCGGAGGTCGCGCTCGTCGGCGCGTGCTACGGCCTCGTGCACAGGGCGCTCGGCGCCGTCAGCCTCGTCGGCCCGGTGCGGATGGACTACGAGAAGGCGGTCGGAGCCGTCCGTTCCGCCGCGCTCGAGCTTTCCCGCTTCGTCGAATCGATCTACGACGAAGCCTGATGGCGACGACCGACCGCGACTACTACGAACTGCTCGGCGTCCCCCGCGACGCCGAGGAGGCCGCGATCAAGCAGGCCTTCCGCCGCCTCGCGCGCGAACTCCACCCCGACGTCTCCGAGGCGCCCGACGCGGAGGCTCGCTTCAAGGAGGTCGTCGAGGCGTACGAGGTGCTCTCGAAGAGCGAGACCCGCGCGCTGTACGACCGCTACGGCCATGCCGGGCTGCGCAGCGGCGGCTTCCAGCCGGGGCATGTCGACTTCGGCAGCCTCGCCGACCTCTTCTCCGCGTTCTTCGGCGACGACGCCATGTTCAGTGGCCGCGCGCGTCATGGCCGCGGAGCCGACCTCGCCGCCACCATCGAGATCGACCTCGTCGACGCGGCGCACGGCGTCTCGCGCGATGTCCCGTTCGAGGTCGCGGTCACGTGTGCCAGCTGCGGCGGGAACGGCGCGGAGCCCGGCACCGAGATCTCGACGTGCCCGACGTGCGGCGGCGCCGGGCGTCTACAGCAGGTGACGCGGAGCGTCTTCGGCGAGTTCGTCCGGACGCAGGCCTGCCCCGACTGCGGAGGCTCGGGCCGGAGAATCGAGACGCCGTGCGGTGAGTGCCGGGGCGCCGGGCGCGTCGTCGAAGAGCGGACGCTCACGGTCGAGATCCCCGCCGGCATCCACGACGGGCAGCGGATCCGTCTCGGCGGGGAAGGTCACGCCGGCGTGCTCGGCGAGGCGGCCGGCGACGCGTACGTCGAGGTGCGAATCCGGCCCGACGACGTGTTCGTCCGGGAGGGCGACGACGTCTACACGATTGTCGGCGTCACGATCACGCAGGCCGCCCTCGGCGCCACGATCACGATCCCGACGCTCGACGGCGATGAGGAGCTCGAGCTTCAGCCCGGCACACAACCGGGCGAGACCGTCGTGCTCCGCGGCCGCGGCATGCCCGTCCTCCAGGGCTTCGGCCGCGGCGACGAGCGGATCCTCGTCAGCGTCCTCGTGCCGCGGCAGCTCACCGACGAGCAGCGCCGTCTCCTCCGCGAGTTCGACGAGCACGCCGACGAGCGCACGTACGACAAGCCCGACGGCTTCTTCGACAAGCTCAAGAGCGCGTTCCACTGAACCCAGTGGTCTGTCAAGTGATGGGCACGCGTCCCTGCCGCGCGAAAACCGAGCAGCGCAAGGACGCAGGGAGCGCCCATAGCGGTGTCCTATGGGCGCGACTGAGGACGCTGTGGTGCGACGGTTTGCAGCCGGCAGGGATGCCCTGACCATTGCTTGACAGACCACTAAAGCGCTACATCATCGTCGGTGGCGAGCCCGAGCTCGCGCTGCTCCTCCACATCTTCCCCGAGGGCGTCGAGGAGCTCGACGGCGCGTTCGCCGTTTACGCCGACCAGCCGCCGATCGGCTTCGACGTCGTCGAGGTCGAGGACGTCAGCGAGGGCTGGGAGGACTCGTGGCGCGCGTTCCACCATGGGATCACGGTCGGTCGGGTGTGGATCGGGCCGCCGTGGGAAGAAGCGCCCGAGGGAGCGATCCCGGTTGTCGTAGACCCGGGCCGTGCCTTCGGCACCGGCGCGCACCCGACGACGCGGCTCTGCCTCGAGCTGCTGCAGGCCGTCGAGCCCTCGAGCATCGTCGACGTCGGGTGCGGCTCCGGCGTCCTCTCGATCGCTGCGGCGAAGCTCGGGTTCTCGCCGGTCGCGGCGCTCGACCTCGACGAGGTCGCACTCGAGGTCACGGCTGCGAACGCTGTCGCGAATGGTGTCGCGATCGAGCTCGTGATCGAGCCGTCCCGCGCCGAGCTCGCGGTGATGAACATCGCGCTCGACGTCGTCGAGGGGATCCTCCCGACGCTTGACGTTCCGCGCGCGATCACGTCCGGCTACCTCGACCGCGACACGCCGAACGCGGACGGCTGGGTCTCGGTCGAGCGACGCGTCCTCGACGGCTGGGCCGCGGACCTGCTCGAATTCTGCCCGTGACGACGTTCGCCGTCCGTTTTCTCGGCTGCAAAGTCTCCCACGTCGATGCCCACGCGGTGCGCGAGCGGCTGCTTGCGGACGGCCACGCCGAGCTCGACCTCGGCGCCGACGTCGCCGTGGTCAACACGTGCTGCGTGACGAACGAGGCGGTGGCGAAGTCGCGAAAGGAGGCGGCCCGCGCGGCCCGCACGCACCGGCGTGTCTACGTCACCGGCTGCGGCGCGAACCTCACGGGCGACGCGTTCGCGGGACTGCCCGAGAACGTCGTTGTCGTCGCGGAGAGGAGCGAGCGGACGCCGGAGGTTGTCGCCGGCGACGTCGGCGCGATCGGCTGCGTCCAGGCCGACGCGCGCCTCGACCGCGTGCGCGCCTTCGTCAAGGTGCAGGACGGCTGCTCGTTCTCGTGCCGCTTCTGCGTCATCCCGCTCGTGCGCGGCGCCTCCCGCAGTCGCGCCGCTGACGCCGTGCTCGGGGAGATCCGCCGCCGTGTCGCGCAGGGGCACCGCGAGGTCGTCCTAACGGGGATCAACCTCGGGTGCTACCGCGACCGCACCGCCGCCTACGACCTGCCGCGGCTCGTGCGCGAGGCGGGGGAGACTCCCGGCCTGCGGCGGCTGCGGCTCTCCTCGATCGAGATCAACCACGTGAACGACGAGCTCGTCGCAGCGCTGCGCGAGACGCCGATCGCGAGCCGCCACCTCCACGTGCCGCTCCAGTCGGGCGACGACGGCGTGCTCCGCGACATGGGTCGGCGCTACTCGGTCGCGACGTACCTCCGCCGTCTCGAGCCGTTGCGCGGCGAGTTCAACCTCACGAGCGACGTCATCGTCGGCTTTCCGACCGAGGACGAGCGCGCCTTCGAGCAGACGCTGCGCACCGTCGCCGACGCCGGGATCACGAAGGTGCACGTCTTCCCATACTCGCCGCGGCCCGGCACCGTCACGGCCGCCGACGATCCCGTCCCGGCCCACGTGAAGAAGGAGCGCGGCGCGCGTCTACGCGCTGCCTCGCACGAGGCGTGCCTCGCGCACTGGCGTGCGAAGCTCGGCACGGAGGACGCCGTGCTCGTCGACCGACCGGGCCGCGGCTACGGCGACGACTACTCGCCGTGGCTCGTGCCCGAGGCAGCGCCCGTGGGCGAGCTCGTCCGCGTTCGCGCCGCCGGCGTCTCCGACGAGGGAGTACGCGCCGCGTGAACGACCAATGTCTCTTCTGCATGCTCTACCGCGAGGGCGACCATGTCGCGACGACGGACGGCTTCGTCGCGATCCGCGACATCAACCCGCAGGCGCCGGTGCACGTGCTTGTGATCCCCGAGCGGCACGTCGACACATTCCGCGACATCGGCGAGTTTCCGGCCGACGAGGCGAAGCGGATGCTCGAGTTCGTGGCGGACACCGCGGCGGCCGAGGGCCTAAAGGATTACCGTGTGGTCGTGAACGTCGGCCCGAGTGCCGGGCAGACGGTCTTCCATCTCCACTGGCACATCATGGGCGGCTGGGCATGAGCTTGATCGAGGAAATCGACGAGGAAATCAAGGACGCCATGAAGGCGCGCGACGCCGAGCGCCGCGACGCGCTGCGCCTCATCCTCAACGCGCTCAAGAACTCGGAGAAGGAGCTGCAGCGTCCGCTCTCCGAGGAGGAGGAGCTACAGGTGATGCAGCGCGAGCGGAAGCGGCGGCTCGAGGCGGCCGAGGCGTTCCGCGCGGGCGGCCGCGAGGAGCAGGCCGAGGCCGAGGAGCGCGAACTCGAGATCCTCGAGGAGTTCATGCCGGAGCCGCTCTCCGAGGACGAGATCGAGGAGATCGTCGACGACGTCATCGCCGAAGTCGGCGCGACGAGCATGGCCGACCTGGGCCGTGTGATGGCGGACGTGATGCCGCAAATCGCCGGGAGAGCCGACGGCTCCCAGGTCAGCCAGATCGTCCGCGAAAAGCTCGCTTAGCTAGCTCGCGAGTGCTGCGCACTCGCTCGCTGTTGGTGGAACTCCGCCGACCGGAGAGCGCGGTCTCCGGCCGGCTCCGTGCTGAGGGCTTGCTTGGGCCTCTCGTTGCGGAACGCCTCGTTCGTGGCGCGGCCGGTCGTGCGCCTGCGGCGCAGGAGCGGCAGCGCGCCTCCGTCGGGCCTCCGCGTAAGCCCGGCTTCGCCGAGTCTTACGCTCCGGCCTGTGCGATTCGTCGATCCAGCACTTAGGCCGGAGGCTAAGACAGCCGCGGCAGCGGCGACTTAGCCGCAGGCTTTCCCCGCTCCCGGCGCGCGCCGTAGGCGCCCGCCGCGGCGGGTAACGAGGTCTCAGCACGGAGCGCGGACGAGACCGCGCTCTCGGCCGCGGGGAGTTCCGTCACTACAGCGAGCAAGTCCGCAGGACTTGCTCGCTAGGGAACGCGGTAGGCGCCGATGAACGACGAGCCCCGCGCGGCGCGGCGAGGCTGTCGATCCGGACGGACCGAGCCTGTGTGTGGCGCGTCGACGAACTGCCCGTCGCCGATTATGCGCTCGGTTCAGACGGCGCAAAGGCCGGAGCGTAAGACCAGGCGAAGCCGGCTTACGCGGAGGCCCGACGAAGGCGCGCCGCCGCTCCTGCGCCGTAGGCGCACGACCGGCCGCGCCACGAACGAGGCGTCGCGCAGCAAGATCTCCAGCCAAGCCCTTCAGTACGGAGCGCGGACGAGACCGCGCTCTCGTCCGCGCGGAGTTCCGCCAACAGCGAGCGAGTGCGCAGCACTCGCTCGCTAGGGAACGCGGCGGGCGCCGACGAACGACGAGCCCCAGGCCGCGAGGCTGTCGATCCGCACGACCGAGCCGGTGTGCGGCGCGTTGACGAACTGGCCGCCGCCGATGTAGATCCCCACGTGGCCGAGGCCGTCGAAGAAGACGAGGTCGCCCGGCTGCATCTGCGACGTCGAGATCGGCTCGGTCGCGTCCCACTGCGAGACCGTGTAGTGCGGGAGCGAGATGCCGAGTTGCGCGTAGACATACATGACGAGGCCGGAGCAGTCGAAACCGCTCGGGCTCGCGCCGCCCCAGACATACGGGACGCCGAGGTACTGGAGCGCGATCCTCGCGGCCTCCGGGTGGCCGCTTCCGCCGCCGAGGATCGCCGGGACCGGGGGCAAGCTGTAGCCCGACGATTGCTGCGCCGCTGCTGCCGCCTGTTGTGCCGCGATCTGCGCGCGGAGCCGCGCCTCGGCCTCGGCCTTCAGCTGCGCCTCGCGCTGCGCCTCCTGCACCTGGAGCTGGTGGATCGACGAGTGGATCGACGAGAGCAAATGCTGCTGCTGCGCGAGCGCCGACTCGATCTGCCGCTTCTGCGAGGCGAGACTGAGCACCGCATGCGCGCGCTTGGCGCGCAGCTGCGTCAGGTTCTGCTGGCGCTTCTGGACAACCTGCTCGAAGTGGAGCGCCTCGCGACCGAGCGCCGTGTCCTGTTGGGACATGGTCTGCGCCGCCTCGGCGCGGTCGATCACCTGCGAGAGGCTCCTCGAGCCGGCGAGCACGTCGAGCGTCGTCGGCTTCCCGCTGACGTAGAGGGAGTAGATCCGCGCCATGATCCGCAGCTGCGCCGCGTGGAAGTTCGCGCGCGCAATGTGCAGCTTGTGCGTGTTGCTCTTGAGGCTCGCCGTGACCTGCCGGAGCTCGACCTGCGCGCCGTCGTAGCGTTGGATCGTCGACTCGAGATTGACGCCGATCCGCTCGACTTCGGCCCGCACGACGCGGGCGTGGTGCTCCTGCGCCCGGATCTGAGGCGTGGTGTGAGCCCTCGCGCTCGACGCGATGACTGCGGCGAGGGCGAGAGCACCGACGATGACGAGACCGTGGCGACTCATGAGAAATTGGGTACGAAGTACGACCCGGAGCCCGAAACGCTAGCTGAGGTTCCGGCTGAAGCCAACTTCGCGCCTATCGCGACGAGTCCTCCGCCCAGTCATTCTGGGGGCAAGCGGGCCTGCCGATGCTGCCTACACTGGGCTTGTGCAAACGGTTCTCGACGTTTCGAACGACGTCGCCGCCGAGCTCGCAGGTATCGGCGACGGGATACTCGACGCCCTGCGGGAGCGGCTCGGCTGCACCATCAATCTGCGCGGAAACAGGCTCACGCTGACAGGCGACGAGGTGAAGGTCGCAGAGGCTCAGGCGGTCGTCGAGGAGCTCGTCGAGCTCGTCGAGGGCGGGCAGGACGTCGGCGCCGGCACCGTCGACGCGATCCTCGGCGCCATCGAGCAGGCCGAGGACGTCCGCGAGATCTTCGAGGATCTCGTCTGGTCGCACCGCGGCAAGAAGATCACGCCCAAGACGGTCACGCAGAAGCGCTACGTCGATGCGATCCGCGAGTGCACCGTCACGTTCGGGATCGGTCCCGCCGGAACCGGCAAGACGTACCTCGCCATCGCCCTCGCAGTCGCCGCACTGTCGGAGCGGCAGGTCGGGCGGATCATCCTCACGCGCCCCGCGGTCGAGGCGGGCGAGCGGCTCGGCTTCCTGCCGGGCGACGTCCTCGCGAAGGTCGACCCGTACATGCGCCCGCTCTTCGACGCCCTCTACGACACGATGGATCCGGAGAAGCTCAACACGTTCATGGAGCGCGGCACGATCGAGGTCGCGCCGCTCGCCTTCATGCGCGGCCGGGCGCAGCCGATCGACGCGGGCGTGCTGACCCCAGACGGTTTTCGCCCGATCGGGAGCCTTCGCGTCGGTGACCTCGTGATCGGCTCCAACGGCCACCCGACGCCGGTTCTCGGCGTCTATCCGCAGGGCCGGAAAGAGGTCTTCCGTGTCCGAACGCAGGACGGAGCTTCGACGCTCTGTTGCGCCGAGCACCTCTGGCATGTCTTCACGCCGGAGGACCGCCGACGTGCCACGGCAGGCCGCGTCCTCGAGACCCGCGAGATGTTCGGCCGGCTACGGCGCTTCCACCAGCACCGGTACGAGCTCCCCCTCGTGTCGGCGCCCGTGCAGTTCTATCCGCAGGACGTTCCGCTCGACCCGTACGCGCTCGGCCTACTTCTCGGTGATGGCTGTCTCACGACGTCGACCACACCGAGCTTCTGCACCGCTGACCCTGAGCTTGCCGAGGCGCTGGAGATCGCCCTCGACGGGATCGAGCTTCAACGCAAGAGCGACTACGACTACGTCCTCCGGCGCGAGAACGGCGGTCGCGGCGGCGTAATCGTCGCGAACCCTGTGACCGTAGCCCTAAGGGAGCTCGGGCTCGCCGGCACTCGCTCCCGGACGAAGTTCATCCCGGACACCTACCTGCACAACACACCCGTGGTGCGGATGAGCGTTCTTCAGGGCTTGTTGGACACGGACGGTGGGCCGGTGACGCAGGCGGGGCGCACCCGCCGAATCCAGTACACGACCTGCTCCGAGCGTCTCCGCGACGACGTCGCGTTCCTCGTGCGGTCGCTTGGGGGCGTTGCGTACTGGCGCCGTCGCGCCGCCGCGGGCCGGAAGCCCGGGAACGCTCGCGGCCGCCCAGTCGAGTACCGCCACGACGCATTTGTGATGGACATCAGGCTTCCCGAGAGCATCGAGCCGTTCCGTCTTTCGCGGAAGCTCGACGTCTACCGCCGTCACGGCGGGGGACGGCCGATGCGGTTCATCGAATCGATCGAGCCCGCGGGTGAGGCCGAAACCGTGTGCATTCAGGTCGGGGCGGCCGACTCGCTCTACGTGACCGAGGACTTCCTCGTCACCCATAACACGCTGAACGACAGCTTCGTCATTCTCGACGAGGCGCAGAACACGTCGCCGGAGCAGATGCAGATGTTCCTCACGCGGCTCGGGTTCGGCTCGAAGATGGTCGTGACCGGCGACGTGACGCAGATCGACCTGCCGCGCGAGCAGGCGTCCGGGCTGATCCAGGTGCGGGACATTCTCTCCTCGGTCGACGGGATCGCGTTCGTCGAGTTCGGCCACCAGGACGTCGTGCGGCACAAGCTCGTGCAGCGGATCGTCGAGGCGTACAAGCGCCACGCCGATTCGACCGGGACGCAGCGCTCGCGGTGATAGACGTCGCGGTCGACAATCGCAGTGGCGAGGAGGTCGACGAGACGGGGGCGGTGGCGCTCGCGCAGCGCGTCCTCGCAGGCGAGGGAGTCGAGTCGGGCGAGCTCGGGCTCGCGTTCGTCGGGCCGGACGAGAGCCGCGCGCTGAAGAGCGCGCACCTCGGCATCGACGAGGCGACCGACGCGCTTGCGTTCCCGCTCGACGGGCTCGACGAGCTGCCGGACGGCCTCCCGCGCCAACTTGGGGACGTCGTCGTCTGCCCGCACGTGGTGGGAACCGCGTGGCGGAAGCCGCTCGTGCACGCGCTCCTCCATCTCGTCGGGTACGACCACGGCGCGGCGATGGAGGCCCGAGAGGAGCTCTACGCGTGAGCCGGCCCGTACTGAATCGTCCGGCACCGGGGCGCGCGCCGACGCTGCTCGACAGCTTCAACTACGCGTTCGAGGGGATCATCCACGTCCTCCGGACGCAGCGGAACCTCCGCCTCCACTTCCTCGCCGCGATCCTCGTCTTCGCCGCGGCG
>Ga0265338_10007599_pt1 | contig 13392 bp, 10 predicted proteins | sample 42126metaG_FD_193579 | JGI IMG/M metagenome (GOLD analysis project Ga0265338, IMG submission 193579) | Rhizosphere microbial communities from Carex aquatilis grown in University of Washington, Seatle, WA, United States - 4-21-26 metaG | ecosystem: Host-associated > Plants > Roots > Rhizosphere... | reverse complement strand
ACACCTGCAGTATGTGGAGGGCAAGCTAACTCTGGGGGTAAGCGTTTACGGCCTTCCTGTGTCCGTCCAAAAACTCAACCAAGATGTGCTGGAGATTAAAAAAATTATTAAAAAAACCGGCAAGCCGGTACGGGTGGTGCCCAATAAGGCACTCGAGCTCAATAGCGCCCAGGTTTTGCATAATAAGCTGACTCACAAAGGCGGCTGGGAACTTTTGCTAGTGCGTGACGGCCAGCAAACGATTGTGGCTCAAACTTTATTTATTCAAGATATTGAAGCCTACGGCGCCCGGGACCAAGCCCGACCCAAGCGCGATGCCCGAGTGGGGATGTTGCCGCCAAAACTGGCCCAAATTATTCTTAATTTCAATAACACACCGGCTGGCGGCAGAATTTTGGACCCTTTTTGTGGAACGGGCGTAATTCTTCAAGAAGCTCTATTGATGGGTTACCACGTTCTGGGCACCGATATAGACCCGCGCATGGTGGAGTACAGCAAAGCCAACCTAGAGTGGTTGGTGCGCCAATACCCGCGCACCGAAAGCGGCGCGGCGGTAGAAACCGGTGACGCTACTAGCCATCAGTGGCCCGGTTTTAGCGCCGTTGCCAGCGAAGTTTATCTGGGCCGGCCGCTTAATTCCCTGCCGCCCAGCGATCAGTTAAGAGAAATTGTTAATGATGCCAACACTATCACCAGAAAATTCCTGCAGAACCTATCAAAGCAGCTAAAAAGTGGTCAAAAAGTCAGCTTGGCGGTGCCAGCTTGGCGCAAAGCCGATGGCGCTCTTGTGCGTTTGCCGCTTATTGACCAATTAACAGATCTGGGGTACAATTACGTGGACCTAAAACACGTGCCCCGCGGGGACCTGATTTACTTCAGAGAAGACCAAGTGGTCGCACGCCAATTATTAAGGCTAGAAAAGATCTAAGGAATACGTTATGTCCCATGTTAAAGCTGGTGGTACCAGCAAGAATAATCACGACAGCCCCGGCCAACGCCTGGGTCTGAAGGTATTTGGCGGCCAAAAAGTCAAAACTGGCGACGTGATCGTGCGCCAAATTGGCCAGACCAAACGCTCCGGCAACGGCACTTTCTTATCTCGTAATTACACTATCCACGCCGCAAAAGACGGCATCGTTAAGTTCACTGAGCGCCGCGTCAAAAGTTTCGGTGGCCGCAGCATGCGCCGCACCGAAGTCACTGTAGAATAATTTATTTTTTTAGTTTGGTGAGGATGGTCTATTATCAAACCCGGCTAGCAAGTCCGGGTTAATTACCTTCCGGTATAGAAATTATCGCGCAACGTATCGGCAAATTCATTTTTGTGGTGGGGGTCTCGAGTAGTCGCCCATGCGGCGCTTAGCACTCCTAGCAATAGACCTTCGGAAGGAGCGGGCTCAGTCTCTGTAGCCGGCCTACCTACATATTGCTCCATTGCGTGCACCATGTCCCTCATAGTAGCCTCGTCACGAGGGCCATGCCCTCCAACCCTTACGTCCCTTGCGCTTTTTATAAAGTCAGAAAGGAAAACTGCTTCTTGCGAAGACAGCACGTCTGGTTGAGCAAACTGTTCTATTAGCTTCGGGGGCAACTCCGGATTAGTAGTAACGGCAGCCGTGATGCTGGCAGCCGCTAAACGTAGACCCATGGTAGGTTGGCCGGACTCATCTCTTCGATTAGCAAGATCAAGAACGTGTTGATAGGCACCAGCCATAGCTTCTGACTTTTCAAAATCAGAACGTTTACTTGCCAAAAAACGCTCTGATAAATCTAAGAGGTCAATCAGCTCATACATATATTCACCAGAGAGTCCGAACTGACTCTCGGGAGGCTGGGCTATAGGCTCATGGCTAACATTAGTCATATCTTACGATTTAAACATAAAAACTATACAAAGTCAATGATTTTTAACGTTCTTTTTTACAAGCTGGCCCGGATGAGCCCCGTGAATAAGGGGTGGGCGCGGTTGGGGCGAGACCGAAATTCCGGGTGGGCCTGAGTAGCTACGAAGTACGGATGGCCGACGGCTTCTATCATTTCTACTAAATTACCGTCGGGACTTAGGCCGCTGGCTTTAATGCCCCAGTCTTCGTATTGGTCGCGGTAGGAGTTATTGGCTTCGTAGCGGTGGCGGTGGCGCTCCACGATCTGCCCTTGCCCGTAGGCTTTACGAGCTTTCGTGCCATTTTCCAGCATGCAGGTGTAATCGCCAAGCCGCATCGTGCCGCCAGTGTTTTCTTTGCCGATTTGCTCGGCCATGGTGTTGATAACCGGGTGTTTGGTTTTAAGATCAAATTCGGTCGAATTAGCGTCTTTTAGACCAGCTTTGCGGGCAGCGGCGATCACCGCTACCTGGAGCCCCAGACAGAGACCTAAATATGGGATTTTGTTATCGAGTGCGTAGCGGGCGGCCATAATTTTGCCCTCAATACCCCTGGGGCCAAAACCACCAGGTACAACGATGCCATCCAAACTCTTTAAAATATCCTGCTCTTTTTTATCTGTTGGCAGATTCTCGGCTTTAACCCACACAATATCGACATTAACCTCATTGGCCCAAGCGGCCGACCTAAGCGCCTCGAAGACACACATGTAGGTGTCTTGATTATCGACATACTTGGCAATTACGCCTATGCGAACGGTCTTTTTATACTTAGTCAGAGCGCTTTTTACCATACGCTGCCAATCACTCATATCGGGTTTGTGGGATCTTAGGCCGAGGCGCGAGGTAATGACATCACCAAGACGAGTCTCTTCCAGAGTTAGCGGTACTTGGTAAATAGTTTCGGCGTTGGGTAGCAGGACAATAGCTTCTTGATCCACCCCAGTGAACATACTCAATTTTGGCAAGACGCTGCGCGGCGGCTTTTCCTCGGAGCGAGCCACCAGCACATCCGGCGCGATACCAAGCCTGAGCAGCTCGCGTACGGCACTCTGGGCCGGCTTGGTCTTAAACTCCTGGCTGGCACCCAGATAAGGGATGTAAACCACGTGCACGAACAGGCAGTTGTCCGACCCCAGCTTCATGCCCATCTCGCGGATAGCCTCTACGAAATTCAGACCTTCAATGTCGCCAATAGTACCGCCAATTTCGATAATGTGGACGTCGAAACCCTTGCCGGTTTCGGCGATCGTTTTTTGGATATGATTGGTGACGTGCGGCACGATTTGGACTGTTTTACCGAGGTATTTGCCGGCGCGTTCGGCGTTAATTACATCGCGCAGGATTCGGCCGCTCATTAAAGAACCGGCCTGGGTCAGTTCAATATCTAAGAAGCGCTCGTAGTGGCCGAGATCTAGGTCAGCCTCCGCGCCGTCACGGGTCACGAAGCACTCGCCGTGCTCAGCCGGGTTGAGAGTGCCGGCATCAACGTTTAGATAAGGGTCGCACTTTTGGATGTTTACGGAAAGTCCGCGGGCTTTTAAGATAGTGCCAATAGAGGCAGCGGTGATGCCCTTGCCGACGCCAGAGAGAACGCCGCCAGTTACAAACACATACTTAGTTTGAGCAGTGACGCTCCTTGCCACGCTTTCCTCCTTAATTACTTAAATGGTAACTTAAATTGGCGCTGCGCTCAAGCTTATATCACTGTAATTTTTGCTGCAAAACTATTGTATTTTGGTCTGTAAAATAGCGTAAGCTTTGTCTTTTTGCGGGTCTTTGCCAGCAGCTACGTCGCTATCGGAGTTGCTGACCTGGACGTCCGGTGTCAAACCTTGTTTGTCGATATTCTTGCCAGCCGGCGTGTACCAGCGAGCGATAGTGATCTTGATCTCGGAACCGTCGGGCAAGTCTTCTACCTGTTGGACGGAGCCCTTGCCAAAGCTTTTGTCGCCGACTAGCGTCGCGCCAACGTCATCATGCAGCGCACCGGAGGTGATCTCGGCGGCCGAAGCGCTACCGCTATTTATCAGCACCACTGTTGGCAAACCCTTAAGTGGATTGTTGCCCGTTGCTACTTGAGTATCCATAATCGTGGTACCGCGGCGCTCGCTGACAATCGTTTTGCCGCTATCCAACCACAGGCTGGAGACATTCACGGCGCCATCTAGATAGCCGCCCGGGTCATTACGCAGATCCAAAACTACGCCCTTAACACCTTTGGTTTTGAATTCTGTGGCCGCTTTTTGGGCAAGGCTGACCGTATCGTTGGTAAACTGGCTGATCGCCATATAGCCGATATCGCCATCCTCGTGATACTGCACGCTTGGGACGGTGATTTTCTGGCGGGTGATGGTCACATCAAAGGGATTGGCTTCGCCCCTGATGATTGTCAGTTTGACGGTTGTACCGGCGTTGCCGCGGATTTTAGAAACCGCCGCATCAACGCTCATACCGCTAGTGCTAATGCCATCGATACCAACGATCTTGTCCTTGGGTTTAAGGCCGGCTTTTTCAGCCGGGTAGCCAGAGAGCGGCGAAACGACGACGATATTACTATTGGTATCTGTCCCAACCTCCGCGCCGATACCAATAATGCTGCCTGATAATTCGTCGTTAAAAGCTTTGGCATCGGTGGGGTTGAAATATTCAGTGTAAGGATCGCCGGTGGCCTGGACTAAGCCCTGTTTGGCACCATCAATTAACTTGGTTCGGTCCAAATTACCGTCAAAATCTTTTTGGAGTAGCGAGTAGACTTGATCTACTGTGGAGTAATTTAATTGACTGGCAGTAACATCCGCGTTATTTGGTGTACTGAGCCCGTGCACTTTGATATTGCCGCGGCCAATAAATATACCAAGGCTAAATATTGCTCCGATAAGGACCACGGTTGCAAAAATTTTTTTAAGCGGCCATTTCTTCCTGGACGGTGATCTAGGCACAGTTTCAGTATCGGATCTCTCCACCTTTTCCCCACTTGTTTTTAATTGTTATGTTTAATTATAGCAACTTAAAGAACGGACAAGCTGAATATATTTAGAATATATAGCCAGCGAATTTACTAAGAGGGCTATACGAGTATCGGAAGTGCCCATTAAAGTCATAGTTCATTTCACTCACCAACACATAGCCATCCGGGACAGTGTTACCCGCATATGTTTGTCCTGGCAGGGCTTGAACGATAGCGACATGACCAAAGGCACCAGTAGTCTCGACTGCCATAGAGCCTACAGCCGGAGAATCGTGGACGACATAGTTAGATGTGTAATACCAATCTTTAGCATTCCCAGTCGCTCGAAAATCGGTGTGACCCTCTATTTGCGTGAAGTACCAATAGGCATAGGAGGTACACTCGCGATTTATCGGGTCGCTGCTGTATGGGATAGTAGGAACGGTGTCTTGGTCGGCATTACACCAAGACATTGGATAGTTACCATTCCCACTCCCACTATCGCACCAACCACCTGAACCACCGCTGGCAGGTGGGATTACTACGTTCCTAGTGCCACTCTGTATAAGAGATGCCTGCTGTCGTCTCAGGGAGGCGATTTGCGATTGGTTGGCAGCTATTTGACTATCGAAATTGCTCTGTTGATTCTGATTGTAGCCCAAGAGCTGAGATTGTTGATCTTCGGTAGCGGCAAGTTGCTGGCGTTGGAATTGTTGAGATTTAAGTAATTGATCTATCTGGGCTTTCTGCTGCTGTAGTTGGACCTTCAATGCATTAATTTTGTCTAGAGTATCTTTAACTTTATCCTGAACAGAATTCCGATAAGTTTGTTTATTAACATAGTCACTCAGGTTTTTGCTGCTGGCCAACATTTCTAAGGTTGAGACATTACCCTCTAGATACATCTGTTTGATATTCTGGCCAAGAACCTTTTTTTGTTGGTCAAGATCAGTCTGGGCTTGAGCAATTTGGGTATTTAACTGATCTTCCTGGTTTTGGCTGGAAACTATTTGCTGCTGCAGGTCATTGATTTGCTGCTCAAGCTTATTTATAGCATCCTGATAACTGCTTGCTTGGGCCTCTAGAGCACCGAGAGATTGCTGAGCCTGGTCACTTTGCGCGCTTAAATTATTTATCTGCTGTTGACAATCGGCTGTCGAGCTACAGGATGCAGCGAATACACCAAAGCCTTTGGTGGGGAGAACCGCGACCAGAAGTATCACCGCTGCAAAACCGGTGACAATTCTAACTCTAGTAAATTTATTAACTTTTTGTTTTAGCATTAACACTTTGATGATAGCAGCCCTCCCATTAGATTTCAAGAGATTTCAATTTTTTTGAAACTTCATACTTGTGCTCGTAACTAGGCGCTGGCGAGAAGCTTTAGCAAACTGTATTTAAATACTGTGCGCGAGCATCGCAGCCTGTAACGAAGTTACGGGCCAAGAGCGCCCAAGCGGAGTTCCGGCTCTGCCGGAAGCAGGCTGGCGCGCTATGGAGTTTCAGATGTTTATTATCGATTGAGTTTTAGGTACCGCTTGGTCGCTGTATATGAAGAGGCGGCACCAATCAGTATACCAATCAGGATCTGCAGGGTCAAAATTTCGCCCAAGTGACCACCGAAGAAGCGGTTTGAGTAGCCAATATCTAGCAGCCCCAAGCTGCTGGCCTGAAGAGTCGAGCTGGCAATCTTAAATAAAGCCGCGCATAGAACCAGCGATATGCTGGCGGCGGCAGCCCCGTAGAGCATAGTTTCAACGATGAACGGGCCGCGGATAAAGGCCGTACTGGCGCCTAAAAGACGCATGATTACCAGCTCGTCGCGACGGTTAAAGATCGCCATTCTGATGGTGTTAAAGATGATTAGCATCGAAATTAATATGAAGACTATAATTCCCACCACGCCAGCCTCCTGGAAGAAGTGTGTCGCGCGGGTAATATTGTCGATGGCTGCTTTACGGTCCCCTGAATAGCTGGTCGGGTCGGATTGTAGGGCCTGGATCTCGGGCTTATCCAAGAAGTCTTTAATGCTCTGAAGCTGGTTAGGGTCTTTGGGTTTGATATCCAGGCTGGCCGGAAGCGGGTTGTCGGTCTCGGAGATAGCGGCCAACAGATTAGGGTTATTGGCGTTGATGGCCTCGTAATCCTTAAGTGCTTGGGCCTTACTTATATAGCTAATCGATTTAACGTTATTGACTTGGTATATTTCGGAGGTTAGCTTGTTGCGCTGGGAGTCGGTAACGCTATCTTTTAAATAAACTGAGACGTCGATATGGCTAGTGATGTCTGAAATGGTATGGTTAAAGGTCACGTTGGCAACGAACGCGAAAAGCAAAATTGTCAGAGTAATGGTCATCATGGCGATGGCCGCGATAGCCAGCCAAATATTCCGGCCAAAATTTATAACGCCGCTCTTAATAATTCGCTCGAAAGCTATATAACGTCTAGATTTCATTGTGCTTTGTACTGCCCCACTGCTCTGTCACTAACAATTTTCCCGTCTTTAATGGTCACCACACGCCTCTTTAGAGCATTCACGATTTCTTGGTTATGAGTTGTCAGTAAGACGGTAGTGCCAAAGCGGTTTACTTTTTCAAGCACCTTTATAACGTCCCAGGCGTGCTTGGGGTCAAGATTACCGGTTGGCTCGTCGGCAATCAGGATTTTGGGTTGGCGCACGATGGCCCGGGCAATAGCCACGCGTTGGCGCTCGCCGCCGGATAGCTCCAGCGGGTAGTTATTCTCTTTGCCTTTCAGACCCACTACATCTAGGACTTTGGGGACCGTGTGTTTAATTTCGGCGTTAGGGATGCCGGCAATTTCCAGCGCGAAAGCCACATTTTCCCAAACAGTCTTATTGGTTAGTAATTTAAAGTCCTGGAAAACGACGCCGATTTTACGGCGCAGCAGCGGTACGTCTTTGTCCTTGAGCCGCTCATAATCCATGCCGCCAACGATTATTTTGCCGCTGGTTGGCTTCTCTTCGCGTGTTAATAGCTTGAACAGAGTCGATTTGCCGGCACCAGATGGTCCAACTATAATTACAAACTCTTTTGGTTCCACATGAAGACTAATACGCTCTAGCGCAGCCCCCTTACGATTATAGGTTTTGGATACCCGATCGAGTAAAATCATCTCCACCCAGTATAGCAAAGAACAATTTTAGGCACTTTTAGGCTAAGGCCTCTTTTATTTATTAACAGCTCGACTACGAAGCTTACTAATGTTACGACGCGCCACCTCTTCAATATCTACCCCAAGTAGATCGTGAGCCGTATAGGTTATAGTATTTATGAAATCTCCTATGGATTGGTCTAGGTCGGGTACTGGTTCGAGCATTGAAGCGGTATATGGCGGGACGTCTCCTTTACCGCCTTCTAGAGCTCGCGCCATCCTATAGATCATTCTCATAAGTACGTAGCTGGGCTGCTTAGCCAAAGAATAATAATCGCCAGACGAAGATAGATCAGGGTGCCTGAGCGCCCATTTGGACGGAACTTTTATAGCCGCCGCGTGCTCGCTTACTAGTGCTTGCAATTCACCGAATGTCTGCACGGATATGGGCCCCGTCTTAGCGTGACTACTTAGGGCCTGGCTGCTGGCCTGCTTAGGGTCTATGCCTGATTCAGTCGCTATTTTAAAACCGAACCATAGCAAATCTCCAAGCTCCTCTACTACACCATCGTAAGTTCCACGATCCTCCGAAACAATGGTTTCTTTAGCTTGCTGTGTGTCTGCTTGCTCCAGCGATATTAATAAGATATTACCAAGCCCGTGCTGGGACAATAATTCGCCAAATTCACTTCTCAACAATGTGGCGTATTCATCCCGCCAATTGTCGAGACCATGATCCTCATGGCGCCAAGTTTCTTCAACTAATCTTTGGTAGTCGTCTAATGATAATCCGGGTTGTGGGTCTGTTTCAGACATTTATTTCATTATTGCACTTCCTAAGCTAATTTGCTGAGCTTAACCAGGCGTCGATAAGCGGGTCTAGGTTGCCATCGAGGACTTTTTCGACTTCGCTGGACTCGTAACCGCTACGCAAATCTTTGACTTGTTTATATGGGTGCAGCACATAGCTCCTGATCTGGTTGCCCCACTCCGCCGATTGATTAGGCCCTTTTATTTGGGACAGGTCTTCGGCGTGTTGCTCCAGCTGAAGCTGAACAAGTTTTGAGCGCAAAATGCTAAGCGCCATTTCTTTATTTTGCAACTGGGACCGTTCATTTTGGATGGCCACGCTGATACCTGTTGGCAGATGCGTAACCCTAACAGCAGAATCGGTGGTATTAACAGATTGACCGCCATGGCCGCCGGCTCTATAAACATCAATTTTAAGATCTTTTTCATCGAGCTCTAAATCTTCAGGTTTATCAATAATCGGTAAAACTTCCACCTTAGCGAAACTAGTTTGGCGCAGATGGTCGGCATTAAAGGGACTAAGACGCACCAAGCGGTGTACACCGTGCTCGCCGGCTAATTTGCCGTACAAGAAACTGCCGCCGGACAATTCGATATTTGCGCTTTTGATGCCGGCTTCTTCGCCGGCTGACTGATCAATTGTTTTAACTTGCAAGTCATGGGCTTCGGCCCAGCGGACGTACATTCTGAGTAACATTTGAGCCCAATCTTGGGCGTCGGTACCGCCAGCCCCAGCATGAATACTTAAAATAACATCGTGATCGTCATACGGGCCGTTAAACCGCAGCTCTTTTTTGTGCTCAGAGAGTTTGTCCGCAGCTTTGGTGGTTTGGGTATTGAGTTCATTAAGCATCGAGCTGTCATCGAGCTTTGCGAGTTCCAACAGATCATCCATAGCCTTTTGTAGCTCTTGCCATGGCTGCACTCGGCGAGCTAAATTTGCCTCTTGTTTGCTAATTTCTTGAGCCCTGCGGTTGTCCTGCCAAAAATCCGTCTTAGCCATCTGTTTGCGCAAATCAGCCAGCTCGGCCTCTAATTTCTCAAGGCCAATCTTTTGAATTGATTGTTCTACCTCAGTCTGCAGCTGCCGGATTGTTTTTCTAAGCTCTTCCATCTGCTAATTTAGTATAGATCAGATCGTTGGGTTTGCCCTTATTAAGACTACGCCGTCCAGAGAACTTGTATTTGTTCGTTGAGGCGATCGGTCAACTCGCGGCTGCGGCCGCCGCCGCCAAGCACTGCCAGACCACCTATATGATCTGAAAACATACGATTGGTAGCAGCAACGATACGATCCCGGCTAACAGCCTTGATACGTTCCGGTATGGCGTTATAGTCGTTAACGACACCATCAAAATAATAACGACCGGTGTACCCCGCCATGGTACCGCTAACCGTTTGAGCGCTGCGTTGGTGGCGTCCCAGCCAATATTGCTTAGCCGCCTCCAGGTCGTCATTGCTAATATCGCCGGCTTTGACTCGAGATAGTTCACGGACAATGATCCCAAATAGAGCCGGCGCATTGCGGGCAATAACTTGGGCGCTGAACCACCACTCGGTGGCGTTACGCATTACTTCGATACCGGAGCCCATGTTGTAGACTAGGCCGCGCTCGCGGGCTTCACCTAAAATGCGTGAGTAAAGCGTGGCTGTTAGCATACCATTTACCAGTTCCAGTGCGTCCATATCGGCGTCCTCAAAACGATTCATGGCGAATGTATCAAGATCGAAATAAACATTCTTAACAGATGGACGCGGTATAAATACCGGCTGGTCAAGATTTTGAGGAGTCTCGTTTGGCAATTCCATTTGGGCACGTCCTTTGGGTATGGGCATTGCCTCAATCTTTCGTTTGATGGCTTCGCGGCGACCATCAAGATTGCCGGAAATCACAAAGCGCATATTGCGCGCCGTATGAGTATTTTCGTAGTGCTCTTTAATATCCTTTAGGCGTACATTCTTGATCTGTTTTAGGCGTTCGCGGTCGGTCATGGCCAGAAGCCCGTGCGCCTCGCGTGCCGTTAGGCTTAAAGTACGAAAATGATTATTGGAACGTGACGTTAGTTCGTCCCTAACATTACCGTATTCAGCCTTAAACTCGTCACGTAAAAACAGCGGTTTACTAATAGCGACAAGGGTCAGGTCTAAAATTCTCTCCCACTCGAAATCGGCGCATTCGGCTTCGTATGTTATGTAATAAAACCCGGTACTGGCATTGTTGGCGGCACCGTTTTTCTCGAATTCCGCCTGGAACAACCTGGCTTTGGGTATGAGCTCGTTAGCGCCTAGAAGAACGTGTTCCATCAGATGCGGTACTTCCCACTTGGTTCTGTCGACCAGATACTCACCGGCTCTGAAATTGAATTCAAAATCCATAACGGTAGCGCCAGGCACATGTACGAGTAAGCCTTTTGCACCATTTTTTAGTTCAATTTCGACAGCGTGATGGACCATAAGAGTACCTTTTCCGGGGTCGCGGGACCTTCAAATTATTACGAGTTATTATATAGGTTACTAAAAATCGATTGTTTTTTCACCTTTATTTTCGGCGCTTCTTCTTGGCGACCGGTTTTTTCTTGCGCTGGCGCTCTTGCTTACGAGCTCTTTTACGCGTCGCATGCAGGCGAGCTTGTTTGGCCTGCTCTTCACGCTCCGGCTTAAAGTCGGTTTCTTCGTACTGCTCCGAAGTCGTGATCTGGCTGGCGTTGTCTACCGAACCACGGGCCGCCCGAGTAAGTTCGGTCTCGACCGCTTGATTTAGGGTGGCTTCGGTATCAATTGGTTGAGCGTGTGCGATGGATCGAACAATTTCGTGACGCAGCGCGCCTTGCATCTCGTCGAATATTTTCTGGCCCTGGCGACGGTATTCGACTAGAGGATCCCGCTGACCGACACTTATCCAGTGGATACCTTCACGCAAATGATCCATGTTTTCCAAATGTTGCATCCATAAATTGTCCAGGACTTGCAAGAACACATCACGCTCTACTTTACGCATGACTTCCGGAGTGAAGAGTTTTTCCTGATTTTTATAAAGCTCGGCAGCGGCCTTGGAAAGTTCTTTTTGGAATTTATCAGCCTCGGTATCAAACAGCTTATCTAACGTTTTATCCTCTAGCGGGAACGTCTCTGTTAGGATCGCTTCGTAATTTTCGCTGGTGGACTCCGGGTGATTGGTCAGCCATTCGACCTCTTCTTCAATCAGCTTCTTAATACGCGGCGAGATGTCCTCGGCGCGTAGTACCTCACGACGCATGGCATAGATGGCGCGGCGGTGGCGATTCATGACGTCGTCGTACTGAACGACGTTTTTACGCATATCAAAGTTAAAGCCTTCAACCTTCTTTTGGGCACCTTCCAGGCTCTTAGAGATCATGCGGCTTTCGATCGGCGTTTCGTCATCGACTTTAAGCCGATCCATAATCGAAGCAATGCGTTCACCACCGTAGATACGCATCAAATCATCTTGGCAGGAGACGTAAAACTGAGTGGCTCCGGGGTCGCCCTGGCGACCGGCACGACCACGCAGCTGGTTGTCTATACGGCGCGATTCGTGACGTTCGCTGCCAAGCACAAATAAACCGCCGAGATCCGTAACGCCTTTACCTAGAACAATGTCAGTACCACGACCGGCAATGTTAGTAGCCAGAGTTACGGCACCCTTTTCGCCGGCTTTGGCTACAACCGCTGCTTCATGTTCGTTGTTTTTGGCATTTAAAATTTCATGTGGCACTTTAGCGGCTTTTAGTAGCGCGCTTAAATGCTCATTTTTCTCGATACTAACGGTTCCTAGCAATACCGGCTGACCCTTGTCGTGCAGTTCCTTAACGTGTTGGGCAATTGCCCGGAATTTACCGGCCTCGCTTTTATAGATCCTATCTGATAAATCACTGCGGACGATAGGTCGGTTGGCGGGAATCTCGACCACATTTAGCTTATAGATTTGATGGAATTCTTCACTTTCGGTCATGGCCGTACCGGTCATACCGGCTAATTTTTTATATAAACGGAAGTAATTCTGGAAAGAAATCGTCGCCAGTGTCATGGATTCTTCTTGGACTTCGACGCCTTCTTTGGCTTCTATGGCCTGGTGCAGGCCCTCATTATAGCGGCGGCCACGCAGAAGACGGCCAGTGAAATCATCGACGATGACAATTTCGCCCTCTTTGGTCGCTACATAATCCTTATCGCGGTGGAATAAAACCTGTGCTTTTAGAGCTTGCTCTAGGTGATAAATGGTGCGCAAGTTTTCGGTGGCGTAAAGGTTTTTAATACCGAGAATTTTTTCTACTAGCTCCACACCGGCATCATTTAGAATAACGCTGCGGCGCTTTTCATCCTTTTCGTAGTGTTCGGTTTCTTTAAGCGAACGGACAACTTTGGCGAATTGAGCGTAAGCCGCCCCACTGGCCGTGGCCGGTGCGCTGATAATCAGAGGTGTGCGAGCTTCGTCAATTAAAATTGAGTCTACTTCGTCTACGATAGCGTAGTGCAGCTCACGTTGCTGACGCAGCTGGTCGACTTCGCGCACCATGTTGTCGCGCAGGTAATCAAAACCTAGCTCGTTATTGGTACTGTAGGTTATATCGGCTTGATAAGCCTCTTGCCGAGTAGCTGGCTTTAAGTGCCACAAACG
>Ga0265338_10007598_pt1 | contig 13392 bp, 12 predicted proteins | sample 42126metaG_FD_193579 | JGI IMG/M metagenome (GOLD analysis project Ga0265338, IMG submission 193579) | Rhizosphere microbial communities from Carex aquatilis grown in University of Washington, Seatle, WA, United States - 4-21-26 metaG | ecosystem: Host-associated > Plants > Roots > Rhizosphere... | reverse complement strand
GACGCTGCTCGGGCGGCTCGCGGCAAGCGCGGTTCAGAACATCCGCGCGTACGACGCCGAGCATCAGACGGTCGAGGAGCTGCGCCGGATGTCCGCGCTCCGTGCGGACTTCGTCTCCCTCGTCTCACACGAGCTCCGCAGCCCGATGGCCGCCGTCATCGGCGCCGCTCGCACATTGCAGGAGCGCTGGCGAGTGCTCGCGCCCGAACAGCGCGAGGCGTTCCTTGCGCTCATCGCCGACGAGACGAATCGGCTCGCGATCCTCATCGGCGACGTGCTGCACACGTCTCAGATCGAAGCCGGGACGTTCAGCTACAGCTTCACCGACGTCGACCTTAGCCGGCTCGTCGAGGACGCGGTCGCAACCGCGTCGCTCGGCCAGGACGAGGTGCGCGTGACGGCGAGCGTCTCGTCGTCGCTTCCGCCTATCCGCGGCGACCGCGAGCGGTTGCGGCAGGTGCTCGCGAACCTCATCGAGAACGCGATCAAGTACTCGCCGGCCGGGCAGGAGGTGGAGGTGACCGCGCAGCCCGACCACGGCTGCGTGAAGATCTCCGTCGCCGACCGCGGGCCGGGCATACCGCACGACCAGCAGCGGCTCATCTTCGAGAAGTTCGGGCGCGCCGACGTTCCCGGTGGCTCGAAGCCCGGCACGGGCCTCGGTCTCTTCATCGCGCGCTCGATCGCCGAGGCGCACGGCGGGACGGTCGACGTGCGCTCGAGCCCCGGCGCGGGCTCGACGTTCACGTTTACGCTGCCTGCGTAGCTACACCCGCGCGCGAAGGCGCTCGACGCCGAGCTCCTTCGCGAGCGAGCGGGCGCGCGCGGCGATACGCGCGCGAAGCTCGGCCGGCTCGAGCACGATCGCGCGCCCGCGCTTCGACAGGATGTCGCTCTCGAGCCAGTCGTCGCTCCCGACCGGCAGCTCGCGCAATGCGCTCCCGTCCGCGAGTCGCTGGGCGCCGCGCTCGATCTCGAAGCGCGCGATCTCCTTGTCGTAGAACACGCGCACGCTGCGCGCTCCCCGGAGCAGGACGGGATCGAAGCCTTCGCGCGGCTCGAACTTCTCCTTCGTCAATGTTGCGCTGCGCATGCGATCGAGGCGGAACGACCGCTCGCCGCCGCTCGTGCGGTCCCACGTGTGCACGTACCACCACGGGAGCGCGCGCGAGAACGTGTACGGCTCGACGAGCCGCGTCGACGGCTGCGTGTCGATCTCCTTCTGGTACTCGACCTCCACGAGCCGGTGCTCGCGCATGCCGCGCGCGAGCTTCGAGACGAGATCCTCCTCGGCCAGCTCGCCTTCGAGATCGGGCGTCTGCATGAGATCGAACTGGCCGAACGTCTCCTCGAGCTTCTTGCGCACGCGTGCGAGCGGGGTGTGGGCGTCCACCGCGATCATCGGCCCGACGTACTCGAGCGCGAGGCGGATGGCCCGCGCCTCGAGCGGCGTGAGCCGTGGCGGCAGCCGGAACGTGTCGCCCCAGAGCTCCTTGTCCACGTGCACGCTGCTCTCGCGGAGCTCGGAGTAGACGGTGTAGCACCCGCCGCCGAAGTTGACGAGGTTGAGGAGCGAGAGGTGCTCCTCGAGCTCCTCGGCGGGGACCGACGGGAACCGCTCGAGCAGGTCCTCGACCGGGATCGACGCCTCGCGCTCCTCGCCGCAGGCGGCGAGGAGGAAGGCGAGGAGCGACTGGAGCACGGCGAAGCGCTCCGGCGCGACCGGGCCGGCGGGCCGCTCGACGCTCTCGCCGGCGCCGCGCACGGGCGCCGCGCGCGCCGGTTCCGGCGGGCGGCCCTCGTGGCCGTCGCGCACCCGGCGCAGGGCGGAGGCGACCTCGCGGCGCAGCGCCTCCGGCTCGAGCGGGACGGCGCGGCCGTCCTGCTTCAGGACCCACGAGGCGAGCTGCTCGATCGACGAGTAGTCGGTGACCCAGACGCCGTCCTCGAGCCGGCCGGTCGACCCGAACGTGCGCTGCACCCACCACGCGGTGTCGCCGGGCACCTCGATGCGCGCCTCGCCGACGATCTCGCCGATCTGCCACGGCGGCCGGCGCCGGTAGCGATCGATGTCGAACTCGGCGGGGATGCGGAAGTCGCGCTCGCGGCGGGTCGCGAACTTGATCTCGCCGCGAATGCGCGACACGCGGAACGTGCGGATGTCGTCGCGGTCGAGATCGTGGCCGACGACGTACCAGACGCCGTTGTCCGGCAGGAGCGCGTACGGATTGACCGTCCGCTCCGACTCGACGTCGCGCGAGATCGACCAGTAGTCGAACTTCACCGTGCGCTGCTTCGAGATGGCGCCCTCGAGCTTCGCGAGGCGGCCCGGCATCTCCGGCGAGTAGTCGGGGTCGCGGACCTCGACGCGGCCGGCCGTTGCAGTCGGCGACTCGTCGAAGCCGGGCCGGCCGAGCGCGAGATTCTGCAAGGCGAGTCGCAGCGGCTCTGCATACGCGAACTTCCCCTCGAGGAGGTAGAGCGCGGTCTGCAGCGCCGCGAGCTCGTCGTTCTCGAGCTCGAGCTGCGGCAGGAAGTACTGCTCGGAGCGGAGCGTGTACAGCTCCTCGCCCGTGAACTCGTCGCGCTGCGACTGCAGCGGCACTCCGAGCGCGATCAGCTCGGCCCGATCGGAGTAGAAGCGGCGGGCGAATGCCTCGTCCGACATCTCCGAGTAGCCCTCGACGTTCGATTTGACGTCACGCGCGGTGATGGGCCGCCGCTCCGCCATCAGGTACGCAACGAGCGAGAGCTGGCGAATCAGCTTGTCCGTGTCGTGAGACATCTGAAACGAGCTTACTGTGCGCCCGCTGTGGAACGTAGTGCCGAGACTGTGGAACGCGCTGTGGAAAACAATCCGGCCCCGATCCCGTTCAGGGCCGGAGCTAACGCGCAGCGTTAGCGGAGGCCGCACCGAGCGTGCGGTCCCGCCGCAGGCGCGACCGCACGCGCAGAACCAGACCGCCGCCCACACTCATAAGAGGACGCGGGCTTTGCCCGTGTCCGCTCCCGCGAAGCGGGACCCTTTACCAGCCTGAAGTGCGCAGCACTTCAGGCTGCGGCGCGAGCCTCAAGATGTTGGTGCGAAGGGCAGTAGTCCCGGTCCGGCAGCGGCGTGCGCTGGCAGGGCTTGCCCTTGCGCGTCGTCGCGCGGCAGCGGGCGACGCCGCCGTCGAGCGCACCGGCTTCGATCTGCTCCTCGATGAAGTGCCCCGCAGCCGTGACGCCGGCCTGCACCGCCCACGCGACCTCCGCCTGCGCGGTGATCGGGAAGTACCGCCGGATGTCCTGGAAGAGGGCGCGGTCGGGCTTCGCGAAATAGAGCGGGTCCGTCGCAAGCCGCTCCATCGTCTGCTCGCATGCCCCGAGCACCGCGCGCCGCGACTCGATCTGCGACTCGCGGTCGGCATACGGGTCGATCAGGTCCTTGATCGACCGGTAAATCGCGCGTGAATACTGATACATGCAGTGTTGCAACTGAAGGGTCCGCTCTTCGATCACCAGTCTTGTCGTCTCCTATGAAGTTCCCGCCAAAGCTTTGTTAGGAGCGGGTTAACCATCGCCTGCGCGTTCCCCTCCGGTCGATCCTACACAGTTTCCGCTCTGTCACAAAGTGGGCATTGTCGTTGCCACTGAAGCAAACAGGGACGGCGCCGTGCCCTATTCGGGTGCCCCGGTCGGACGGTGTTTACACCTCTGGCACTAATGCGTAACGCGGGCCACGTACGCATCCGGGAAACCCCGCGAATGTGCCGTGGCGAGGCCGGCGACGGCTTCGGCGGGCGTCCGATAGACGCCCGAGAAGACGACGAAGTAGCCGGGATGGAGGCTCGCGTAGGCGGACGAGACAAGGACGCCCGCCTGCGGGAGGCCGGCCAGCTTCGCCGTCCGGGCGCGGCTCGAGGCCGCCCGGCGGCCGGCGGAGAGGGGAAGCGACTCGAGGACGTCCGTGTACCCCGTCGTTCCCGCCGGCCAGGCGGTGAGCCCATGGCCCGGCGGGGGCGCCGGGGTGGTGGCGACGGTGGTCGAGGGGGCGCCGGGCGCCTTCGGCAGCGTCCCGGTGGTGACGGTCGGGCGCGGGGCGGAGGAGAGCGTGTTCGGCGCCGTCGTCACCGGCGGGGTCTGCTTTGCGCCCGGGCCGAGGGTGACCGTCGGCTTCGCGACGATTGTCGTCCCGGAGCCGTCGGACCCGTTCGCCGCGACCGCGGCCGCCGTCGCGACGAGCGCGACCGCGAGGAAGAGGAGCGCCGGCCACACCCAGTCGCCCGGGTACCAGGGGAAGCGGCGCTGCCACGCGGCGGCGAGGACGCCGACGAGGCCGCGGTTCGCCGGCAGCCGGGCACCGCATTCGAGGCAGTACTCCTGGAGCGGCTCGTACGCGACGCCGCAGCGGGGGCAGTACTCCGGCTTCTTCTCCTCGCTCACGCCGTCTCCACCGGGCGGCCGCACTGGCCGCAGAAGCGCGCGCCCCAGAAGATCGGCGTCCCGCACTCGCACCGGACGGCCGGCTGGACGCGGCCGCGCGAGACCACGGCGGCGATGAGCGTCTCGAGCTCGGCGACCCGCTCTTCGAGCGAGACGAGCTCCGTGCAGCGCTCGAGGAGGAGCTCGCGCCGGAACTGGTCGCGGCGGAACATCTCGAGCATCAGCCCGCCGAGGTCGCGCAGGCGCTGCTCGCGATCGCGGAGCAGCTCGCGGCGCTCGCGGCGGAGGCGGCCGACGGGGGGAAGCGCATGGCGGATGGCGCGGGCGGTCGGCGCGGACGGCGCCTCGGTCGTCACGCTCGCACGACGAAAACCGGGCAGGTGCGGCATCCCGGCGCGACTCTACCGAGTTCTAGTGGCGACGCTGGACCGGCTGCTCGCCGCGGACGGCGCGCCCGAAGCCGGCGAGCCACAGCACGGCGAGCACGAGACCGACGGCTCCGACAGGGATTCCGACCTACGGGACGACGATCCCGACGATGAGCAGGGCGATGCCCACGCCGATCACGCGGTCGTCGTGCCCGGATCGATCAGCGTTGAATCACGACGAGATGCTCTTCGGTCATCTCGCGGACGGCGTACGCCGGTCCTTCGCGCGTGTTGCCCGACGCCTTGACGCCGCCGTAGGGCATCTGGTCGCTGCGGAACGTCGGCGCCTCGTTGACGGTGACGCCGCCGAAGTCGAGCTGTTCGGCCGCGCGGAGCGCGGTCTCGAGCGAGGCGGTGAAGACGCCCGCCTGGAGGCCGTATCGCGTGCCGTTCGCGCGGTCGATCGCCTCGTCGATGGAGTCGAACGGGTTGACGACGACGACCGGGCCAAAGACCTCTTCGCAGCTGACCTTGTCGTCGTCGGGGACGTTGGCGATGACGGTCGGCCTGATGAGGCCGTCCTGTTCGCCGCCGGTGAGGACGTCGCCCTTCGACTCCGCGACCCACGCGAGGATGCGATCGCGGTTGTCGGCGTCGATCACAGGGCCGACGTCGGTGTCGTCGTCGGCCGGATCGCCGACCTTGAGCGCCTCCACCCTCGGGACGAACGCCTGCACGAACGCGTCGAAGCTCTCGCGTGCAACGTAGATGCGCTGGACGGAGATGCAGCTCTGGCCGGCGAACGCGAACGCGTTCGCGGCGAGCTTCGCGGCGGCGCCGTCCACGTCGGCGTCCGCGGCGACGATCGCCGGCGTCGAGTTGCCGAGCTCGAGCTTGACGCGCTTCCGCGGCGCGCGCTCCTGGAGCTTCCAGCCAACCTCGCCGGAGCCGGTGAACGTGATCAGCCGGACACGCTCGTCGGAGACGAGGACGTCGCCGATCTCCGCCGCCGGTCCGACGAGCACCGTGAGCCACCCCTCCGGCAGGCCGGCCTCGTGCTCGAGCTCGGCGAGAAGCAGCGCCGACAGCGGCGTCGCCGACGCGGGCTTGAGGACGACCGGGCAGCCGGCGGCGAGCGCGGGCGCGATCTTGTGCGCGACGAGGTTGCACGGGAAGTTGAACGGCGAGATCGCGCCGACGACCCCGATCGGGCGGCGGAGCGTGAACGCGAGCTTGCCCTCGCCGGCCTGCGCGGCGTCCATCGGGATCATCTCGCCGGCGAGCTTGCGCGCCTCCACCGCCGCGAACGTGTACGTCGACATCGCCCGCGACGCCTCGACGCGGGCCGTCTTGATCGGCTTGCCAGCCTCCTCGCAGATCGTCCGCGCCACCTCCTCGTGCCGTCGCCCGATCAGCCCTGCGACCTTCACGAGGATCTCGGCCCGCTTGTGCGCCGGCAGCGGGCTCTCGAGCGCCTGCGCGGCCGCATCGACCGCGGCGCGCGCCTCGGCCGCACCGCTCCGCGGGACGCGGCCGACGACCTCGCCCGAGTACGGGGAGCGGACCTCGACGGTGTCGGCGGCGATCACGGGTGAGAGTCTACGCAGGCGATTCGAGCCCACCTCGCAGGTGTCGCTGCTCGAGTTGGGCGCGCTCACGTGGCTCGGCCACGTGGCGCGCCCGAAGGTCCTCAGCCGGCGGCGCGCAGCGCGGCCGTCGCGAGCACGCGCTTCTTGAGCTGCGGGGCGTCGTGCAGCAGCGACCGGAACGCGGCCGCGTTCATGACGAGGAGCCTCGAGGGAGACCTCGTGGTCACCGTCGCCGTCCGCGGCTCGCCCGTGACGAGCGCGATCTCGCCGAGGAAGTCACCGGGGCCGAGCGTGTTGACGACCTCACCGTCCTGGCTCACGTCGGCGATCCCGTCGACGAGCACGACGAACTCCCTGCCGTTCGCGCCCTCGGTCGTGAGGGTGCGGCCCGCCGGGAGGTCGATCTCGTCGGCGAGGGCCGCCACCTGTGCCAGCTCCCGCTTCGACAGTCGCTGGAACAGGGGGACCTGCTTGAGAAGTTCCGTCTTCGCATCCATGCCTGTATCAACGCCGGTTAGAGTCCCTTTATGCCCACCGATGCGCTGATCGTCGACGCCCTGCGGAGCCCGATCGGGCGCAAGGGCGGCACGCTCTCCCACATCCGCGGCGACGACCTCTCGGCCCAGGTCGTGAACGCGCTCGTCGAGCGCAACGGTGTCGATCCCGCCCAGATCGAGGACCTCCAGTGGGGCTGCGTCACCCAGATCGAGGAGCAGGCCTGGAACATCGGCCGGAACGTCGCCCTCACCGCCGGCTGGCCGGTGAGCGTGTGCGGGACGACCGTCGACCGGCAGTGCGGCTCGTCGATGCAGACGAACTTCAACGCCGCCGCGGCCGTGTGGTCGGGGCAGCTCGACCTCGTGATCTCGGGAGGCGTCGAGATGATGTCGCGCGTCCCGATGGGCTCGAACCGTGGCTCCATGTCGGACGCGGTGCACGAGCGCTTCGAGATCGTCATGCAGGGCATCTCGGCGGAGGAGATCGCCACCAAGTGGAACCTCTCGCGGGAGGATCTCGACCGCTACTCGTACGAGTCGCACATGCGCGCTGCGCGCGCGATCGACGAGGGCAGGTTCGAGCGGGAGATCGTCCCGATCGACCTCGACGTGCCCGCCCCCGATGCGGGATCGACGCTCGTGCGGACGCGGTTCGCGGTCGACGAGGCGGTCCGGCGCGAGACGACGCTCGAGAAGATGGCGTCGCTTCAGTCCTCGTTCGTCGCCGACGGCAAGGTCACGGCAGCGAACTCGAGCCAGATCGTCGACGGCTCTGCGGCGGTGCTCGTCGCGTCGGAGAAGAAGGCGTCGGAGCTCGGCCTCGAGCCGCGCGCGCGCTTCCTCGGATTCGGCATCGCCGGCGTGGACCCGCACCTCATGCTGCACGGCAACCCGCAGGCGTGCGAGCGCGCGCTCGCGAAGGCCGGCCTCGGCTGGGGCGACATCGAGGTGATCGAGGTGAACGAGGCGTTCGCGGCCGTCGTCCTCCAGTTCCTCGCTGACACCGGCCTGCACGAGCGGTGGGAAGCCGGCGACGTGAACCCGAACGGCGGCGGCATCTCGCTCGGGCACCCACTCGGCGCGACGGGCGCCCGGATCACCGCGACGCTCGTCTCCGAGCTCGAGCGGCGCAACGCGCGCTACGGCATCGCCGCCATGTGCATCGGCTTCGGCCAGGCAATTGCCGGAGTCGTGGAGCGGCTCTAGCTCTCCGGTGCCAGGCACCAGGGGTTCAGCTTTCGCCACCCTCACGCCGGCGCCAGGGTGCCTGGCTCCGGCGTGACCAGGCAGCGGCGGGCACATCGGGCCGTTGCGGCCGGCTTCGTCGTCCTCGGCGCGCTCGACGGCGTCTGGGTGGCGAGGCTGCCGGCGCTGAAGCACAAGCTCGCGCTCGACAACGGCCGGCTCGGGATCGCGATCTTCGCCGTGTCGCTCACGGCGACGCTCGTGCTCCCGCTCTCGGGCTGGGTCAGCGCCCGGCGCGGAAGCCGTGCTCCCGCAGCCTTCGGTCTGCTTCTCGGCGCGGGAGCCCTCGCCGCCGCGGCGTTCGCGCCGTCGCTCGCTGTGCTCGTCGTGGTCGGGTGCGGGCTAGGCTCCGGCATCGGCATCGCGGACGTGGCTTTGAACGCCCACGGCGTCGAGCTGGAGCACCGCATCGGCCGGCCGCTGCTCTCGCCGCTGCACGCGGCGTGGAGCTTCGGGCTCCTCGGAGGCTCCGCCGCGACCGCCGTCTCTGCCGCGCTCGGCATCGGCCTCCACGCCGAGCTGCCGACTGTCGCCGCAGTGCTCGCGCTCGTCGTCGGACTCGCCGGCCCGCGCCTCCTCGGCGGCACCGCCGCCGATGTCGAGAGCGCGCGCTTCGCGCTGCCGCGCGGCGCGCTCGCGCTGCCGGCCGCCCTCATGTTCTGCGCGTTCTTCGTCGAGGCGTCGGCGATGAGCTGGAGCGCGGTGTTCCTCAACGGCCCCGCCGGCGCGAGCTCGGCCGTCGCGGCGGGGGCGGTCGTCTCGTACGCCGCCGCGATGGGGGCGGCGCGGCTCGTCGGGGACAGGCTCCTCCTGCGCTGGGGCATCGGCGGGCTCGCGCGTCGCAGCGGGACGATCACGTGCATCGGCACGCTGCTCGCGATCACGACGCGTTCGCCGGCGCCGGCGCTCGTCGGCTTTGCGCTCGTCGGCGTCGGGTGCGCCGCGATCGTCCCTGCGCTCTTCCGCGTGGGTGGATCCGCCCCGGGGGTCGCGCAGAGTGCGGGCATCGCCGCGGTCGCGAGCGCCGGCTACCTCGGTGGCCTCTGCAACGGGCCGGCGATCGGCTTCCTCGCGCGTGCCGTCGGCCTCAGTGCCGCGCTCGGGTTGCTCGCGGTTGCGGGTGCGGTCATCGCGATGCTCGGGCCACGGTTGAGCGGGTCGGCGTTGCAGACGATGTCGTAGGGTCCTCCGCATGAAGATTGGAGTGATCGGACTCGGGGCGATGGGCTCCGGCATCGCGCAGCTGTGCGTCGAGGCCGGGCTCGACACGGTCGGCCGCGAGGTCACGGCCGAGCTGGGGGAGACGGCGCGCGACCGCATCGGCCACTTCCTCACGCGCAAGGTCGAGAAGGGCCAGCTCGACCAGGGCCTGCGCGACGACGCGATGAAGCGGCTGACGCTCACGACCGAGCTCACCGGCCTCGCCGACTGCGACCTCGTCATCGAGGCGATCGTCGAGGAGCTCGCGGCGAAGCAGGAGCTGTTTGCGGAGCTCGAGCGGATCTGCCGTCCGGACACGGTGCTCGCGACGAACACGTCGGCGCTCTCCGTCACCGAGATCGCTTCAGCGACGTCGTCGCCGGAGCGCGTCGTCGGCATGCACTTCTTCAATCCGGCGCCGCTCATGCCGCTCGTCGAGATCGTGCGCGCGCAGCTCACGTCCGACGGGGCGTTCGAGACGACGTATGCACTGGGTGAGAAGCTCGGAAAGCATCCGATCCGGTGTCACGACACGCCGGGCTTCGTCGTCAACCGCGTCCTCATTCCGTTGCTCAACGATTGCGTGCGCGTGCTCGACGAGGCGCGTGTCGCCGTCGAGGACCTCGACACGGGGATGAAGGAGGGCGCCGGCTGGCCGATGGGCCCGTGCGAGCTGCTCGACCTCGTCGGCATCGACGTGCACGTGCACGCGAGCGAGGCGTTGTACGACAAGCTGCGTGAGCCGCGCATGGCGGCGCCGCCGCGTCTCGTCGCCATGGCGAACGCGGGTCTCCTCGGCCGCAAGAGCGGGCGCGGCTTCTACACGTACTAGGCGCCGTGTCGACCGGGCTGGCCGCGGTCCTCTTCGTCGTGTCGCTGTCCGCGACGCTCTACGCGGCCGCCGTCTTCGCCGACCGGCTCGACCATCTCGGCGCGCGGCTCGGCCTGCCGGAGGGGCTGCTCGGACTGCTCACCGCTCTCGGGGCGGATGCGCCGGAGCTCGCGACCGCCATCGCCGCGCTCGCGACCGGCGCGCACAGCGTGGGCTTCGGCGTCGTCGTCGGCTCGAACGTCTTCAACCTCGCGGCGATGATCGGCGTCAGCGCGTTCCTGTGCGGCAGGGTGCGGATCCACCGCGACGCGCTTGCGCTCGAGGGCGGCGTCGCGGTTGCCGTCACCATCCCCATTGTGCTGCTCGCGTTCGGCGTCGTGCCTGCATGGGCTGCGCTCGTCATCGCGGTCCTCGTGCTCGTGCCGTACGCCGTCGTCGCCTTCCGCCGCGAGCTGGGTGCGCCCCGCAGCCATCCCGAGCACGTGCACGCGCGCACACTGTCGCTCATCCCGCCGGCGCTCGCGGTGATTGTCCTGGGCAGCGTCGGCATGGTGCACGCGGGCATCGAGCTCGGCCACGCGGCCGGGATCCCCGACGTCCTGATCGGCACGCTCGTGCTCGCCGTCGTGACGAGCATCCCGAACGCATACACGGGCATACGCCTCGGTCTCGCGCGCCGCGGGTCGGCGCTCGTGAGCGAGACGTTCAACTCGAACACAATCAACCTCGTCGGCGGTCTCGCGATCCCGGCTCTCTTCGTCACCGTCGCGGCAGGCGGCGGTCTCGAGCGCGCCGACGGTGTCTGGCTGCTCGGGTCGACTGCGCTCGCGCTCGTGCTGCTCGCACCGCGCGGCGGGGTACGGCGCTCCGGCGGGCTGCTGCTCGTCGCCTCCTGGATCGGCTTCGCCGTCGTCCAGGCCGCATTCAGCTAGCCGTTACAGAACCTTTACGGACTGCTCAAAGGCGCGCAACGGCATCGGTCGATACTCTGATCGTAATGCGGCGTCTCGCACTCTTCGCGCTGTCTGCTGTCGCGCTCGCGCTTCCCGCGGCTGCGTGGGCGATCCACGACACGGCCGGCGACGGCACGCTCGTCGTGAAGGGCGGCAGCGCGCCTCGCGGCCTCCCCGTCGTGACCCTCTCGATCGACGGCACCGCAATCGGACACGTCTCGACGGGCTCGCCGGACCAGCTGGACACGGTCGTCATCTACGACGCGAACAACACGAACAACATCGGGGCGAGCTCGACGACGAACGGCGTGCTGCTGTCGAGGACGTCGAATCCCAAGGCGCAGAAGACGAAGCTCGTCGGCAGCGACTTCCGCTTCCGGGCCGCCGGGGGCGTCTACAAGATCTGGGTCTACGGCTCGGGGGTCGACCTGTTCGCGGTCGGGAACGGCATGGTGACGCTCGAGGGCATGCCCGACGGCAGCACTCCGGACGGGTGGTACTCGATCAACGGCGCCGACAGGCACTCGCTGCCGACCGCTCCGTCTGATTTGCTGCCGGTTGCGTTGCCTGTCAGCTCGAACGGGTAGGAGGCTCGCCTGGCGACTACGCCGCAGACCGTGCTCGTCGTCGAGGACGAGGCGTCGATCGCCTCGTTCGTCGCTGCCTACCTGAAGAACGCCGGGTACACCGTCCGCACGACCGCGAGCGGCAACGAGGCGCTGCGGCTCGTCGAGTCGGAGAAGCCCGCGCTCGTCGTGCTCGACCTCATGCTTCCGGACATCGACGGCGTCGAGGTCTGCAAGCGCATTCGCCAGCACAGCGAACTGCCGGTGCTGATGCTCACCGCGCGCGACGAGGACGTGGACAAGATCATCGGCCTCGAGGTCGGCGCGGACGACTACATGACGAAGCCGTTCAATCCGCGCGAGCTCGTCGCCCGCGTGCGCGCGATCCTCCGCCGCTCGGCGACCCACGCGACCGAGCGTGAGAGCGCGGTCATCCAGCACGGCGACCTCATGGTCGACGCCGGCCGCCGCGAGGCGCACGTCGGCGACACGGAGGTCCAGCTCGCCCCGAAGGAGTTCGACCTGCTCTGGGAGCTGCTCGACCATCGCGGCCTCGTGCTCACGCGCGACCAGCTGCTCGAGCGCGTCTGGGGGTACACGTTCGCCGGCGACACGCGCACGGTCGACGTGCACGTCCGCCAGCTGCGGCGCAAGCTCGGCGACGCGTCGCCGATCGTCACGGTGTGGGGCGTGGGCTACAAAGTGAGCCCGGCGCCTGCGCGCGAGAACTCGGCCGCGTAGCAACGAGGAAACATCGCTTGCGATGCCGACATCAGAGGTCGTGCCGGCATGGCCGGCGCGACCGATAACAAGGAGTAGATTCGAGCCGTGTTCGGCTCCCTGCGCTTCAGGCTCCCTGCCCTGTTCCTCGTCGGCGTGGTCCTCGCCGGCATTGTCGCCACCGTCATCTCGATCCGGTTCTTCCAGAGCTACACGCGCACGCGCGCGATCGTCGAGCTGCGGTCGGAGTCGATCGGGATCGTGCAGCTGTACGCGTCCCAGGCCGGCGCCGAGGAGGTGCCCCTGAAGACGCTCGAGAAGGCGATCGGCGGCGACCGGATCTTCTACGTCCCACTCGTTCCCGGCGCCTCGCTCTTCTCCGGGCCGCTGCCCACCTTGCCGTTCGGAACGTTGACGAAGAAGCAGCTCGAGTCGAGGCAGCCGACGACGCTGAACCTCCACGTCGGGAAGACCGATTCGAAGGAGCTGCGGGGCACGTACCTCGCCGTCGCGGAGCCGCTGACGATCGAGAAGCAGGTCCTCGGCGCGCTCGTCGTCGCCAAGCCGACGTCGCAGCTGCGCAGCCGCTGGCTCGTGCTCATCGAGCGGCTTACGATCGCCTTCGGCGGCGGCGTCCTCGTCGCCGGCCTGCTCGGCATCTATCTCTCGCGCCGGATTGCACGGCCGCTGCTCCAGCTCTCGTCGGCAGCGGACGAGATCGCCGGCGGCACGTACGGCGTCGAGGTGCCGCAGCCGCGCGGCAGCGACGAGATCGCGCAGCTGTCGGCGCGCTTCGCCGACATGGCCGCGAAGCTCGCCGAGTCCGAGCAGCTGTCGCGGAACTTCCTCATGTCCGTCTCGCACGAGCTGCGCACGCCGTTGACCGCGATCCGCGGGCACGTGTCCGCACTCCGCGAGGGCGTGATCGACGACCCGGACGCGTACAGCTCGTCGCTCGCGGTCATCGAGGAGGAGGCGATGCGCCTCGAGCGTCTCG
>Ga0265338_10007596_pt1 | contig 13393 bp, 17 predicted proteins | sample 42126metaG_FD_193579 | JGI IMG/M metagenome (GOLD analysis project Ga0265338, IMG submission 193579) | Rhizosphere microbial communities from Carex aquatilis grown in University of Washington, Seatle, WA, United States - 4-21-26 metaG | ecosystem: Host-associated > Plants > Roots > Rhizosphere... | reverse complement strand
AGGGCAATCCGCCGGCTGCGGGCGCAACGCCGGAATCCTTCCGGATTTTCCCCATTGTCGCGTGACGAATGGCGCAAAGCCCGGTCAAAACTGGTGAAAGACCGAAATTTCAAAAAGTTATGAGCGCAGTTTGCATTTTGGCTCCGGTGGTGATTGCGGCGTGGCCGGCATTCAGCGCGGCGGTGGTGGCGGCTGCGACTTCGCTCGGTTATCAGGTTGCCAGCGAAGCCGCCAATGAAAAGCGGGCCGCCACGGCTGCGCGGAAGAATTCCAACAAGGTTGAACTTGAAATCGAGCGCAGTGAAGTGGTTACGAACCAACTTGGCCGCGACCAGCGCATCGTGGTCGCGCGCGGGGGCGTCACCGTCACCTTTTCGCGTGATGCGCGCGGAAAGGCGTCCTTGTGTGTGACGGGTGAGGGTCACAGCCGGGAGGAATTACGCGCGCTGGGCGAGGAATTAAGCCAGCGCGTCGTGCAGCAGTATGTTTATCAAAAATTGATGGATGAAATGCGGGCGCGGGGTTTTAACGTGGTGGAGGAGGAAATCAATGAGGACCGCTCGATCCGGTTGAAAGTCCGGCATTGGGAGAACTGAAAGGCTGGTAATTGCGACAATGCACTTTTATGGCGCCAACACACCAACGAAACGGCGGCTGGAGTTTGATGGAGCTCTTATGCGTCATCGCCATTATTTCCATCCTCGGCGCCATGTATCTGGGGGCGATTGCCAAGGCGTTGGTTCACATCAAAAAGTTTCTCGGAGGCCTGTAGCGTGAGTTTGAATTAAAAACTTATATGCCCCAACGCGAATTTGACATCACCATTGGCAAGGACGGCAGCGTGGAGTTGCACGTCAAAGGATACAAAGGCCGCAGTTGTCTCGAAGCGGTGAAGCTGTTCGAGCAGATTGTCGGCGAAATGAAGTCGCAGCAGGAGACCAGCGAGTTTTACGAGCCGGAAGAGCAGGTGCGTTACAACGTGGATCAACGACTGTAAACGGGTGGAAGAGCATTGGGAATGGCTGCCGTGGCAAAAGGCATGAGCAAATTTTTCTCGCCCTACTATCCGCCGCGCGCGCGGTGGTACAGCCCGCTTTTCAATTTTGGAAATGCCATTCGGCGTCATCTGGCGCTGGATCGCATTCACCTGCCGAGGGGAATCACCTTTTGGGGACTCGCGGGAAGTTTACTAATCCCGGGCCTGGCGGTTTGTCTTCGAGGTCCGCGTCTTTGGGGAAGGGCGGCACTCGCCGCCTGCGGATTGTTGTTTCTGCAATTCATAATGTGGCTTGGTCATCCCTTCGGCAATTATGCGTTTGGCTTGATGCTTTCGATTCACACCACCGGGCTGGTTTATTATTGCGGCCCCCTGCTGGCCAATGCGCGATTCCAAGACCGGATGTTCTTCACTTTGGCGGTCTTGATTGCGCTGGGCGGGCTCCTTTACGCGCCGATACGGAGCACCATTCAAGCACATTGGATGATGCCGTTGCGTGTGAACGGACATGTGGTCGTGGTGCAGAAGCGGACTTCAGTGGATACAGTCCAGCGAGGTGATTGGGTTGCCTACACCCTCTCGGGATATGTTATTTCGGTTCACGGCTATCGAACCGCCGATGACCATTCGGGGACGGGCTTTGGGCCGGTGCTGGCAACGGCTGGAGATCGCGTGAGCTTTTCGACGAACGTCTTCACGGTGAACGGCGTTCCCCGTCCACTCCTGCCACACATGCCGGTTTCGGGAACAATAACTGTGCCGGGAAATCACTGGTTCATTTGGCCGGATCTTGCTATAAGTGGCCACGGAAACGTGGGTGAAGAAAGCATTTCGTCCGCCATGCTGCAAAGGGCGGACGTTTCCGAAAATCAATTTGTCGGGAAACCATGCAAACGATGGTTCGGTCGGCAACAATCTTTGCCATGAGCCGGTTTATCAATCTTGAATTGGGAGGCGAGTCTGAAGATCAGTCGCAAGCGCAGCAAAAGGCATTGGTCAAGGACGAGGCTTATTACTTGCATGAGGCCCGCGCGGCTTTTGAAAACGGAAATTTCGAACCGGCCTTGCGTTTCTATTCCAAGGTTCTGGAGTTCAATCCACAAAACGCCGCCGCCTGGACAGCCCAGGTACGGATGCTGATTGAACTCGAAGAATTCCGCGAGGCCAGACTATGGGCGGACAAGGCGCTGGAACGTTTTCCGCGGGAACCGGAATTGCTGGCCGCCAAAGCCGTCGCGCTTGCGCGCGCCGGTGATTTACAGGGCGCGCTGGCGTTTTCAGATGCCTCCATTGAAGAACGCGGCGACACACCTTATGTCTGGCTGGCGCGTGGCGACGTGTTGCTGGCGCGCAAGGAGCACCGCGCCGATTATTGCTTTGAAAAAGCGCTGTTACTGGCGCCCCGGGACTGGTTTGTCGCGTGGCTGGCCGCGCGAATCCGCCTTTACTACCACCAATTTGTGCTGGCGCTGAAATTGTTGCAACAGGCCATCGAATGGAACGCCGGCCATTTCCTCCTGTGGCTTGAATCCGGTCAATGCCAGCAGGCGCTGGGCTTGATCGGCCCGGCAGAAAATTCGTTTTTGCAGGCGCAGCAGTTGAATCCCCAATGCCGTGAAGCTGATCAGGCGCTGCTCCGACTTTCGCAAACTGGATGGTGGCGGCGCGCGTGCGGCTGGTGGCGTCAACTTTTCAAGCCATGAGCACATCAAACCTGGATCGGCTTTTGTCCGCGGTCAACGAGTTTGACGCTTCCGATCTGCATCTCGTGGTGGGGGTGCCGCCCGCCTTTCGCGTGAACGGCGAGATTATCATTGCCGACGAAGACACGCTGACCGAAGAGGAAATCACCGTCATGGCCGACAGCCTCCTCAACGAACAGCAAAAGAAAAAATTCGAGCAGGAATGGGAACTCTGTATTTCCATTCTGCACAGCGTGGCCGGACGTGTGCGGGCCACGTTTTACCGGCGCAACGGACACCCGGAAATGAGCTTCCGGTTTTGCGGCGACAAGATTGCCCCCCGCGGGGAGCTGGGCCTGCCGGAAAAACTTGACGATCTGGCGCGCAAGCCGAACGGCTTGGTTTTGATTACCGGACCAACGGGGGCGGGCAAAACGACGACCCTCAATTATCTGGTGGATCTCATCAACAGTGAACGTCGGTGCAAAATCGTGACCATTGAAGACCCGATTGAGTTCGTTCATCAGAACAAACGGGCCATCGTGGTGCAACAGGAAGTGCTGACGGACGTGCATTCATTCAACCGCGCCCTGATTCATGTGCTGCGGCAGGACCCGGATGTAATTGTCGTGGGCGAGATGCGTGATCACGAGGCCATCGCCACCGCGTTGACCGCGGCGGAAACCGGCCATCTGGTGCTGGCCACGATGCACTCGCCCAACGTGTCCCACGCCCTAGAACGCATCATTGGTGTTTTTGATGGCAACGCGCAGCGACAAATTATTCTGCAACTGGCCAACGCGCTACAGGGCATCGTTTCCCAGGACTTGTTGCCGGCAGCGGACCGGACGCGCCGGGTGCTTGCCTACGAATTGATCGTGGCGACCGGTGCGGTGCGCAACATGATCCGCGAAAACCAACTGCATCAATTGGAAAACACCATCCAGACCGGACGCAAGGAAGGCATGATGCTGATGGACAACTGCCTTTACGATCTCTATTGCAAATGTCTGATCTCCTACGACACCGCCGTCAGCCGGGCCAGGCATCCCGACCACATCCGGCAAAACTCGGGACCAGCTTGAATTTGCATCGGACGCCATGAACCGGACCTATGATATCGTGTTGGGGACGAGCACCCTCGTGGTCATACTTGCGTTTGCGGGGTGGGTTTTCTTCCGTCTGTTGAAACGGAGCTATGATCCAACCAAGGTGCTTCTGAAATGGATCATCACCATTCCGTTGATCATTTTCGGTTTAATCCTGGCCCGGCAACTCGGGCCCTTTGGTCCGATCCTCATCGTTGTCATGGGAATCATTCTGTCGGTCATGTGGACCCCGCACCTCAGCGAGTGGATTTCCCGGCCCTTGTCGAGTTTGTACGACGGCGGTACCGAGCCGCCGGAACCCAAGCCGTATTATTCGATCGCCCAGGCCCGGCGACAGCGCTGCGAATTCCTCCAGGCGGTGGTGGCCGTTCGCGAGCAGCTCGCGCACTTTCCAAACGATTTCGAAGGGGTGATGTTGCTCGCCAACATTCAGGCCGAGGATTTGCAGGATTTGCCGGGTGCGGAAATCACATTGAACCATTTTTGCGACCAGCCGAATCCGCCGCCCCGGCAGTTTGCCGCCGCGATGAATCAGCTCGCCGACTGGCATCTCAAGCTGGCGCGGGACGCCGATTCAGCACGCGCCGCCCTGGAGAAAATCATCGCGCGGTTTCCGGACACGGAGTTGTCGTTGCAGGCCGCGCAACGCATTGCCCATGTGGGGGGCACGGAAAAACAATTGTCGACGTTAATCGACCGCCAGCCGATGGCCGTGCCGGAAGGTGTCAAAAGTGTCGGCTTGCTGGAATCGTCTGAGCATTTGCGTCCCACTGAAGCCGACCCGGCCAAACTCGCCGCCGTTTATGTGAAACATCTGGAGCAGCATCCGCTCGACACCGAGGCACGCGAGAAACTGGCGGTCATCTACGCCGAGCATTATCAACGGCTGGATTTGGCGGCGGGCGAGTTGAATCAGTTGATTGAGACGCCGAATCAGCCGGCGAAACGGGTGGCGCACTGGTTGAATTTGCTGGCGGATTTGCAGGTTCAACACGGCGCGGATTACGAAACCGTGCGCGGAACCCTGGAGCAGATTGTCGAGCGTTTTCCCGATTTGGCCGCCGGAGAAATGGCGCGGACCCGACTGGGGCGATTGAAGCTCGAATTCAAAGGACAGAAAGAAACGCCGGGCGTGAAGCTCGGCGTTTATGAGCAGAATATCGGGTTAAAACACGGTTCACCGCGCCAGTTGTAGCGCCACTTCCTTTTCCAGTTCGTGGGCCATGTCGATGTCCTGGGCGCCCCATTTGGTGCGGGCTTCCACCTGGATCTGGGTGACTTGCGGGTCAACCGCCTCGACGCGCACCCATATACTGTTCTGGTTCACGCGGCCCTTGAACGCTCGCACCGTATTCGTGGTGTCATGCGGGATGTATTCGGTGAGCAGCGTGCCGTCGTTGTTGATGACCTGAATCGCCGCGCGATAGACCTCATCCAGCGGCCGCTGATAACGCCCTCCCACAGAATCCCGCGTGAACGGCACGCCGGGCGTCTTGGTGTCAGTAACCGTGGAGACGCAACCGGCGGTGATAATGGCGACTCCTGCGAGCGCCGCAAATATTTTTGTTTTCATGTTGCCCCTAGACAATCACAACCGCCGCGCGCGTCAAGCCTGATTCACACATGGGACCGGCTCGACAAGCGCGTGAAGAAATGCCAGTTTAAGCCATGGTCGCAAACAAGCTGGAAGGACTGCGCGCCACGCTGCGCCACTATGGTTCATGCCTCGTGGCCTATTCCGGCGGCGTGGATTCCGCATTTCTGGCGTGCGTGGCGCATGAGGTGCTGGGTGAAAAATCCCTGGCCGTCATCGCCGATTCGCCGAGTTTGCCGCGTCGCGAACTGGCCGAAGCGCTGGAAATCGCGGAGCGGTTTGCGTTTCCGGTTCGCGTCATTCGGACAAAGGAATTTGAAAACGACCATTACACGGCCAATCCGGCCAACCGCTGCTATTTCTGCAAGCATGAATTGTTCGAGGCCTTGACGCCCATTGCGCGCGCGGAACATCTGGCGGTGATCGCCTACGGCGAGAATGCGAGCGACGCGGGTGATTTCCGCCCGGGCACGCGGGCGGCGGCGGAATTTCAAGTGTGCGCCCCGCTCAAGGACGCCGGTTTGACCAAGGCGGAAATCCGCGAGTTGTCGGCGCAATTGAGGCTGCCGACGGCGGACAAGCCGCAGATGGCCTGCTTGAGTTCGCGCGTACCCCATGGCGAGCCGGTGACACCGGAAAAATTGCGAATGATTGAAACGGCGGAAAATATTTTGCGTGATCTGGGGTTTCACGACGTGCGGGTGAGGCATCATGAACTGCCGGTGGCCAGGGGCGAGGGGCGAGGGGCAGGAAACGACAAACCCGTCACCCGTCGCCCGTCACCCGTCACCCACCTTGCCCGCATTGAACTGGGGCCGTCAGAAATCCGGCGTTTTCTCGAAGACGGTGTTTCATCGAGGGTCGCCGCGGCCTTGAAAGAAATCGGTTATGCGCATGTGGCGCTGGATTTGGAGGGCTATCGCGGTGGCCGCGCACCGGAGGCGTCCGGGCGGCGCGATTGAAACTTTTGGCCGGCAACGGTTTTAGATAAAGGACACTATGCCACAATTTTCGTATCGCGCGCGCCGTCGCAGTGGTGAATTGGTTGAGGGCGTTCTGGACGTTGCCGACCGGGCGGCGGCCCTGGCGCAAGTCGAACGGCTTGGGCTTTTCCCGGTGGCGGTGGACGCTTCGAAAGGGGGGCTGGTGGCGAATGACAAGCGCGCCGGCCAAAAAGTGGATTTCATGGCGTTTTTGCCGCCGACGCTGCGTGCGCATTTGACGCAACAACGCAAGCCGAAGTTGCAGGAGCTGGCAACCTACACCCAGCAACTGGCAAATTTGCTCCAGGCGGGAATGCCGTTGGCGACCGCACTCCAAAGCATGACGTATCTGGAGTCAAAGGGCATCCCGTCGGAGGTGAGCCGCCAACTCCGGCAGGAAGTGACCGAAGGCAGGAGTTTGTCCGACGCGATGGCCAAGCAGCCGCGGGTTTTTTCCGATCTGTATATCAACATGGTCCGCGCGGGCGAACAGAGCGGCGCCCTGGTGGATGTGCTTCGGCGCATGGCCGATCACTTTGAAAAATTCGCCCAGGTGCAGGCGAAGTTTACTTCGGCATTGATTTATCCGGCCGTGGTCTGTTGCGTGGGTGTGGGCATCCTCATTTTTTTCATGAGCTTCATCTTGCCCCGATTCATGTCGATCTTTGGCGCCGTGGGGTTCAAACGATTACCGACGATGACGCTGCTTTTGATCGATATCAGCGATGCCTTCAAAAATTACTGGTGGTTGATGGTGCTGGTCGTCATTGTGGCCGTCATTGTGTTTAAACGGTTTCAGGCGACGGAAGCCGGACAGCGACGGATTGATGAATGGAAAATGAAGGCGCCCCTTTTGGGGCGGGTAATCTCTCTGAATCTTTACGCCCAATTTGCGCGCACCCTTTGCACCTTGCTGCAGAACGGCGTGCCGGTGCTTACGGCATTGAAAATCACCGAACAGGTCATCCCCAACCGCATCATCAAAGAAGCGACGGCCAAAGCCCGGGACGCGGTGACGGACGGCAAAACGCTCGCCCAGCCTTTGGCGCAGAGCAAGGTGTTTCCCCAGTTGATGGTGGACCTGGTAAAAATCGGCGAAGAAACCGGCGACGTCGCCGGCGCGTTGAACAATGTCGCCGAGACTTACGAAAATGAGTTGAACATCGCCTTGCGGGTGATGACCAACCTGATTGAACCCACGCTCATCATCGGCATGGCCGTCGTGGTGGGCTTTTTACTGGTGGCCGTGCTGGGCGCGATGTTCTCGATGATTTCCAGCATCGGCACCTCGGCGGGGGGACCCTGATGCGACACCGTCGAAAGTCAAGGGTCGATAGTCAAATGGCGGTACCCGGCGTACGAAATTGTTTATGCTCTCCACGCCCGACCTTCGACGCTCGACTCCAAATGGCCTTCACGCTGCTCGAAATCATGATGGTCGTGGCCATTTTCGGTCTGATGCTGACCATGAGCGTGCCGGCGATCCTGCGGACAATGCACCAGGAACCGCTGCGCAAGGCGGTCAACGACGTAATGGATATTTGCAGTCACGCCCGCGCCCAGGCGATTCTGCACGGTGTGCCAGTCAGCGTCGTTTTTCATCCCCGGTCGGGACAGGTTGCGCTGGCCAGCATTGCCACCACCAATTTGACCGGCAGTTTCCTCCCATCGGATGCGCCGGCCGGCGAAATCAGGCCATCCACTTCCAACTCGTCGCCATTGAACTCCACGCAGATCAACAGCGACATCACCATTGATATGCTCGACATCAATTTGCTGGAATACAAGGGCTCGGACGAGGCACGGGTGCGTTTTTTTTCGGACGGCACCAGCGATGAAATGACCCTGATATTGCACTCCGGCGATCAGTATCGGAAAATCACACTGGAAGTAACCACCGGCCTGGCATCCGTAGAAGTGATCGAATGAAAACCCAAACTGCCCGGGTGCAAACCGCCTGCTGCGCCTTCACCCTTTTGGAGGTGATGTTTGCGATGGTTGCGTTCTGCACGGCGATGTTTGTGGTCCTGGCCCTGGTCTCGAATTCGCTTAACAACGCCCGCCGCTTGCAACAGCGGTCGATTGTGGACGCCGGTGTGGTGGCGGCCGAATTGTCACAAACCAATCAGCTTGTTGAAAGTACTTACTCCCAAAACCTCGGCAATCTGCTCGGTAATGCCTACAACAATTACCGTTGCACCTACGACGTTCAGGAAGTGCAAACGAACAAGCTTTTCCAGGTGGATTTCATCATTCAAAGCAATTCCGGTGACAAGCCGGTCGTTTCCAAAATGAGCATTCTGCTTTTCCGCCCGAATTCACCGGCAGGCAGCCTTGACGGAGGGCCGACCGTACGATGAATCGGAGAAAAAAATCACGATTCGAAGCATTCACGCTGATCGAAGTCATGCTCGCCATGGCGATTTTCAGCCTCGTCATGGGGGCGATTTACTCGTCGTGGATGCTCATCATGCGCGCCACGAAGGTGGGACAGGAGGCCACGGCGCAAGTCCAGCGCCAGCGCATTGCCGTGCGAACGATTGAGGACGCGCTCACGTGCATTCAGTCGTTCCAGGCGTCCCTGTCGTATTACACCTTCATCATCCAAAACGGGGATGAACCGCTGCTCAGCTTTACGGCGCGGTTGCCGGACGATTTTCCGCGCAATGGACGGTTTGGCGATTTTAATCTGCGACGCGTGACGTTCACCATTGAAACCGGACCCCATTCGGAAAAGGATTTGGTGCTCCGGCAAAACCCGATTCTCATGGATATGGACAAGGACGAGCAGGCGCTTCCGCTGGTGCTGGCCCGGAATGTAAAAGGTTTTACCGTCGAATGCTGGGACGCAACGGCGAATGATTGGTCGGGGGAATGGAATAACACCAATCAAATTCCGACGATGGTACGCTTCACGCTTCTGCTCGGCGGAAATAAAACAGACAACAATTTTGGCGATGCGGGCCCGCAACTCGCCGTTACGCGCATCGTCGCCGTTCCTTCAATCATGGTACCCACGGTGGTGCAGTCACAAATGGCGGGCGGTGGCGGCGGTGGTGGTGGTGGTGGCGGCGGCGGCGGGAACAACCCTGGTGGCAATCAAAATAACAATTACAATCCCAACAATCCACGCGGCTTCAATCCCAATGTTCCTCGCGGTTCCGGCGGGTTCAATCGACCATGAAAATTCCGGTTCAAACCAGGCCGCGCGGCATTGCGCTCATCATTGTCATGATTGCGATTTTCGTGCTGTCTGTCATGGCGGCGATATTCGCGACTTCCATGAAAATTGAAACCAAACTGGCGCAAAACGCCGAACATGACCAGCAGTTGCTCTGGTTGGGGCGTTCGGGTGTGGAACTGGCGCGTTACGTCCTGTCACAGCAAATGACCATTCCCGGCGAACCTTATGACGCGCTCAATCAGATCTGGGCCGGCGGACCGGGCGGCATTGGCGAGTCCAACAGCCCGCTGAACGGAATTTCGCTGGACAATTATCAGGTCGGCGACGGGTCCGTTTCGGTCAAAATTGTTGATCTCGAACGCAAGGTGAACATCAACACCGCCAATCCTGAGGCATTGCGGCAGGCACTGACATTGATTGGCGTGGGGGTGGACAATAGTTCCACCATCTCCGATTCAATTTTAGATTGGATTAGCCCGGACACCGGCGGTGCACGTCCCGCCGGCGCGGAAAGTGATTATTATCAAAGTTTGAATCCGCCCTACTATGCCAGGAACGCGCCGATGGATGACCTGTCGGAATTGCTGCTGGTCAAGGGAATTGCGGAGCACCCGGAAATTTATTGGGGGGGAAGCGCCACCAATCACGAGCCCGCCGCCTTTCAGCAAAAACTCGGCTTCGTGAATGCGCCCAATCAGGCGCCGGATTACCCGTTTGGGTTGAAGGACCTTTTCACCCCCATTTCCAACGGGCGCATCAATATCAACACGGCCGACGAAAACGTGCTGCAAATGATCCCGGGCGTGGACGAAGCCACCGCACAAAACATCATCAAGCTGCGTAATGGACCCGATGGCGTGGAGGCCACCGACGACGATACCCCTTTCGCCAGCATCAACCAACTCGTCACGGCGGATCTGAATCCACAACTCGTTGCCCAGCTTGGCCGGATCTGCAGCGTGCGCAGTGCCACCTTTGAAGTTCACGTGACCGCCCGGATCGGCGATTACCATCGCGACTACGTCGCGCTTCTTTACCGCAACTCGGCCACCGACATCGAGGTTTTGAGTTTCTATTGGAAATGATGGAAAATGCAGTTGAGTTCGCGCCGCCGCCCGTTATCGTTTCGTCATGCGCCGGCTGATAATAAGTTTGCTTTTGCTGGGCTCGCTTTCGGCGGCTTTCGCCGGGGATGCCGCCACAGGCCGGGTGGTCAAAGTTCTGCCGTTTTTTCTCGATCTCGAAGGGCATGAGGCCCTGTCGCCAAGCCTTTTCGATCGTGACGCCTACCAGGCTTCTCTCCGCCGACACGCCGACCAATGTTCAGCCATTCGTTTCGATGTTTTGTGGAAGGCGTCCAAAGCCGGCAACCGGGAACTGAAATTGCGGGTCGAACTGCACTGCGTCGGCCAGAATGGAATGCCGCGCCAGGCCACGCTCGAACAAGCGGTCACACCCCATTTCTTCCGTCATTGGGATTCATTGACGCTCGGCGGCGGGGATTATAAAAACCTGGGCGAACTGGTTGCGTGGCGCGTCACGCTCTGGGAGGACAACCAATTGCTCAGCGAGCAAAAATCATTTTTATGGTAATCGCTGCACCAGGTCGGTATTTGAAGTCTGGCTTGACTCCGCCCCGGGCAGCGGCGATAACCGGGGACGCGCCTGAATGATGCACGTCAAAGTACCCGTCAAAATCGTTTGCAGTTGCGGCCAGAAATACGCCTTCGACGTGTATCCGCTGAATGGCTGCATGCCGTCGCTGATCCGGTGTCCCGTTTGCGGCGTGGACGGCACAAAGGTTGCAAATGAAATCATAGCGCTCGCTCTCAAGGCGCAGCCGGCTCCTTTGATCCTTCGCCCACGGTCACTGGTTCACACCCCGCCGGTGGAGGTCAATGCGGCCAACGCGGAGGTTGAAGCATTGCGCAAGCGCGCCTTCGACGCGGAACGCCGGGCAGAGCAGGCCCAGGCCGCCGCCCGCGCCAGCCTGGCACCGCATCTGGCGCAGGTGCTCAAGGAGACCGTGGTTCAGGAACTGGCCCTGCAACGCCGTGAATTGCTCAAGGCGCAGGAGGAAGCCGCCGTGGAAATTGCGGCGATGATCCGTCGCCTCGACACCGTGCAGGCGCCCATGCAGGAACGATTACACTCTTACGAAGCGCGCATTCAGGAACTGGAGAAGGAACTCACCGTGCGCAATGAGGAAAATCGCGAACTGCTGAAGCTCAAGATTGAAATGATTCGCCGCCAGCTTGAGGTCGAGCGCGTTCACAACCGCCTGGAATTCAATTCAAACTAGGCGGCGGTTTTCTCGCCGGCGGTTCTTTTATCGTGCGTGTGCAGCGCGTGCTCGTAACATTGCAAGGCCTCTTCGTATCGCGACATGCGATTGAACAGGCCGCCCTTGTGGAGGTACGCAATGGTCATTGAACCGTCCGCTTCAATTGCGTGGTCATAACAGGCAATGGCCTCCTCGAGCCGGTTCAGTTTTTCGAGCGCGCCCGCCTTTTTAATCAACGTCTCGGCGCTTTGGGGATCCAGTGCCAGGGCCTGATTGAAATAGGCCAGGGCTTTCTCCGGCTCATTGCCGTTGAGCAGCGACTGGGCTTCCACCAGCAAAATGGCAACGCTCTTGTCATGTTCCACCGATGCCGCCGGCGAGCCGTTATGTCTGTCGGCGGGGGGAGAGGTAATTTCAGCCAATGGCGCGCGCGCCGTATGTTCCAGTTCGAGAATCCGCTTTTCCAAACGCTCGACCACATTGAACAGACGGGCGTTCGAGAATTGCATGGCGGCACGCTCCGGCATGGCGTTCGCTTCGCCCGCCGGCAACATCGGCGACGTGGCGCGGCCTTCCAGTGCCAGGGCGGACGAATGAAGCGTGGACAATTCAACCAGCCGCGTGACGGTACGCCACTGAAAGTAGGCGATGAAGAGCACGGCGGTCAGGCCGACCAGGCCGAAAGCGCCTGCCAGAATCAACGTGAGCCGCTGCGCCTTTTGGGTCGCCTCGATTTCGCCGGAGTGCTGTGCCGCCACGGTTTGCTCGAGCAATTGGATGCGCGCGGTCATGTCCGCGGCGTTGCGTTGCGCCTCCGCGGCGGCGGCCACCCGATTGCTTTCGATGAGCAATTGCGTGGTGTGAATTTGTTCCTGGACCTGCAGCAGGGCGTTCAACGAATCCTGCGCGATTTTGTCTGCGGCCGGGTGCGAAGTAGTGGTGGCGGAGTTGGTTTCAACGCCCAAAGCACGCTGTCCCAGCCCAACGCTGAAACTGCAACAGGCACAGACCATCAAAAGCTTCAAGCGAAACATCGCGCTCATACCGTTACCATTGAAGTGAGCCTGAGCAGCCAGACCACCAAAGTCAAGCGCCCGGCTGTCCGACTTATTGATGACTTATTCCCAATCTCAATCCTGTTTCTTCAAGCCAAATTCCAACCGGGTGCGCGAGCCGGTCTGGTCGTTGCGGATTTCCATTTCCTGAAGTTCCCACTGGCCGTTCACCTTTTTGAACGATTTCGGATAAAATTCCTTCAGCAATTCGCCTTTGGCATCGTAAGCCTCGGCCTGAATGATGCCGAGCGTTTCGTTGTCAATCCACGAAACCACGCGTGAATAGCCGTTTGCGGATGGATGCGGATTTGTACTTTCCAAAACCTGGCAGGAACGGCCGCGCCGCATCTCATGTTTCAAAATCCTCTGCTCCGGCCAATGGAAAAATTCCAAGCGCAAGTCGTCCACGGAAAAATCTGACTCCGCAAAAGAAGCCGAACGGGCCCTCGCTGCGGCCAAGCCAGGAGACCCCGGATAACCTTCATGCTGATAGGTATCGAAAGGT
>Ga0265338_10007594_pt1 | contig 13395 bp, 9 predicted proteins | sample 42126metaG_FD_193579 | JGI IMG/M metagenome (GOLD analysis project Ga0265338, IMG submission 193579) | Rhizosphere microbial communities from Carex aquatilis grown in University of Washington, Seatle, WA, United States - 4-21-26 metaG | ecosystem: Host-associated > Plants > Roots > Rhizosphere >... | reverse complement strand
ATGCCGACCGCTCGGCCGAGGCGCTGTATCTGTTCGGCTATGGCGACGGCGGCGGCGGGCCCGACGCGATCATGATCGAGTCCCTGCGCCGCACGGAAGACCTTCTCGGTGTCCCGAAGAGCACGACGCGCGATCCGAACGACTTCTTCGACCGCCTGGACCGCGAGGCCGGCGAGTTCGCGACCATCGAGGGTGAGCTCTATTTCGAATATCACCGCGGCACCTATACGAGCCAGGCCGAGGTCAAGCGCCTCAACCGCCTGATCGAAGGCCGCCTGCAGACGCTCGATCTGCTCTGCGCCGCGAGCCTGCTGGCCGGCAAGCCGGCCCCGTCGCGCGAAGCGGTCGAAAATCTGTGGCGCGTCCTGCTCGTCAACCAGTTCCACGACATTCTGCCCGGCAGCAGCATCAACGAAGTCTACATCCGCACACGGATAGAATTGACAGAGCTTGCGGACCGGGCCGAGGCGCTGGCGCAAGGCCTGCTCGACGGATTGTCGAGCGGCGGCGCGCCGACTCCGTTCAACCCGACCGGCTTTGCGCGCGACGAGATCGCCGCCACCCCGGACGGACGGTTGACCTACGTCCATGCCGAGCCATTCAGCGCCGGACAGATCGAAGATCCCCAAGACGAGGTGCATGTCACCGAACTGGAAAACGGTGATATTCGCCTGCAGAATTGGCAACTGAACGTGGTTCTGACCCGGGCGGGACATGTACGCTCGACCATCGGTTCCCGAGAAGCATTGAGCGCAGACGGCAACCGCTTCGTCCTCCACGACGACCGTCCGACCGAATACGAGGCCTGGGACATCGATCCCTTCGCGCTGGAAACCGGCCGCGAGTGCCCGCCTGCCGAACGTTGCGAGATTATCGCGCGTGGTCCGCTGCGTGTCGAAGTGCGGTTCGAGCGTCGCATCGGCAAAGCCAGCCGGATGACTCAGACGATTCGGTTGGACGCAGAATCGGAATTCCTGGAATTCGATACCGAGATCGACTGGCATGAACGGCGTGCGCTACTGAAGGTCGCCTTTCCCCTCGCCTGCACATCGCCGCGCGCGACCTATGAGACCATGTTCGGCGCGGTCGAGCGGCCGACCCACGCCAACACCGATGCCGATCTCGCGCAATACGAGGTGCCCGGCCATCGCTGGGCCGATCTGTCGGAGCCGGGGTTCGGGGTCTCGCTCCTGACGGAGTCCCGCTATGGCTACGCGACCTTCGGCAATGTCATGAGCCTGAGCCTGCTGCGCGGCACGGAATCGCCCGACCGCACCGCGGATATCGGCGTCCATCGTCTGCGTTACGCCCTCTATCCGCATGACGGCGACTGGCGCTCCGCGGGCACGGTCGCGTTGGCGGCCTGCTTCAATCGTCCGCTGCTTTGGGCGAAGGGCGCACCGGCTGCGATCCTGGCGCAGCCGCTGGTCTCAGCGGAACCGGTCAATGTCGTAATCGACACGATCAAGCCCGCCGAAGACGGGAAAGGTTTCGTCGTGCGCCTCTACGAAAGCAGCGGCGCCACTACGGCGGCACGGCTGACAATCGGAGCCGCGACGACCCACGTTCGGACAAGCAACACACTGGAGGATGAGGGCGAAGCCCTGCCGCTGAAGGACGGCGTCTGCACGCTCGCGCTGCGCCCGTATCAGATCGTCACCCTCAGGGTCGGATAGACGCTTCCAGCCGCGCGACGAACTCGGCCTTCTGCGCATCGTCGATCCAGCGCACCACCGCTACGACGTCGTGCTCATAGTCGATGAAGACGATGTTGTCGCCATTGCCGATGAAGGCCACCGCGTCCTCGCGCGCCGCCGGAAACAGCTTGCGGTCGGTGTTGAGAAACCAGTTCATGTAGCCGTAACCCGGATTGGGGCCTGTCGGCGTCCGCGCCATCTTCACCCAAGCGTTCGAAAGGACCTGCTTGCCGTTCCATGCGCCGTCGTTCAATCCCAGCAATCCCATTCGCGCCAGATCGCGGGCGGAGATGAACATGCCGCCGCCCCAATGCCCGCCGCCCGGCACGACGTGTATTCGCCGGCCGCCGATCGTCACCCAGGAATTGCGATAGCCCTGCCAGTGCCAGGCATTCGAAGCGCCGATCGGTGTCATCACATACTGGCGCAGCACATCGGGCAGCGGCCGCTTCCACAGATAGGTCAGCGCCAGCGCAAACGCATTCACCCTTACATCGGAATATTTCCATTGCAGCCCCACCGGCGGCGGCCCGGCGGCGAGTTCGTCCCAGGCCTGCTTGCCCGGCCGGTCGGACCACCATGGCTTGCCCCACATCGTGCCGACCCAGCCGCTGGTCTGGCGCAGCATCTGATCCCAGGTGATCGGCTGATTGTGCGGCAGAACGAAGTCCGGCGACGGCCGGACATAGTCGATAACGCGATCGTTCACATCGCGGATCATGTGCCGGTCGAAGGCGATGCCGGCCACCGACGACAGAAAGGTCTTCGTCACCGAATGCGTCATGTCGACCGCGTTCGTGTCGCCCCATTCGGCGACGATATAGCCGTGGCGGATCACGATGCCGTTGGCCGGTGCGTGCGGCTTCAACGGCCCGATCGGATCGGAAAACGGACCCGCGAATTGCAGCGGAATGACGATGCGCAGATCGCGCTGGTCGATCACGCCGTCCAGCGCCGGCGACAGCTTCGCTTCATTCGCGACGGCAAAATCGATCGCGGCTTTCAGCTTTGCTGGATCGAAGCCTTCGGTCTCCGGTGCGCGGGTCTGCCAGGCGCTCTTGGGCGGGAAATAGTCGGCGCCAAGCGCCGGCGCCATGCCGACGGCAATCACCACGGCCAGTGCAACGAACGGTCTCACCGCGCTTCCCCTCTCAATCCCGTCTTTATAGGGGATCGCGGTCCGCGCCGTCAGCCCGCGTCAGATCTTGATCTCGAGCTTGCAGGAAAGACCCTGGGGCGCGAAATCGAAATGCGCCGAGCCCTGCTCGCCGCGCAAGGTTCGTTCGATCATCTGGGTGCCGAAGCCCTTCTTAGTCGGCAGACTCGCCGGCGGTCCGCCGGCCTCGGCCCATTTCAGGCAGAGCCTGTCGCGCGCATCCGAGAGCGACCAGTCGACCGCGACCCGCCCGGTCTCGTTCGACAAGGCGCCATACTTGACCGCATTGGTGCCAAGTTCGTGCACCACCATCGCCAGCATCAGCGCGTTGGAGGGGTTCAACTGAACATCGGGACCTTCGAGCGCGAAGCGCGGTCGGTCTTTCTGCTGGAACGGCGCCAGCGCCCGCTCCACCACGTCGCGGACGGCCACCGTCACCCAGCTTTGCTGGGTGAGAAGATCGTGCGCGTCGGCGAGCGCGTGCAGCCGCGCGGTGAAGGCGGAGCGCTCCTCCCTCGGCGCGGAGCGGAAGGTCTGCGTCGCAATGGCCTGCACCGTGCCCAGCGTGTTCTTGACCCGATGCTTGATCTCATTAAGCAGGAGCTCGCGCGATTCCTCAGCGCGCCGGCGGTCGGAGATGTCGCGCGCGATCTTGGAGGCGCCGATGATCTCGCCCTTCGCATTCTTGATCGGCGATACGGTCAGCGAAATGTGCACATGGCTGCCGTCCTTGCGCTGGCGCACCGTCTCATAGTGGTGGATTCGGTCGCCGCGCCGGATGCGCTCCAGGATGCTAGGCTCTTCGTCCCGCCGCTCCGTCGGGATCAAGACCAGGACGGGCCTGCCGACCATCTCCTCGGAGGTATAGCCGAACAGCCTTTCCGCGCCGGCGTTCCAGCTCGTGACGATGCCGTTCAAATCCTTGCTGATGATGGCGTCGTCGGAGGACGCGACGATGGCGGCAAAGTGCGCCGCGGCGTCGGGAACGGGGCTGAGCGGTTGGGCCGTCGCCGATGATCGGATCAAATCGTCGACGCTCACTTCCCACCTGTCGAGCCTATTCATGTGACACTCTAGGGGTGCAGCCCCCATAAGATACAGAGGAGAAAGTTTGCAGCTGCCTGGAACGAAAATTACCAAGCGGCGTTGGGCGGATTTCCTGCCGCATGCCCGTACCCATGCCGCCGCGCCTGCGTTACCAGCCAATCGCTTAGTCTGTCCACGGTACGAAATTGAACAACCAAGGTCACATCCCGACAATCCTCCTTGTGGAGGACGAGTGGCTCGTGCGGATGGAGATCGCCGACGCGCTGGTCGAAGAAGGCTGGCGGGTCGAAGAGGTCGGCAGCGGCGAGGCCGCACTGGCCTATTTCGAATCGGGCAGGCCGCTCGACATCCTGGTGACGGACATCCGCCTGGGCGGGCCGCGCGATGGGTGGGACGTCGCGCAAGCCGGCCGCCGTGCTTTTCCGGATCTGCCGGTGGTTTATGCCTCCGCCAATCCGCCCGACGACGCGCGGATGGTGAGCGGCGGCATCTTCGTCGGCAAACCGTCGCGGACCGAAATCCTGATCGCGGTCTGCCGCCGCCTGCTTGGGACGGGCTGAAAACCTGGGTTTTGTGCCCCTGCCCACGGCTTGCGCGGAACCAATGTTCCGTTTGCGGTTTTGCTATTGAGTGTTCTGGCGGGCGTGTCGAACCATTCGAGGAGACTCGTTTTGCAGGACCGCGGCCGCAATCATCTGCTCGCCTCGCTCGCCCCATCCGATTGGGACCGTCTGGCATCGGAGCTCCAGCCGGTGACGCTGGCCGTGCGCAAGGAACTGGAATTGCGCGGCCACGAGGTGGAATGGATCTACTTCCCGCAAAGCGGAATCGCGTCCGTCATCGCCGAAAGCGCCGAGAGCCATCGGGTGGAAACCGGCGTGATCGGCTTCGAAGGGATGACCGGTACCGGCGTCGTTCTGGGCGACGACCGCGCGGCGCAGACGATCGTGATGCAGATTGCCGGCGCCGGCCATCGGATCGCCGCGTCGCGACTGCTGGCACTGCTGGCAGAAAGCGCCACCCTGCGTCAGAAGCTGGTGCTCTTCGCCCGCGCCTTCTCCATCCAGGTCGCGCATACCGCGCTGGCCAATGGCGCAGGCCTGCTGGAGCAGCGGCTCGCCCGCTGGCTCCTCATGCTGCACGACCGGGTCGAGGGCGACACGCTGGCCATCACCCATGATTACATCGCGACGATGCTGTCGGTCCGCCGGCCGGGCGTTTCGGTCGCGCTTAAAGTGCTGGAGGAACAGGGCCTGACGCGTACAAATCGCGGAATGATCGCCGTCGTCGACCGCCAGGGGTTGCTGGAGAAATCCGCAGGACTATATGGCCGCACCGAAGCGGAGTACCGGCGGCTGCTGAACTGGGTCGCGCCCCGCGATTAGCGCCGCTCAGCTCGCGGCGAGATATTCGGGACGCACCGCTGCCTTGTTCAGGTCGATCCAGGTTTCGATGGCGGCGCCGGCTGCGGCGACAGCGTCACCCAATTCGGCGATGGCACTATCGCACCCGGCGCTCTCGCCGCGACGGGCTTGTTCTTCCAGCATCCGCGCCAGCGCGCTCGCACGGAAGGCACCGACATTGCCGGCCGCGCTGACCAGAATGTGGGATGCCTTGGCCACGCGCTTGGCATCTCGCGCCTCCCGGGCCGCCCTGATCTCCGCCATTTGCCCTTCGCATTCGCGGATCGTCTCGCGCAGGAACGCGCACGCTTTCGGCGGCCCCATGACGTCGACCAGCAGATCGACCGTCGCCTCGTCGAGCAGCACAGCCTCGTCCGGCTTCATCGGCGCGGTCGCGACGATCGGCATGGCCACATGTGAGAATTGCGCCAGCTTCTGGAGCAGCAGGCTCGGGCTGACCGGCTTGGATATATAATCGTCCATTCCGGCACTGATATATTCCTCCTTCGCGCCCGCCATCGCATGCGCGGTCATTGCGATGATCGGCGTCCGCGCTTTCGGCGAAGGAAGCTTGCGGATCTGCTTGGTCGCTTCAACGCCGTCGAGCTCCGGCATCTGGATATCCATCAGGATGACGTCGAAATCCGCCGCGCGCAGGGCATCGACCGCCTCGTGGCCGTTATTGGCCACGACGACCACATGACCGGCCTTGGCCAGAAGATGGACGGCGAATTGCTGGTTGATCTTGTTGTCCTCGGCAAGAAGGACGCGCAAGGACTTCTTGGCGACCTCCGGCGCGGCCGCGCCGTCCGAAGCCTCCGATTTTTGGGGCTGCGATTGACCGTAGATGTTGATCAGGCAGTCGAACATCTCATGCTGACGAACCGGCTTTTCCAGGATCGCGTCGAATGTGCCCCTCGGCGTCTGAAGGCCGTGACGGCCGCCGGACGACACCAGCACCAGCTTGGCGTCGGCTAGGTTCGGATTGCGGCGGATACGCTCGGCCAGGACGTCGCCCGAAAGGCCTGGCATCATGCGATCCAGGAAGACGATGTCGTAAGGCGCGCCGCGGTGCCAGGCGCGCTCCATTTCGGCCATCGCGCCGAATCCATCAGACTCGTTGCGCACCTGCATTCCGAAGCCCGTCAGCATGCGCCCGATGACCTCGATATTCATCGCGATGTCGTCGACGAGCAGCACGCGAAGATTGCGCAGGTTCTTCGGCAGCGAATCGCGCGCCATCCCGGCGCGGCTGGAGCGCGGCAGAGAAAGCTCGAAGGCGAAGGTCGAACCCGCGCCGACACGGCTCGTCACTTCGATCCGGCCTTCCATCAGGTCGATCAACTGCTTGCAGATCGCAAGGCCAAGCCCGGTGCCGCCATAACGGCGCGTCATCGAGCTGTCGGCCTGGGTGAATTTCTGGAACAGCTTTTCGCGCACGCTCTCCGGCATGCCGATGCCCGTGTCCTCGATTTCGAAGCGCAGCGGGACGCGGCCGTCGGCTGGCGTCTCCGCGGCCAGGCGCTTCACATGCACCATGACGGAGACACCACCTTTTTCGGTAAACTTGACAGCGTTGCCGATCAGATTGAGGAGGATCTGACGGATGCGCGTCGGATCGCCGCGATAGATGCCTTGCGCGTCGGCGTCGACATAGGCACCGATGTCGATGCCTTTTTCCCGCGCCCGCGGCGCCATCAGCGCGATCGCGCTCTCGACGGTGTTGACGATGTCGAAGTCGATGATCTCCAGCTCGATCTTGCCGGCTTCGAGCTTCGAAATATCGAGAATGTCGTTGACCACCGTCAGCAGCGCCTCGCCGGACTCCTGAACGGTCGCCGCGAAACGGCGTTGCTCTTCGTCGAGTTCGGTGTCGAGCAGCAGGCTCGTCATACCAAGAACGCCGTTCATCGGCGTGCGGATTTCGTGGCTCATATTAGCGAGGAAGTCCGACTTGGCGCGGTTGCCCGCCTCAGCAAGCTCCTTGGCCTCGCGCAGATGGTCCGCCATCGCCTCCTGGCGGCGCGCGAGGAGGACGAGCAACACGCAGAGCCCGCATACGACAAGTGAAATGATCGCCAGCCCGGCGCCTTCCGTAATCGCGCCACGGCGCCAATCGGCCAGCGCCTCGGCCTCCGCGATGCTCACTTTCGCGACAATTCCAGTGGCCGGGCGCATGGCCGTCGCGCCGATCGAGCCGTTGCCGGCAAAGGTCCTTGGCCGCTCCAACCTTTCGGCGCCGTTCGACCGGACCGGCGGCCTATGCTCGAAATTGACGGACAAGTTGGCATTTTCGGCCGGCAATGCCATGACCCTGAAATGCGCGAGCTCGGCAACAAGCCACGAGGGCGGGTGCCGAAAATCGATCTCACCACCGCCGTGCGATTCGATCACGCTTCCGGCGAAGTCCGCATTCGCGCCGGCAAAGGCGGCCATATCGGCCTGGATGTCGGATATCGTATCGCCATGCTCCTGAACGGTTAGCCAGGCATATCCGGCCCAGAGCGGCACAAGAAACGACAACGCCATGATCGCGGCGAAGGTCGTGAGTGAGGGCCGCCAGCCGAGCATTCGCACCGTCGCCGATTTGGATCCGACGCTCATGGCTTCCGCTCCAGTTTGGAACTGCGGGCGATTTCATCCCACGGAGCACGATCGGAATTGGCCGCGAGGTTGAGATGGGTACTCGCCTGCCTCTCGAACGCCTTGCCGTCATCCGGCGATGCGAGAACAAGGAGAACCGTCGCGGCCGTCTTCTGCAACACGTCTCACTCCGATTTGGTGCAAACTCGACTGAACGCTAGTCGCGTTTGCTTTCGCGGCTCTTAAGTCGTGCACAGGTTCAGGCCATATCGCATGCGAAGTAATACGTATGCCCGGTTCGGGGCCGGTGGCGCGGTGACACATGCGTACAGATACATAACGGTCGATCATGCGCCACACGTGTTTTGAGGACCGTGCGAGAAGTTCCGGGTTTTATTGCGTTATATCGATCGGAAAAATTCGCGGCGCGATGAGCTTCGCCTCACGCTGACGCTGTTAAGCGATGAGCAACGATATCACTTAACTCGCGCTTGATCAGTCTGCCGCTACCCCAGTGGCGCACGAACGATCGAACGCTCGATTGTTCTCCGCGTGAAGCTTGCTGCTGGAGAAGTCATGTCCATTGCCTCGACATTCCAAAACCTTTCGGTGCGCGCAAAAGTCATCGGCGCATTCGCCGTCGTCCTGATCGCAACGGTGGCGCTCGGCGCCTTCGCGATCGAGCGGCTGTCCGACGTCGACTCGCATGCCGAGAACATTCGAAACAATTGGCTTCCTTCGGTCCAACATCTCGGCGAGCTGAACTACGACGCGACGCGCATCCGCCAGAAACAGGCCTCTTATCTCCTGGAGCCGACCGAAGAAGGCCGGGCACGGCAGGCGGCAGACGTGAAGACGCTGGAAGCGGATGCCGACCGCGCCATCCAGATCTATGAGCCCTTCATCGGACCCGGCCGCGAACGCGATCTGGCCTCGAAGTTCGAAGCCGCCTGGCAGACTTTCGTCTCTCAGCAAGATCAATTGATCGATTTGTACCGCACCAAGGGCCAGGCGGCGGCCTTCGCCTACTTCAACGGGCCGTACAAGAATTCATTCGAGACATTCCACACAGCGCTCGAAGCCGATCTCGCCTTCAACGCCAACGGTGGCAGGAGCGAGGCGGATGACGGCGCGGCTTCGTACGCCTCCGCCAGAATATGGATCATGGCCGCACTCGCCATGGCCGCCGCTCTGTCAGCGGTCGCCGGTTTTGCTCTCATAAGCGCGGTCTCCGCTCCGCTGGTGCAGATGACTGGCGTGATGGGCAAGCTGGCCACGGGCGATCTCTCCGTCGACGTGCCCGCTTCGAACCGCAGGGACGAAATCGGCCAGCTCGCCTCCGCGATGAAGGCATTCAAGGATCAGCTCGCCGCCGCCGAACGTTCGAAGACAGAGCAAACTGAGACCATCGTCGGCAGTGTCGGCGCGGGTCTATCCGCGCTGGCCAAGGGCGACCTGGTGCATCGCGTCAGTGCCGACCTCACCGGTCCGTTCGCCAAGCTGAAGGACGACTTCAACGGCGCGCTCAGCCACCTGCAGGAGACGATGCAGACCGTCCTCAACTCGACCTCCGGTATCTCGACCGGCGCCGGCGAGATCAGTCAGGCGGCCGACGACCTCTCCAAGCGCACCGAGCAGCAGGCCGCAAGCCTGGAAGAGACCGCCGCCGCGCTCGAAGAGATCACGGCCACCGTCAAGAAGACCGCGCAGAACGCCAAGGAAGCCAGCATCATCGTCACCACCGCCAAGTCGGCAGCGGAGGACGGCGGCCGCGTGGTGGAGACCGCGATCCAGGCGATGGGCCAGATCGCGCAATCCTCCAAGCAGATCACCGACATCATCGGCGTGATCGACGAGATCGCGTTCCAGACCAACCTGCTGGCGCTGAACGCCGGCGTGGAAGCGGCGCGTGCCGGCGACGCCGGCAAGGGCTTTGCCGTGGTCGCGAGCGAGGTTCGTGCGCTGGCGCAGCGCTCGAGCGAGGCGGCCCGCGAGATCAAGACTCTGATCAAGACATCCGGCGAACAGGTCGATTCGGGCGTGAAACTGGTCGGCGAGTCCGGCCAGGCGCTCAAGCGCATCGTTGATCGGGTGGTCGAGATCAACGCGCTCGTCACCGAGATGGCGCAGGCGGCCCAGCAGCAGTCCACCGGCATCGAGGAGGTCAACGTCGCGGTCAGCCAGATGGATCAGGTGACCCAGCAGAACGCCGCCATGGTCGAACAGAGCACGGCCGCATCGCGCAACCTGGCGAGCGAGACCACCGAACTCGCCAATCTCGTCTCCTTCTTCAATGTCGGCGCTGAGCGCGCGCCGGCAGCATCAAGAACGGCCGGCCCGTCTGCCCCCTCCGCGGGCAAGGCCGTCGCCCGCGCCGTCCCCAGAACCACCGCTTCTCCCCGGGCGGCCTCTGGCGGACGGCGCGCGGCAACCGCGCTAGCTGCCAGGCCCGTCGCGCAGAACGACGAATGGGAAGAGTTCTGAGAGCATGTCCTCCATCACAACGCATATCCAGGAACGGCCGATGCTCGTCCTTGCGGCCATTCTGGACCTCACCGAGACGATGGGGCTCAAGAAGACTCTTCAGGACGCACTCGCCAAGGGTGACGGCCTGGCGGTCGACGCGGGCGCGGTCTCGCGCGTGACTTCGCCCTGCCTGCAGGTGCTGGCGGCCGGAGTGCGCACCTTCACCGAGTCGGGGGGACCGGGCCTCGAGATCGTCGCCGCATCGGACGCCTTTAGGGACACCGCATCCGGCCTCGGCCTCGCGCCGATGCTCGGACTACAGGAGAACAACGGTGGGTAAGGTCATTCTCACGGTCGACGATTCCCGGACCATGCGCGACATGCTGAAACTCGCGCTGGCCGGCGCCGGCCATGACGTCATTCAGGCCGACGATGGCGTGAACGGTGTGGAAGCGTTGCAGAACGCGGGCATCGTCGATGTCATCATCACCGACATCAACATGCCGCGGATGGATGGCTTCGGCTTTATCGATCAGGTCAGGCGCGATCCGCGCAACCGGGCCATCCCGATCCTGGTCCTCACCACGGAAACCGAACCGGCAAAGAAGCAGCGCGCGCGCGACGCGGGCGCGACGGGCTGGATCGTCAAGCCGTTCGATCCAGCGAAGCTCCTGGCCGCCGTCCGCCGTGTGGCACCATAGGAGCTCCCGAACATGGATCCGATGGAAGCCATCAAACAGACCTATTTCCAGGAGTGCGAGGAACTGCTCCTCGCCATGGAAGAGGGCCTGCTCGCCATGCAGAGTGGCGAGGCGGACGCCGAGATGATCAACGCGGTGTTCCGCGCGGTACATTCGGTCAAGGGCAGCGGCGGAGCCTTCGGCTTCGAAAGCCTCGTCGCCTTCGCGCACATCTTCGAGACGGTTCTCGATCATCTGCGTTCGGGCAAGCTTCAACCCGACGACGCCGTCACCACTGTGCTGCTCAGAGCCGGTGACATGCTTTCCGATCATGTCCAAGCCGCACGGAACGGCACCGACCTGCCGGCTGAGCATGACAAGGACGTCAAGCGCGAGCTTGAAGCCTTGTCGGGCGAGGACGCAGATGCCGGCGGAGCCGCACCGGCGGATTTCGACGGCTTCGACTTCAAGCCCAAACTCCTGGTCATGGACGACCTGGACAGGCCGGCGAACCAGGGATGGCGCATCCACTTCGCTCCGCACGCGGCGCTCTATGCCAAGGCAAACGAACCCTTCCTGCTCCTGCGCGAGCTCGCGATGCTGGGCGACACGAAAGTCACCCTCGACACGTCGAAGCTGCCCACGCTCGATGCGCTCGAGCCGGACCAGGCCTATTTCGCCTGGGATGTCACGCTGACCAGCAATGTGGCCCGCGAGAGCGTCGACGAGGTCTTCGACTTCGTCACGGGCGACTGCGATCTGGACATCATACCGCTCGAGCAGGTCGGGCTAGTGCCGGCCCCGCCTGCCACAAACGCCGTTGCCGAAACGGCACCGGCGGAACCGATTGCGGTTCTTGCTGTCGAAAAGAAGGACCCCCAAGCGCCGGCCGAGGCCGCAAAGCAGACTATCCGTGTTGATCTCGACAAGGTGGACCGCCTCGTCAATCTGGTCGGCGAACTGGTGATCACCCAGGCGATGCTGTCGCAGCGCGTTGCCGAGAGCCAGATTCCCCGCGCCTCGACGATCGGCGATGGCTTATCGGAGCTCGAACACCTCCTGCGGGAGTTGCAGGAGAGCGTCATGGCCATCCGCACCCAGCCGGTGAAATCCGTCTTCCAGCGCATGCCGCGCCTAGTGCGCGAACTGGCGGCGCAGACCAACAAGAAAGTCCGCCTCGTCGTCGAAGGCGAAGGCACGGAAGTCGATAAGACCGTCATCGAGCGGCTGGGCGAACCGCTAACCCATATGATCCGCAACGCGGTCGATCATGGGCTGGAGACGCCCGAAGAGCGGATGGCGTGCGGCAAGCCGGAGGAAGGCACTGTCACTCTGTCGGCGGAGCATCGCGGCGGCCGCATCATCATCGAGGTGAGCGACGACGGCCGCGGCATCAACCGCGCCCGTGTGCGTGAAAAGGCGGTCGAGCGCGAGCTGATTTCGGCCACGGCCGCGATGTCGGACGAGGAGATCGACAATCTGATCTTCATGCCGGGTTTCTCTACGGCGAGCCAGGTCTCCAACATCTCCGGCCGCGGAGTCGGGATGGACGTCGTGCGCCGCAACATCGTCGATCTGGGCGGACGCATAACGATCGGTTCGGCGCCGAAACAGGGAAGCCGGTTCAGCCTGACCTTGCCGCTGACGCTCGCCGTGCTCGACGGCATGGTGGTGGCGGTCGGCGATCAGACCTTCGTCCTGCCTCTGGCGCATATCGTCGAAAGTCTGAAACCGCAGCCGCGCGACATCCATCCCTTCGGCGACGGACGGCATCTTCTGAATGTCCGCGGCGCCTATGTGCCGCTTGTCAGCGTCGGCGATCTGCTCGGTGCCAAGGGTGCGGTGCAGGCGGTCGATGGCGTGGTCATTCTGGTCGAAAGCCAGGGCACCGGACGGCTTGCACTCGTCGTGGACGCAATCCTCGGCCAGCACCAGGTGGTGATCAAGAGCTTCGAAAGCAACTACCGCCATATCGACGGCATCGCAGCGGCCACGATTCTGGGCGATGGGCGCGTCGCTCTGATCCTCGACGTCGACGGCCTCGTTGCACACTGCAAGAACCAGCTTGCCGACGAGCACGAACTCCTTCCAACAGGAACCTGAACATGAGCAATGAGAGCGGCTCGCGCCGTCAATTCATCACCTTCCATTCGGCCGACCAGGAATTCGGCGCCGATATCATGGCCATCCGGGAGATTCGCGGCTGGACCAAGGCGACCTCGCTGCCACATGCGCCCGACTATGTGCTGGGCGTGATCAATCTGCGCGGTGTCGTGCTGCCGGTGATCGACCTCAAGGCGCGGCTCCAGCGCGGCCGCACCGAACCGGATCCCAAGCACGTCGTGGTCGTGGTGAAGGCGGCG
>Ga0265338_10007593_pt1 | contig 13397 bp, 11 predicted proteins | sample 42126metaG_FD_193579 | JGI IMG/M metagenome (GOLD analysis project Ga0265338, IMG submission 193579) | Rhizosphere microbial communities from Carex aquatilis grown in University of Washington, Seatle, WA, United States - 4-21-26 metaG | ecosystem: Host-associated > Plants > Roots > Rhizosphere... | reverse complement strand
ACCCGGACCAGCGCCTCGGTAATACCTGATGTAGTACCTTTGTTCGTACCAGTGGTATTACCACTCTGACCAGGAGAAATGGTCGATTGGGTGGTAGGGAGGATGAACCCTACGGACCCATGTCCGGCGATGGGTGGCACCGAGGGCACGCCATATCCTACGCGCGCTGGCACCCGGTCGCCAGCACAGGCGCCCTGGTCGAAGCGGCCCGGGGGCGCCAACCCCTATGGTGTGCCCCGGCCGGCGCCCCCCCAGCACCGATGCGGGGCTCGGGACGGCACCGGCGGAGGCCCGCGGAGCAGATGGATCGACACCCCCGACAGCGATGGGCCCTGGACCAGCGGGCGGTGGTCGGCGCCGTGTACGTGGTGACGATGTTCACCAGCATCTTGGACTCCACGGTGGTGAACGTGGCCCTGCCGACGATGGCCCGGGACTTCCACGTGGGCACCTCGTCCATCGAGTGGGTGGTCACCGGCTACCTGCTGAGCCTGGCCGCCTTCATCCCGGCGTCGGGGTGGCTGGGCGACCGGATCGGTACCAAGCGGGTGTTCCTGGCCGCCCTGCTGCTGTTCACCGTGGCCTCCGCCTTGTGCGGCCAGGCCCACAGCGTCACCGAGCTGGTGGTCTTCCGGGTCCTGCAGGGGGCCGGCGGCGGCATGCTCATGCCGGTGGGCACGGCCATGCTGTTCCGTGCCTTCCCGCCCCACCAGCGGGCCCGGGCCACCTCGATCCTGATCATCCCCACCGTCGTCGCCCCGGCGTCCGGCCCGGTGCTGGGTGGCCTGCTGGTGGACACCCTGAGCTGGCGGTGGGTGTTCTACGTGAACGTCCCCATCGGGCTGGCCGCCCTGGTGTTCGGCGCCGTCTACCTCCACGAGCACCGTGAGCCGCCCCGCGGCCGGTTCGACCTGGGCGGGTTCGTCCTGGCCGGCGTCGGCCTGCCGCTGGTCCTGTACGCCATCAGCCAGGCCCCGGTGGTCGGCTGGGGGGCTCCGGAGGTGATCGGCACCCTCTTGGGCGGCCTGGCCTGCTTCGCCGCCCTGGTCCCGTGGGAGCTGCGTCGCCACGACCCGATGCTGCGGCTCGGCCTGCTCGGCGACCGGCTGTTCGCCCTGTGCAACCTGACCGGGGTCTTCGCCTACGCCTCGTTCCTCGGCATCCTGTTCGTGCTGCCGCTGTTCTTCCAGGAGGGTCGCGGCACGTCCGCCCTGGTGTCCGGGCTGACCACCTTCCCCGAAGCCGTCGGCGTGGCCGTGTCGTCGCAGTTGGTGGCCCGGGTGTACCCGCGCCTCGGCCCCCGGCGGCTGATGGCCGGCGGCCTGGTCGGCGTGGCGGTGGGCATGGTGGCGTTGGCCCTGGTCGGCCACGGGACCAGCCTGTGGTGGGTGCGGCTGATCGTCTTCGCCATGGGGGGGTCCATGTCGTTCGTGTTCGTGTCCCTGCAGACCGCCACGTTCGCCCGGGTCACCCCGGCCGACACCGGGCAGGCCTCGGCCATCTACAACACCCAGCGCCAGGTGGCGTCGGCCGTGGGGGTGGCGGTGCTCGCCAGCGTCCTGACCGCGGTCACCCCGAAGGTGGGGACCGGCTCGGCCTCGACCGGTCCCGCCGACCTGGCCGGGTTCCATGCCGCCTTCGCCGCCGCCGCCGGCCTGGCCGTCGTCGGTGCCCTCGTGGCCCTGTGGGTCAGGGACGCCGACGCCTCCGGCACCATGCGCTCCGGGCCAGGGCGGGACTCCGGGTCAGGTGCGGGGGGCGATGACGGCCAGGGTGCAGCGGGCCCGGCAGACGTCCCGGTCGGCGTCGTCGGTCAGGGCGATGTCCCAGACCTGGACGGTCCGGCCCTTCCGGATGGGGGTGGCCACGGCGGTGAGGGTGCCGTCGCGCACCGCCCGGAGGTGGCTGGCGTTCAGCTCGATGCCCACCACCTGGTGGCCGGGGGGCACTGACAGGGCCGCCCCGTAGCTGGCCGCCGACTCCGCCAGGAGGGCCGACACCCCGCCGTGCAGGATGCCGTAGGGCTGGTGCACCTTCCAGGTCACCGGCAGCCGCAGCACCACCCGGTCGCCGGTGGCCTCCACCGTCTCGATGTCCAGCACCTCGCCGACGGTGCCCTTCCCGAGGGTCAGCGGGCTGGGGTCGTCAGCATGGGAGTCACCGGTTGGGGTCGGCTCGTCGGTCATGAACAGTGGAGCCTACCGGCCGCCCTCGAATGGCCGACCCTCGATTGGCCTCCCCTCGAATGGCCGCCGCTCGAATGGCCGCCGGTAGCATCGGTTCGTGGTTTCCGGCCTGGTCGACCTGCGGAGCGACACCGTCACGAAGCCGACCCCGGCGATGCGGCGGGCGATGGCCGAGGCGGAGGTGGGTGACGACACATACGGGGAGGACCCCACGGTCAACGCCCTGGAGGCCGCCTATGCCGACCGGGTGGGCAAGGAGGCGGCCCTGTTCGTGCCGTCCGGCACCATGGCCAACCAGATCGCCGTCCGGGTGCTGGCCCCGCCGGGCAGCCTGGTGGTGGCCGGCCGCCGGCAGCACGTCGTGGCCTATGAGCTGGGGGCCGCCGCCCAGAACGCCGGGGTGCAGTTCCACGCGGTCGACGACGGTGACGGCACGGTGGCGCCCGGCGACGTGACCTGGGCCCGGGAGGCCGGGCAGTACCACCAACCGACCATGTCGCTGGTGTGCATCGAGAACACCCACATGCCGGCCAACGGCGCCCCGTGGGACCTGACCGCCCTGCAGGCCGTCCGGGCGGCGGCCGGGCCGGTGCCGGTCCACATGGACGGCGCCCGGCTGTTCAACGCCGAGGTGGCCACCGGGGTGCCGGCGGCCACCATGGCGGCGACGGCCACCACCGTCATGTCCTGCCTGTCCAAGGGGCTGTGCGCGCCCGTCGGTTCCCTGCTGGCCGGCTCCGCCGAGGTCGTCGCCTCCGGCCGGGTGGCCCGAAAGCGGCTGGGCGGCGGCATGCGGCAGGCCGGCATCCTGGCCGCCGCCGGCCTGGTGGCCCTGGACCGGATGGTCGACCGGCTGGCCGACGACCACGCCCGGGCCGCCCGGCTGGCCGCCGCCGTGGCCGACCGCTGGCCGGACGCCGGCCTGGACCCGGCGGCGGTGCGCACCAACATCGTCGTGTTCTCGCCGCCGGACCCCGACAAGCTGCTGGGCCACCTGTTGGGGGAGGGGATCCTGGCCGGCATGGTCGGGCCCGGCATGGTCCGGCTGGTCACCCACCACGACGTCGACGACGCCGGGGTGGACCGGGCCATCGCCGCCCTGCGGTCGGCGCCATGAGCAGAGCCGCCCTGCGGTCGGCGCCATGAGCAGAGCCGCCCTGCGGTCGGCGCCATGAGCAGAGCCGCCCTGCGGTCGGCGCCATGAAGGTCCGGATCGGCATCGGCACGGGGGCGGCCGGGCTCGACGGTGCCGCCCTGGCCGGCCTGGCCGACGACCTGGTGGACCTCCGGTTCGACTCGCTGTGGCTGCCCGAGATCCTGACCGGCGACGGCGCCGACCCACTGGTCGGCCTGGCCTGGGCCGGCGCCCACAACCGGCGGCTGAAGCTGGGCACCACCATGCTGTTGCCCGGCCGTAACCCGGTGCGGCTGGCCAAGCAGGTGGCCGCCCTCGACGCGCTGTCCGGTGGCCGGTTCCTGGTCACCTTCGTCCCCGGCCTGGCCCAAGGTCCCGAGCGGGACGCCGTCGGGGTGGCTCCGGCCGCCCGGGGCGCGGCCATCGACGAGCTGCTGCCGCTGCTCCGCCGGCTGTGGTCCGGGGAGCCGGTCACCTACGACGGGCCGGCCGGACGGTTCACCGACGTGGCCGTGTCGCCGGTGCCGGTGCAAGACCCCTTCGACGTCTGGCTCGGTGGCCTCGCCCGGTCGTCGCTCGAGCGGTGCGGCCGGCTGGCCGACGGCTGGTTGCCGGCCCTGTGCGGCCCGGCCGAAGCCCAGGCCGGCCGGCAGGTGGTGGACGAGGCGGCGGAGGCGGCCGGTCGGGCCATCAGCCCGGAGCACTTCGGGGTCAGCATCGGCTACGCCCGGATCCCCCTGGACGACCGGGTGGCCGCGGCCATCACCGCCCGGGCCAAGGGTCGGCCGCTGGACGACCTGGTGCCCGTGGGCCGGCCCGCCCTGCGGGACCTGCTGGAACGGTTCATCGACGCCGGGTTCTCCAAGTTCGTCCTCCGGCCGATGGTGCCCCCAGACGACTGGCGACGGGAGCTGGAGGAGCTGGCCGCCGCCGTCATCGACCTCCAGACCTGACCGAGGGGTCAGCGGTCAGCGGAGGAGCTCGACCACTCCGGCGATGTCCAGGTCGCCCTGCCCCCGGTCGGCCAGCTGCTCGTACCGCTGGCGGACCACCTCGGCGACGGGAAGTTCGAGGCCGGCGTCCGAGGCCAGCTGTTCGGCGAGCCGCAGGTCCTTGGCGCCGAGGACGGCGCTGAACCATCCGTCGTGCTCGCCCCCGAGGATGTCGTCGAGGCGGTTCTGCAGGGCTGGGGCCACCAGCGGGCTGGCGGACAGGAACGTCCGCAACAGGTCGTCGTCGAGCCCGGCCGCCTGGCCGGTGGCCACCGCCTCGGCCAGGGTGGCGATGCCGGTCATCAGCAGGTAGTTGCCGATGACCTTCACGGTGGTGGCCGTCCCCGGGTCGCTGCCGACCCAGCGGTGAGTGGACGACAGGGCGGCCCACAGTGGTTCCAGGGCCTCGGCCGCGTCCTGCGGGCCGCCGATCAGGTAGGTGGCCTGTCCACTGCGGACCGCCTGGGGAGCCCCGAAGATGGGGGCCGACAGGGCCCGTCCACCGGGAACGGCATCGGCGATCGCCCGGGACGTGGCCGGCGACACCGTGCTCAGGTCCACCAGCACGGTGTCGCCCGTGATCGTCGGCCCCAGCGGGTCGTCGCCGTCCACCACGACGCTGCGGACGGCGGCGTCGTCGGACAGGGACACCAGCACGGCGGCCGCGCCGGCGGTGGCCTCGGTCGGTGAGGCGGCCGACCGACCGCCGGCGTCGACCACCTCCCGGTCCTTGCCGGGGGTGCGGTTCCACGCCGTCACCCGGTGGCCCTGCTCCAGCAGCCGCAGGGCCACGGCCCGGCCCATGCCGCCCAGGCCGAGAACGGCGACGTCCACGGTGGCCGGCCTCCTAGTACCGGTAGGTGTCCGGCTTGTACGGCCCGTCCACCGGGACCCCGATGTAGGCGGCCTGGTCGGCGCTGAGGGTGGTCAGCCGGACCCCGAGGGCGTCCAGGTGGTAGCGGGCCACCTGCTCGTCCAGGTGCTTCGGCAGCACGTACACCTTGGTGTCGTAGTGCTCGGCCCGGGTGTACAGCTCCAGCTGCGCCATGGTCTGGTTGGTGAACGACGCCGACATCACGAAGCTGGGGTGCCCGGTGGCGTTGCCCAGGTTCAGCAGCCGGCCCTCGGACAGGACGATGATGGCGTGGCCGTCCGGGAACACCCACTTGTCGACCTGCGGCTTGATGTTCACCCGCTCGATGCCCGGGGTGGCGATCAGGCCGGCCATGTCGATCTCGTTGTCGAAGTGGCCGATGTTCCCGACGATGGCCTGATGCTTCATCCTGGCCATGTCGGCGGCGGTGATGATGTCCTTGTTCCCGGTCGTCGTCACGAAGATGTCGGCGTAGCCGACGACGTCGTCGAGGGTGGCCACCTGGAACCCCTCCATGGCGGCCTGCAGGGCACAGATCGGGTCCACCTCGGTCACGATCACCCGGGCCCCCTGGCCGGCCAGGGACTGGGCGCAGCCCTTGCCGACGTCGCCGTAGCCGCAGACCACCGCCACCTTGCCGCCGATCAGCACGTCGGTGCCCCGGTTGATGCCGTCGACCAGCGAGTGCCGGCAGCCGTACTTGTTGTCGAACTTCGACTTGGTGACGGCGTCGTTGACGTTGATGGCCGGGAACAGCAGCTCGCCGCTGCGCTGCATCTCGTACAGCCGGTGCACCCCGGTGGTGGTCTCCTCGGTGACCCCCTTGATGCCGTTGGCGATGCCCGTCCACCGGCCCGGGTCCTCGGCCAGGCTGCGGGTCAGCAGGGTGAGGACCACGCCCATCTCCTCGGAGTCCGCCGTCGCCGGGTCCGGCACCGCCCCGGCCTTCTCGAACTCCACCCCTTTGTGCACCAGCAGGGTGGCGTCGCCGCCGTCGTCCAGGATCATGGTCGGGCCAGCCTCGCCGGGCCACTGCAGGGCCTGGTCGGTGCACCACCAGTACTCGTCCAGGGTCTACCCCTTCCAGGCGAACACCGGCACCCCCTTGGGGTCCTCTGCGGTGCCGTCCGGCCCGACGGCCACCGCCGCCGCGGCGTGGTCCTGAGTGGAGAAGATGTTGCAGCTGGCCCACCGCACCCGGGCCCCCAGCGCCGTCAGCGTCTCGATCAGGACGGCCGTCTGCACCGTCATGTGCAGCGACCCGGTGATCCTGGCCCCGGCCAGCGGCTGGGCGGGCCCGTGCTCCCGGCGCATCGCCATCAGTCCCGGCATCTCGTGCTCGGCCAGCTCGATCTCCTTGCGGCCGAAATCGGCCAGGGACAGGTCCGCCACCTTCCACTGGGGCTGGCTGTCGGCGATGGTCATCGGCGCTCCTCTTCGCTTCCGTCGTCCGTTCCGTCGCTGCCGTCCGGCCTGGTGGCCGGCGTCCTGCGGTCCGGTGCCCACCAGGATAGGAGGTGCGGGAGGGGCCGCCGGTCGCCGCCCCGGTCGCCGGGGTCCCAGCCGGGGGAAGCCGGTAGTAGTTTCGGTCGTGATGCGGCAATGGCGGTCGCCGGGACCCTGGGTCACGGCACCGCTCCCGCCCACCTCCCATGACGACCGGCCTGCCATCCAGCGGAAACCTGAATGACGAAGAGTCTCGGGCCGCCGTCCGTCGGGCCCTCGGCGCCATCTCCGCCGTGGTTCCCGTCGGCCTCGTGGCCGTCGACCCCGACGGGCTGTCCTGGTACCACAACCAGCGATGGGAGGACTTCAGCGGCATCACCGGCCGGTCGCTGCGGGACCGCCCCTGGTACCTGGCGGTGCACCCCGACGACGTGGCCGACGTGGCCGCCCGGTGGCCGGGGGCCGGCCACCGGCCGGGTCGGTTCGGCGGGTTCCGGGTGGTCGGGGCCGACGGGACGGTGCGGCAGTGCGAGGGCGAGACCGTCCCCATGGTCGGCCTCGACGGCGGCGTCGACGGCTACCTGATCGTCATCACCGACGCCGACACCGGTGGCCCGTCCGGTAGCCCGGCCCTGTCGGGGGTGCAGCTACTCGACGTCGTCCTGGACCGGTCCCACGACGTCATCACCATCCTCAATCCCGACGGCTCCTGGCGGTGGTCCAACAGCGGCGCCCTGCGGCTCATCGGTCACCAGGCCGACTTCGACCCGCAAACCGGCATCTTCTCGCTCATCCACCCCGACGACGTCGACGCCGCCCGGGACGCCTTCGCCCGGGCCCTGGTCGGCGAGGTGGCCCCGGACGAACGGTTCGAGATGCGGCTCCGGGCGGCCGACGGGTCCTGGCGGTACATGGAGGCTCTGGTCGACGGCCTGGTCGACGATCCCGCCGTCCGCGGCATCGTCGTGCACGCCCGGGACGTCACCGAACGGCGGCAGGTCCTGGCCGAGCTGGAGGCCAGCAACCGCTGGCTCAGCGGCCTGATCGACGGCATGCAGACGGGGGTGGTCCTGGAGGACGAGCACCGGGTGGTGGTGCTGGCCAACCAGGCCTTCGTGGATCTCTTCCACCTGCCATTCCGGCCCCAGGAGCTGGAGGGCCGCACCCTGGCCTCCATCGGGCTGTCCCCGGGCCGGATCGTCGCCGACCCACCGGACGCCGATGAGGCCGCCAGCCGGGTCCGAGCCATGCCGGACCGGCTGACAGGGGTCCGGATCACCCTGGTGGACGGCCGCACCCTGGAGTGCGACTTCGTCCCCATGTACGTGAACGGCACCTACCAGGGCCACCTGTCGGCCTACCGGGACGTCACCCACCAGGCCCTGGCCGAGGCCGAGCAGGAACGGCTGCTGGCCTCCGAACGGGCCGAGAACCGGCGGCTGGCCGAGATGGAGGCCTACCGGTCCGAGTCCCTGGCCGCCGTGTCCCATGAGTTGCGGACCCCGTTGACCTCCATCGTCGGCTACACCCAGTTGCTCCGGAACATGGTCGACCCCACCGGGGCCGCCGAGGAGGTCGAGTACCTGGACGCCATCGTCCGCAACGTCGACCGCCTGCTTCGCCTGACCGGCGACCTGGTCGGCTTGGACAGCCTGGAGTCCCGGGCCCTGCCGCTGACGGTCTCCCCCGTGGACATCCCCGGTGCCCTCCGGCGATCCGAGCAGACGGTGGCCGCCGAGACGGCGATCAAGGCCATCACCGTCCGGTTCGATCTGGCCGACGGGCCACCACTGTCCGGCGACGACGACCGGCTGGCCCAGCTGTTCGACAACCTGCTGTCCAACGCCGTCAAGTTCACCCCGCCCGACGGGCATATCACCCTCCGGGCCGTCCCCATCCCGGAGGGCTGGGAGGTGGAGGTCTCCGACACCGGCATCGGCATCCCCGAAGAGGAACAGGATCTGCTGTTCACCCGGTTCTTCCGGGCCTCCAACGCCCGCACCCGCGGCCTTCCCGGCACCGGCCTCGGCCTCTCCGTCGCCAAGGCCATCGTCGACCGCCACGACGGCAGCATCGCCGTCCGCTCCGCCGTCGGCAGCGGCACCGCCGTGCTGATCTGGCTGCGCAACGTCGGCGACGACGACCGCTGACGTCACGGGGCCGTCCGTCGGCCGCCGTGGTCGGCGCCGGGGCCGCCGTGGTCCACCGACGGCCGGGGCGTAGAACACCGGCCTCGGGGGCGGGCCACCGACCGCCTACGATGGGACGGCAGCCGGGCCCGGTCGGCCTTGTGGCCGCATGCGGCCCCCGTAGCTCAGGGGATAGAGCAGTGGTTTCCTAAACCATGTGCGCAGGTTCGAATCCTGCCGGGGGCGCCAGTTGCATTGAAAGCAGTCATGAGAACGAAGCGAGCAGCTGTTCGATGGCGGCTCGAACTCGTCTGGGGGGGAACGACGTCGGTTCGAGCACCGATTGGACGCCAATGCCGTCGATGGTGGCGACCAGGACGTCAACGGCGATCTTGACGTCGAGAGCACCTGAGAGCTCACCCGCGGCCACGGCCTCACTGACCAGTCGGCGCAGTGCGGTTCGCCATTCCTGGTAGCGCCCTTCGTGCACCGCCTGCAGCTCCTCGGGGTTCGCCGCCGCCCGGCTCCAAAAGGCGAGCCATACCCGCCACTCCAGCCGCCGCGTTGGGTCGAGGGGTAGCGTCTCGTAGACGACGTAGCGCAGGGCATCGAGGCCTTGGCGTACGGCGGCGGCACCTACGCCTTCGGCGACGCCGTCTACGAGGGGTCGCTGCCGGCCTTGGGCCTCCACGTCAACGACATCGTGGGCGCAGTGGCCGGCCCTCACGCCTTCAGCTGACGCCAGCCCGGGGAATGGGCGGCGTCAGCTCAACGTCAGTCAGCCTTGACGGGGATCAGCTGTGGCTGACGACTGCGACCCCACTCGACGGCAACACCATCCCGGCGCATCGCAGCGACGAAGCGAGTGATCGAAAGGAAGATGGCGAGGGCGGTGAGCCCATAGGTGATCGCCGCCCGCTCCAGGACGAAGGCGTGGAGTGACGAGGTCAGGAGAAGCCAGAAGACGATCCCGGCGTTCACCATGAGGACCGTTGCCCACAGGAGGGAGATCCGGACGAAGAACCGGCGTACCCGGGGCCGGGCCAGAAGCTCCGGACTGATCGGGCAGAAGTCGTGGGCGAACCGCTGGGTGAACGGGCGTCCGACCACCGCCGACCCCACGAGAACGAGAGAGATCACCGCCGTGGTGGCCGTCGGCTGGACGAAGTACAAGAACGCGCTGCCCGTTATGCAGGACACCACCGTGCGAACGGTCAACAACACGGTGCCGAACAGCAACATCGTCGAAACGCGCTCGCCTTTGCGGAGTCGTCGGGCCAGAGCCAGATAGGACCAGGCGAGAGCGGCGAGCAGCGCCCCGCGGAAGCCGGCGGTCATCAGCACGAGGTAGAAGAGCGCCAGCGGGACGATGACCGCTTCGACAACGACGGGGCAGGCGTGTCGGAGCACCGACCGCGGGCACGGCAGCTTGAGGTGCTCGCCTTCGAACCCCTCCTCGCTGGGGGAGAGCGCCAAGGCGGAGAGCCCTCGTGTCGTGCCCGACGGCGAAGGTGGGCTCACGGGAGTGGCGACGCGATCAAGGCGGTCCGGTCAGCACATGAAGCGGGTCATGGACCAACTTCGTGCGGTGAACGTCCGTCAGATCGGCCGGACGTTTTTGGCCTGCACGGGGCCCTTGGCCATGTCGCTACCTCGTCTCTCCACGCTGGGCGGATTGCAAGAGGACCCGTAGGTGACCGGCAACGACACAAGGCTGGCGTATCAGCGGAGCGCTGAAAGAAACGTACTACACGCCTCTGCTGGCCGCTCGGCGCGGAACTGCGGCGTCGACCGAGGGGCGTGCTGGCGGACTCGTCGCCTACCGGACAGCCGGGACGGCGCTCCGGGCGCCGGCCAGGCGGAGGTGCCGGAACACGTCCCCGTAGGCACGATCGGGACGCTGTTCGACGTAGTCGATGTGGTGCTCGGCGCAGAACGGGCGCACCAACTCCCGCGCTCGCCGCAGGTTGGCCCGAGGCATGGTCGGGAACAGGTGATGTTCGATTTGGCTGTCCAGTCCGCCGAAGATGAAGCCGATCAGGGGCTGGTTGGAGAGGTTGCGGGAGGTCAGGACCTGGCGGCGCAAGAAGCCCAGGCCGTCGTCCTGGACCGGGACCGGCATCCCGACGTGGTTGGTGACGAACGTCGCACCCAGGTACAAGCCGAGCAACATCTGCGTCACCGCGACGAAGACCGCGGCGCGCACAGGGGAGAGAAGGAAGAACGGGGCCACGAAGAAGACGGCAACGTGGATGACCAGCAGGGCTATCTCGACCAGGGCTGACCGACCCCGACGGTGGGCGAGAGCCACGACGCTGGACACGTGGAGGTTGATCGCCTCGAGGAGCAGGAGCGGCACCAGGGCGAAGGCCTGGCCCCGGGCGAACGACCGTCCGAACCATCCGCGGGTGTCGGCCTGGCCGGGCACGTACACCAATACCCCGGGGGCCACGTCGGGGTCTTTCCCCGGGCTGTTGGTGTGGGCGTGATGACGGTTGTGCTTGGTCAGCCACCAGTCGAAGCTGAACCCGGTGAGCAGGTTGGCGTGGAGCAGCCCGATCAGGTTGTTGCCCCGCCGGTGGGCGCAGATCTGCCGGTGCCCGGCGTCGTGGCCGATGAACCCCATCTGCGCCAGGACAACGGCGAGGCCGACGGCCACGGCGAGATTCCACCAGCTGTTGCCCACGATGACGGCGGTGACGACCAGGGCCACCAGAGCACCGACCGTCGTCCCGATCTTGATCGTGTAGTAGCCACGGCGTCGGGCCAGGAGGTCGCCTTCTCGCACCTGGCGAGACAGTTCGGCGAACTCCTGTCGGTTCGCCAGCCGGACGACTGGATCCTGGTGCTCGGTTTGCATGGCCCTCGCTCGGCTGGTGTTCGTGGCGATAGCCATCCGTGAGGGCAGCCTAAAACGATCCTAGGCGCGCCCGGGCTCCGGAGGTCACTCGTGCGGGGTGAGCTGGCCAGGTTCGATTGGCCTTCGAAGCCGGCGCCCTCCGTCCGGAGTCCGAGCGCAACCCCCCGTTGTCGTCGTAGCCTTGAACCAGGCAGTCCACACGGCGGAAGGGGAGCCTTGAGTCTTCACCCACAGACGTTGGACGAGATCAACTTCTGGGATCTCGAGATGTTCACCGCAGGCGACCCCCACCAGGCGTGGACCTTGCTGCGAGCCGAGGCTCCGGTCTGGAGGCACGACCGTCCCGGGGGCGAACCGTTCTGGTGCGTCACCCGCTACGACGATGCCCGTGCCGTGCTGGGCGACGCCCACCTGTTCAGCTCGGAGCGCAACGGGATCGTGCTGCGGGACGACCAGGTCCTGAGCGCCCCTCCGCTGCCGATGTCGATCACCCCGATGATCCACGAGGACCCACCCCGCCACCTGCCCCACCGCAAGATCATCCGGAACCGGTTCACCCCGCCGAGCATCGCCCGCCTGGAGGACCAGCTCCGCCGCTACACCACCTCCTGTCTTGACGAGGTGGCCGAGAAGCGGGAAGTCGATTTCGTCTCCGACGTGGCCCACCGGATCCCGGCCGCCATCGCCCTGTCCCTCATGGGCGTGCCCGAGGGCGACTGGGACCGCATGGCCGAGTTGGAGCACATCACGGTGACCGGGGGGAGTGATCCGGAGTTCATCGGGGACGAAGCCCGCACCAAAGCGGTGACCGAGGCCTTCACCGAGATCTTCGGCTACTTCTACGGACTCATCGAGCAGCGCCGCCAGGAACCGGCTGACGACCTCATCAGCCAGCTCCTGGCCGGCACAGTCGACGGCGAGCCGCTGTCCGTGGCCGACGTGTTGGGCGACACGCAGCTGTTGTTGGCCGGCGGCCTCGACACGACGCGGGCGGCAGCCTCCGACGGGGGGATGTTGGCCTTGGTCGAGCACCCCGACCAGTTGGCGGCGCTCCAAGAGGACCCCTCCCTCCTCGCTACCGCGGTCGACGAGTTCGTCCGCTGGGCCAGTCCCATCGTTCACGAGGCCCGGACCGTCACGGCGCCCACCGAGCTGCAGGGCGTCCGGCTGGCCGAAGGCGACCGGATCGCCGTGTGGTCGCCCTCGGCCAACCGGGACGAGCGGGTTTTCGACCAGCCGTTCCGCTATGACGTGCGCCGTCCGGGCAACCGGCACCTGGGCTTCGCCTATGGCGAGCATTTCTGCCTGGGCGTGCACCTCGCCCGCCTGACCTTGCGGGTCGAGTTCGACGAGATCCTGCGTCGGTTCGGGTCCATCGAGCTCACGGGAGAGCCGGTGCGGGTGAGCTCCAACTTCGTCGGCGGCTTGAAACACCTGCCCGTCCGCATGACGCCCCGTTAGCCAGGTGCCGTCAGACGGTGGCCCGCCGCCTGTGGTGGAGCGCCGGATGGTCAGAGCAGCCCATAGACACCCCGGACGAGGAGATAGGCCCCGAGAACCAGGGCGATCCCGGTGATCACCGCGCCGCGGTGGGTCTCCAGCCATGTGCGGAGCCGCGCCAGTCGGTGACTGGCCCGCTCGGGAGCGAGGACGGCGAAGAGCTGCAGGGTCAAGAGGACCGAGGACCCGAGAACACAGAAGAGCACGACCGCGGCGATCGAGAGGCCCTGGCTCATGTCGGCCCGCAGGATGGCGACCGCCCCGGCGGCGACCAA
>Ga0265338_10007592_pt1 | contig 13398 bp, 9 predicted proteins | sample 42126metaG_FD_193579 | JGI IMG/M metagenome (GOLD analysis project Ga0265338, IMG submission 193579) | Rhizosphere microbial communities from Carex aquatilis grown in University of Washington, Seatle, WA, United States - 4-21-26 metaG | ecosystem: Host-associated > Plants > Roots > Rhizosphere >... | reverse complement strand
GGTGCAACACCACGCCACGGTGTTGCACCTCGTTTGTGAACTGCGGGCATCCATAGCTTGTCTTGTTGTTCGTAGGGCGTCGCGGATGGCGCGCGCTCGCCTGGCGCTCGCCCGCCATGGCGGGGACGGTCGCGCCAATCAGTCAGTCCATAAGGCGGCAGGTCAGTTATCCGCTGGCACCATATGCGGGATGTGGCTGCTGCAGTTGGTGTCCCAGGCTTGGACGTCGATGCGGATCGCCCGCTCCACCCGAGCGCTGTAGTTCGGATCGCGCACCTGTTCCAGCAAGCCGGGATCGTCCTCGACGACCCGGCCGCGGCCCCAGATTTTCAGCCGCGTTCGAGCCGTGTAGTCGATCAGCAGCAGGAAGATGCGGTCGTTTTCCGTCAGGTTGCCGACAGTGATGTATTGCCGGTTGCCGGCGTAGTCGGCGAAGGCCAGTGACCGCGGCCCCAGCACTTTGATGAAGCCGCGCGGGCCGCCGCGATGCTGGAGATGCGGCCAGCCTTCCAGGTTGGCAGTGCCAACGATCACGCTGTTGGCGTTGGCGATGCGAATCTGCATCTCGTCCGGCAGCGCGTCGCGCTCGGGTGGGCGCTGGGCCATGCGCTCGCTGTGTTCGCGCGCGCCGTTGCGCTGCTGCGCGGCACGCACCGATGCGGTGTAGGCGAGGCGAGTGAAGGCTCGGGTCATGGCGGTCCTGGCACTGCGGTTCGCTGCGCCAGATAGGCTTGGACGGCAGCCGGCGGTAGCGATGTTTTGTCACGGTACGCATGAGATTGGGTCAGGTGAGAGGGGTGTGGCGTCTGAAGTTCGTGCGGCGTCTGAAGTTGATGGGAGGTGGCGAGAAGGGGTGCGGGGCGGCCCGATCACCCTCACCCTCTGTGCTTCGCACCATCGACCTCTCCCGCTCTCGGGGCTGTAATGCAATTCAAACTTCGCACATTGGCGCCAATCGTCCTCAAATCGGGAGCCAACGCGCGTCGTTTTCGAGGCCTATGGCCGCGCTGGCAATTCGCGACCTAGGCAAGCCGCGTCTAACCCGGCCATTTTGCGAGCGAAGAATTGGCGGCGGCAATTGGATTACAGCCTCTGTCGCGGGAAAGGTTCTGTGCCGGCTCAGGCGCGTTCGAGGAAGCGGTCCAGAACGCGCTTTTCACCCGCCTTGTCGAAGTCGACGTCCAGCTTGTCCTCGTCCGCGGCTTTCACCACGCCGTAACCGAATTTTTGGTGGAACACCCGCGCGCCGACCGGGATCGCCTCGGCCCGCGCCGGCCGCGCCGGCTGCTCCCACGCTTCGATCGTGCGGGTGCGCCGCGCCACCAGGGGGAACTGGCCGGAGAACGTCGTCGCTGCGGCAATCCGTGCATCGCGTGCCAACGCGGCCGAGCCAGCGCGCTCCACATGCTCCTCTGGCAGTTCGTCGACGAAGCGGCTGGGGATGCTGGTCTGCCAGTTGGCGTAGATCCGGCGATTGGCGGCGTGGCTGACGATGGCGCGGCGGCGAGCGCGGGTAAGCCCGACATAGGCGAGCCGGCGTTCCTCCTCCAGCGATTTCAGCCCGCCCTCGTCTAGCGCGCGCTGGTTTGGAAACAGGCCTTCCTCCCAGCCGGGGAGAAAAACCGTGTCGAATTCCAGCCCCTTGGCACCGTGCAGCGTCATCAGGTTGACGCGGTCGCTGCCGGCGTCCTCGTCGTTCTCCATCACCAGCGAGACGTGGTCGAGGAACCCGGCCAACGTTTCGAATTCCCCGAGGGCGCGGACCAACTCCTTCAGGTTGTCCAGGCGGCCCGGGGCCTCGGGCGACTTGTCCTGTTGCCACATCGTTGTGTATCCGCTTTCGTCCAGCATCGTGGCGACAGCGACCACGTGGCTCTCAGTTTCCGCCTGCGCTTTCCACCGGACGAAGCCGCGCAGCAGTTCGCCCACCTGGTCCTTGACCTTGCCGCGCAGCCCGCCGGTCTCGATCAGTCTGGCCGCTGCGGCGGCGAGCGGGATGCCGTCTGCCCGCGCCGTTTCGTGCATGGAGCGCAACGCCGCTTCACCCACACCGCGGCGCGGCACGTTGACGATGCGCTCGAACGCCAGGTCGTCGGCCGGTTGCACGGTGGCGCGCATATAGGCGACCGCGTCACGGATCTCCTGGCGCTCATAGAAGCGCAGGCCGCCGACCACGCGATAGGGCACGCCGATCAGGATCAGCCGCTCCTCGAAGGCGCGGGTCTGGAAGCCAGCCCGCACCAGGATAGCGATCTCGGACAGCGGATGACCGTCGCGGCGCAGCGCCTCGATGCGCTCGCCGACCATGCGGGCTTCTTCATCGGAGTCCCACAGCCCGACCACGGTGACTTTTTCGCCGTGCTGGGCGTCGGATCGTCCGGGACGCAGCGTCTTGCCGAGCCGGCCTTCGTTGTGCGAGATCAGGCCGGATGCGGCGGCGAGGATCGGGGCGGTGGAGCGGTAGTTGGCCTCCAGCCGGATGATCTTCGCGCCGGGGAAATCCTTTTCGAAGCGCAGGATGTTTTCCACCTCGGCGCCACGCCAGGAATAGATCGACTGGTCGTCGTCTCCCACGCAGCAAATGTTGCGGTGGGATTGCGCGAGTAGCCTGAGCCACAGGTACTGGATCAGGTTGGTGTCCTGGTATTCGTCCACCAGGATGTAGCGGAACATGCGATGATACTGCGCGAGGATCTCCGGCTGGGTGCGCAGCAGTTCCGTGGTGTGCAGCAGCAAGTCGCCGAAATCGGCGGCGTTCAGCGCGCGCAAGCGTGCCTGGTAGGCGGCATACAGTGGGCGGGCGCGGCCGTTGGCAAAATCGATGTCCTCGGCTGGAGTTATGCGGTCTGGGGTCAGGCCGCGATCCTTCCAGCGCTGGATCGCGCCCATCAGTGCCTGGGGCGCCCAACGCTTGGCGTCGATCCGTTCGGCCTCCATGACCTGCTTCAGCAGGCGGAGCTGATCGTCGGTGTCCAGGATTGTAAAATTCCCCGACAAGCCGACCTGGGCGGCGTGCCGGCGCAACATTCTTGCGCACAATGCGTGGAAAGTGCCGAGCCACAGGCCTTCCGCGGGGCGGCCGAGGATGGCGCTCACCCGTTCCCGCATCTCGCGGGCGGCTTTGTTGGTGAAGGTGACCGCCAGGACCTGGCCGGGGAAAGCGCGGCCGGTGAGCAGAATATGGGCGAAGCGGGTGGTCAGGACGCGGGTCTTGCCGGTGCCGGCGCCGGCCAGCACGAGCAGGGGACCGTCCACGGTCTCCACGGCTTCGCGTTGCTCGGAATTCAGGCGGGCGAGGTAGTCGGTCATGGGGTGGGGAATCGGGCTGGCACGGGGGGAGCATAGCTAGGGGGTGGGGTGTGTCGCCAGTGGCGAGACGCAGGGCATTGGCAGCAGCTCTCGTTCCGTTGTGAGCTTGCATGCAAATCGCCGAATGTTTCCGTTCCGCGCACTATCGCGCTAGAATGCCGCGCCAGTATGGCCAGGATGATGGAGGTCCATGTTTCAGGATTCACTCGAATTGCACCGCCAGGGTAGGTTAGAGGACGCGGCACGCGGCTATGAGTCGGTGCTTGCCGCGGAACCTGATCATGTCGATGCGCTCGTGCACCTTGGCGTCATTCGGCTTGGGCAGGGCCTTCCTGCGGAAGCCGAGGTACTGCTCCGCCGCGCGGTCGGGGCGGCGCCGGACTCTGCGGAAGGGCACACAAATCTAGCTTCCGTACTGCAGGCCACGGGCCGGCGAGATGATGCAGTTGCGCATTATGAACAGGCGCTCGCACTCGATCCAGGCATGCTGAACGTGCGATTCGCGTTGGCGTCTTGTCTGCAGGCATTGGGGCGGCACGCGGATGCGATTGCGTGTTACAAGGCACTGTTGGCCGCCGAGCCCGCGCACCCGGAGGCCAATTACGGACTCGCAACGCTGTTTGCCGGACTTGATCGTGCGGACGAGGCGATTGTTCGCTATCGCGCCGCGCTGGCTGCCGACCCTGACTTTGCCGAAGCGAGCTACGGTCTCGGCACACTGCTGACGCAACGCAACGAGCTTGAGGAGGCAGTCGCCTGCTTCCACCAGGCGCTCGACATCGACCCCGACTACCTTGACGCCCGACTGGCCCTTGGCGTCGCGCTAGAACGGATTGAGCGCGATGACGACGCGATGGCCGCGTATCACGCGGTACTCGCGTCCGATCCTGACAATGTCCAGGCCCACAGCAGGCTGGCTTCGATCCTGAGCCGCATGGACCGACACGCCAAGGCGATCGAGCATTGGGAGGCCGTTCTGACGCGCGAGCCGGAACATGCCGCTGCCATGGCGAGGATGGCCGCCGCCTTGATTTCCCTGCGCCGCACCAGTGAAGGCATCGCGCTTTGCCGCAAGGCGATTGCAACACAGCCGGAATTCGCGTGGGCCATGAGTGTACTTGCCCTCGGCTTGGCGGAAATTGGCGAAATCGCCGAAGCGGTAGCACTATCGCGGCGTGCCGTCGCGCTCGCCCCGCAGCAACCGCGCCTTTGCTATAATTTCACCGAGATCGCCAAGGTCCGGCGCGGCGAGGAGGTGCTTGAGGCCCTGGAGGCGATGCTCCCACATGCAGCGTCGCGCCGACCGCGCGAACAGTGCTTGCTGCACTTCGCCCTGGCAAAGTCGTATGATGACATCGGCGAACGGGACCGCGGCTTTGCCCATCTGTTAAAGGGCAATGCTATCAAGCGGCGCCAGATTGAATACGACGAAGCAAGAGAACTCCGCGTGTTGGACCGCATTCGCGAGGTGTTCACCGCCGAACTGCTGGCAGCCCGCCGGGAGCTCGGCCATGACTCTAACCTGCCGGTATTTATTGTGGGAATGCCGCGCTCTGGTACCACCCTTGTTGAGCAGATCCTTGCGAGCCACCCAGCGGTGTTCGCCGGCGGAGAGCGGCCGGAGTTGCAGCAGGCGGTGAATCGGCTGGCGGGACGGGTCGGCGCGCTACCGTTTCCGGAGGCTGTCTGGACCCTTTCAGGCGATGAGACGCAGCAGATTGGCGCCGCCTATGTCGGTGCGCTCCGGCCGTTAGCCCCGGACGCGAGACGCATTACGGACAAGATGCCGGTCAACTTCGAGTTCGCGGGCCTCATTCGCCTCATTCTGCCGAATGCGCGGATCATCCACCTCATTCGCAATCCAGTGGACACGTGTCTTTCATGCTTCTCCAAGTTGTTCACCGTCGAGCAGCGCTTTACCTATGATCTCTGCGAACTGGGGCGGTACTATCGCGCATATCAGCGTCTGATGGCGCACTGGCGGACGGTATTGCCGGCTCACGTGCTGCTGGAAGTGCATTACGAGACGCTGGTCACGAACTTTGCCGATGAGGCGCGTCGCATCGTGGCACATTGCGGATTGCCTTGGGATGGCGCCTGCCTGGAGTTCCACAGGACGTCTCGGCCGGTGCATACGGCGAGCGCGATCCAGGTGCGTCAACCTCTGTATCAGAGTTCGGTCCGGCGTTGGCGGCCTGATGCGGCGCTGCTCCGGCCGCTCCTGGAGGCGTTGGGGGAGGATACCGTTCGACCCGCGTGACCGCTGCGTTGAGCCGGCGCACCACCCGGGGGGGGGCCTGACGGCACCACGGGACAGCCTGCTTGAATGTCGGGACTCTTTACAGCGTCGTTCGGACCGGAGCGGACCAACCCGAGCCCCATCAAGGGAACCATGCATTGATCTCAGGAAGTTCGTGGTGGTGGGGGGCTAGGCGGAGCTTCGCCTGCGTTTGCAAGCGCTGGCAAACATGTTCGCTCACGTTCCGGCGGAACGAAAGCAGAATCGGTGCGGCGTCGTGTCGGGATTCTTTACAACCAGTAGAGGCCGACCGTGGTGCGGCCAGGTAATGCATTGAAATCACTAAATAGTAAGATCTGGCACGGTGATTGCTACTGTATCCACAGGCTAGGCGACGAGCATGGGCCAAACAACCTGGAGCGGGGATTATCATGAGGCAGACAGTTTCATCCAAGGCCTATTGGCGGAGCGGGACGGCGCTGGCTGGCGTTGTCGGGGCGGCGCTGTTGGCTGGGATAGCCTCCCAGCCGGCGCACGCGGCGCCAGCCTACGCCTATGCCAACATCGAATTCACTAATTTCACTCTGTCAGGGTTGGTGGACAGCAGCGGCAACGCGCTGCCCGGCGTCACGCTCCTCACAACCCCGGTGGTCACGGTCACCGATTCAGCGAATTACCCTGGTGTGCCGCCCTGCACGGGTTGCTTTGCGGGGGGGACTGGTTCTGGCTCCCTGGGTTCGGGCGCGAGTGAGACACAAGCGTACGCGGGGCCCGCCGGAGCCACGATATCGGCTCTGTCGGACACTGCCCTCGCGTCGTATACGCCGCAGTTGACAAGCTTGTCCGGCACACGAGGTGAGGTCAACATTTCTTCACCCATTGCCACCGGGGCGACCTCATTGGAAACTTCCGAGGGCAGGCTGACGCTGAACAATGGCGCTGCGGGGTCTAGCACGAACACCACCACGACCATCGAAGCCTCGTTCTCGGTAAGCGCCGGAACGACCGTCACGCTGGCCTTCAACTATGCGGTTGATACCATGGCGTCGGTCGGTAAGCTTGGCGATAATGCGAACGCCAATGTTACCGCACAGTATCAGATCATTCCCCAGAGCCTCGGAGCTTGCGTAACCGGGACCGGTACGGTCGTCCCTGTCGCCTGTGGATTGAATGCGAAGCCGGACGCGTTGAATCCGACTGCCAGCCAAACGCTCCTCCCCTTCTTCACCCCTCACTATACCGCCTCGGGATCTATGAGCTTCACTGATACTCTCACAGCGGGCCAGTACGAGCTGGAGCTCACGTCGACCACGACGGAGTCGCTCACCACCATTCCGGCTCCGGAGCCGGTTTCTCTCGCGCTGTTGGGCACTGGTCTAGTTGGGGTCGGCATGGTTCGGCGGCGTCGGCGGCAGGGCTGAAGCGACGAATTAGTGTAGGCTGTCCGTGCGAGGAGGCACCACGTGGTGCCTCCTCGAACTTTTTTGGGAACCCGTCCTTTCGTTCTATGAAGAGGGTAGCAGGGCACGCTGAAGGTAAGGCTCTCCAGCTGAAGCCGCCGGTCTAGCGCAGCGGCGTGGCCCCTCGCCAACCGAGGTCCCCACACAGCGATGTCGGCAGATTCAAATCGATGAAGTTGGCCCTAACCGGGCACGAGAAGTTCCGTCAGCGGCCGCCGCACCGACCGGCAGTCGAGTTGGGCGACACGCGGTTCCCCGATGCGACCCATAAAAACAAATTCGCTTGTGCTTTCACGGAAAAAGCTCCGGAAAGCCACTGCAAGCTTCTCGGCGTCTCGATAGGCGCCCCTGTCCCTCGTAAAGCGCTCCTGCCTTTCTCCATAATCCGCGAAGATCAGTGGAGCAAGAGCCGGCTGCATAGCCAATCCGAGGCGCGTCGCAGTCAGCCAGACTCGCTGAATTTGCTGGCCAGCATGCAATACCGCCCGTGCTCGCTGCTCCGGCGGGAGCGCCGTCTGGCCGAGGCGTACCGCAAAGACTGCAGAGCTGGCATTGATCGGGATATGGTCCATTTGCCGCGCGGCCATCATTGTGCCGCCCAGCCGATTCATCAAGCGGCTCAGGGGCCAGCTCTTCATGCCCAGGCCCATGAAGAACAGTGTGGGCCGGTCAAGCCCCAATGCGCCGGACGGTATCTTCGTCGGGCTGAGCTTCAGATTCCAATCGATGATACCCTGATGTGTCGGAAATGCCTCCGGTGTGCTTAGCCTGATCGCTGTGGACTGCGCAGCCAACCGAGCGAACTCACGACGCTGCTCGGCCGCCTCATACCAGGTGACCTGCAACTTGTCTCCAAGAGCGGCATCAAGCGCGTTGCGCTCCTCCGAACGAAGTGGTCGATCCTTGTAGCTCCAGCGGTTCACGGTCCGAGCCCGTAGGCACGAGAATAAGGGATCGCTATCCACATCGGAACTGGGGGTGAAATGCACGGTGATGCGGGGATGCCTGTCGCCTCCTTCGCTTTGCCAGGAAATCAGTCGGCCATTGGCCGACGCGGCGATACGCAGGCTCTCGAGCAGCATTCCTGCGCTAAGTCGTATTGGTTCGCCGTCTCGGTACTCGTACACACTGAGGTTTTCGTAGTTCAGATGCACGACGATCTCATCGGTGCCTCGAAGCTCGAAGCGCCAGGGTTGCGCGTTGTCGCCGGAAGGGGTCCACCGTGCCTCGTCGAGAATCCGCTCCAGCGTGGGATCAAGCCGGACACCGGACCTTGTAGGCTGCACGTCAGCGACCACGGGCGAGGGGCATATCGACATTCTTCATGCGCTTTCGTGCCGTTCCCGTTTTCGCCTGGTGGACCGAAGCAGGATCTTCCCATTTCTGACGAGTGACGACCAGCTTGCCACGGTAGGCGTCATAGTGGTGATGATATGGAGCGGCCTTAAGATCACCCCGTCCCAGAAGGATCTTTACCGCCATCATCCCGGTCACACCGGCGCTGAGTTCGCACCCTATCACCGTGGATGGGGCCGTCTTGCCAACCAAATCGAGACGAGTCGGATCCACCAGGTAAGGTCTGTGCAGGGCCTCCGGCGCCAATCCCATATAAAATCTAAGGTATTGCTCGGTTTCTGGCTGACCATCGAGACGGAAGTACTGTTCGAACGTCATTTTGCCGGGCATGAACGCCAGATATGCCGTGCCCATGCCAATCGGTGCCGCAGTAACGGCGGGAATCCCCAGCTCGGCGCAACGGGCAAACGCGCGGCATCGCATGTCGATGACGAAGAAATCGAACCCGTCGACGAACAGATCCACGCCGTCCAGAAAGTTATCCATGTTTTCAACGGTGACGCCCGCATCGAACCTCGTGATGTTGAGTTCCGGGTTAATACCGAGCGCCATTTCTTGCATGACTTCGGTTTTTAGCCGACCAACTGTGCGCATTGACGCGCCAACCTGCCGGTTGAAATTGGCCAAATCGAACGTGTCAAAATCCGCGATATGAAATGCGCCAATGCCCAACCGCGCCAGGGTCAGAAGGTGAACGCCACCGACTCCACCCATGCCTGCGATTGCCACACGCTTACCCCGCAGCGCTGATTGCTCTGCTTCAGTAAACCAACCTAAGTTCCGCGCAAACGCCTCGTCATACGCAAACCGTATTGACGTGCCCATGCTACATTTTCCATTCGGCAGCCACAGCGCGATGTACCAATTTTGTTAACCAGGATTCTTTTTTTGGGAAATGGCTAAAGTCCTCCCTGGTGTCACACCAAACGCGACATTCAATACGACACCGAGGCTTATTAACCTGCCATTTCCATAGCAGCATAAGCCTGGGAGCCGGAGTTGGCAACCTGCGCCGAATACGAGCTGGAAACCATATTTGGAGCTGGCCACAGTCGGCCACCGTCCGTTATAAAGTTCCACGCAGACGGCTGCTCCTCAAACATCCTGCCAAATATTTCATCTACGCTGTTATATGCTGGTTGGCGTAGCCCATGATGGTCAACAAGAGATCCAAGTGGGCGGAAATGAATCGAGGTCATACGCAGCAATCGCAGAAGAGTTGGTTCCATCATGGCGCACCAATGCGTCACGCCTACCTCGCGGCTAAGCATGACAAGGCCCTGAACCAGGCTCAGGCGCAACAAGCCCAGGCTCGCGCAGCTTTCCGCGCGCCGAACCTTGGACAGGGCGAATCGGGAAACCTCTGCCGTCTCGCTGATAGGGAGTCGGTTGAGCAAACCGGGGGCACAGACCCGCTGCATGGGAAAGCTTAGCTCTGGCGCGTCGAGGTCGGGCAGGATGAGGCGAACCGTGCCGACAACCTGGTCGTCGCTCCGCGAGCGTATCAGAACATGGCGTGTACGCTCATCGAACTCGTCGGTTTCGATGTCTACGCCGGGTTGCGTGGGCTCGAACTTGCGCTCCAAACAATATACTTGGTGGCGCAGACGATAGGCCTCCAGCAGGGCGTCACCATCACGAGCGATTTCAACGGAGAACTCCTCGCGTATAGCACGCAGAGCGACCGGTTCGGGGAGAGACAGCATCGTCACTTTTCCTTTGGTTCCACGGCCTTTCGGGATGAGCGAACCCTTGTTAGGAATTAGCCGCGCTCAGGGCGCTTAGATGCGGAAGCCGTAGCTTCGATCCGCTGCTTCCTGATTGATGCCTCTCCCCGGACAATTCAACTGTTGGCGCAGCCAGCTGGCCGCAATAACGATCCCTGGCGCATAGGCCAGAGCACCATGAGCAGTTATTCCTGTATGGAAATCTGCTCGCGAAGAACCTATCCATCCATGCCCCCCGGTTTCCAGCTCTGCAGCTAGGCTGCAGATGTCGGTCCCTTTTTGTTGTCCCTCGTATCAAGTTAGCACTTAATGCTTACCCAAAAGTTACCTCGACTCATTAACAATCAGGTATTTCGACAAACCTTTCAAGTTAATTGCACATCTAGGAATGCCCCGCTCTCACAGAAAAAGTACAGGCGTAGGAGTAGTTCCGTAGTTTGCGGATCATTCAGGCTGTGGCGCCGACCGTAGCGATTTGTCCATCCTCCATATTGAGTATCCGGTCAGCGACGCCCAGAATTCGTGAATCATGCGTGACGATCAAAACAGCCAAGCCGCGCTCGCGCGCCAGTCCGCATACCAACTCCATGACATCTGCACCGCTGTGGCGATCCAACGACGCGGTCGGTTCGTCGGCCAGCAGCAATTCAGGATTGCGCACCAGTGCCCGGGCGATCGCGACGCGCTGGCGCTGACCGCCGGAGAGCTGGGTCGGTTTCATATCCAGACAGTGGCCGAGGCCGACAGTGCTCAATATGGCGGTTGATCGTCGCATACGGTCGGCTTCACCGCCAATCGGGTCATGCTCGAGGGCCATCGCGACGTTCTGCCTCGCGGTCAGAAAATCGAGCAATTGGTGATCTTGAAAGATGAACCCGATTCTGCGCCGGATCGCGACTCTCTCGGCTTCTGTGGCTCCGGCGAGTTCCTTTCCAAGGACCCCGCAGCGTCCGTGTTGCACGGCGCGCAACGCGCCAATCAGCGTGAGCAATGTGGTCTTGCCGCTACCGGACGGGCCGGTCAGCAGGACGACTTCGCCGCGATGGACGGTAAGATCCAGATCCCACAATACCCGCCGAGCGACACGCCCCGTGCCGAATACATAGGACAGTCCAAATGCTTCCACCGGTTCCGGCATCACCTAAAACACACTCGCTGGATCGGCCTCGCGCAGTTTGCGCAACGCAAGCAAGCCGGCGACCATGCACATGGAGAGTATCATCGCAAAAACTGCAACGCTGCGGTCGCTGGTCAGCTCGAGCGACAGATAGGCCGCGCGGCCCACGAACCGATACAGCACGGCCGAGAAAAGCAGGCCGGGCAGGAAGCCAAGACATGCAAGTATCGAGGCTTCTCCCAAGATCACGAGTTGCAGATACCGATGGGAAAACCCCAAGGCCTTCAGCGTGGCATACCCTCGCATGTGGCTGCATACATCGGTGAAGAGGATCTGGTAGACGATCACCAAGCCGACGATCAGACCCATCAGACTGCCAAATGCGAAGATGATGCCGATCGGCGTCTGCTGGTCCCAAAAGCGCCTTTCCCACTCTACGAGCTCGCCATGGGTGACAATCTGAACATCCGGCGGCAATAGTTTGCTCAGCCGGTCGCGGACCAGCGCCACATCCGCCCCGGGCGCCAGGCGAAGCGCGATCAGCGCCGCATCGCTCGCTTTTGTATCGGGCACCAGCCGGCGGAAATTGGTCTCCGTCATCACGACGTTGCCATCAGCGGCAAAGCTTGCGCCAAGCTGCACCGTGCCGACGACCTCGACCTCGCGACCATCCAGTTGGGCCTTCAGGACGGTCCGCTCCCTCAGCAATTTCGAGATATCGCCGAACTCCGGGCGGGAACGGGAATCGAATGCAACCGTATCGCTGCGCGTCAGTGCAGTGGCGAGGGCTGCCAAGCCGGGAATGGCGATGGCTCCCGCTTGGACGTCGAACCCAATGAGTTGAATTACGCGATGGGTCCCCGTCGCAGGATTGCGCCACGGCGCCTGGGCCAGATAGATCGGCACCGCTTGCGTGACTTCCGGCACCGCAAGGCTCTGAAAGGCGCGAATGCGCGGAATCGGTTCGGCGCGAAACAATGCTGTCGTCAATGGATTGATCAGGAATAGTTCGCTCCGCATGACCTGCGGAAGAGCGGTCGCGCTGTCGAACAGCGCAGAGCGAAATCCAAGCTGCATCAGTACAAGCACACTGGCGAACATGACGCCCGCTATTGCAGTGAGCAGGCGCGCCCGTTCCGCATGAAGTTGCCGCCACGCCAAGCGAAACGGCAACAACGGCCTCGGCACGCCAAAGCGGGCCTTCAGAGGGAGGGGCACGCCGGAAGCGAAGGAAATGCGAGGTCGCTCCGGCGTTTCCCCCGCCAGCATATTCATCGCTGTATCGCCACTTGGACCTGCATGTTGATCCGATGGCGCACGGCCTCGGAGCCATCCGGCAGAAGGGCCAGCCGAACCTCGACTGTCCGGCCATCGACCGCAGCAACCGGATCGACGCCAGCCTCGGTGGTATGTCGGACCAGACGGCCGATCTCGTCCACCCGTGCAGCGTAGCGTTGCGGATCGCCGGGCACGACTACCTCGGCCGAAGCGCCCAGGCGCACGCGCGGCAGATCGGTCTCGTATACATCCGCCACGACGTCGAGCCGATCGAGATCCGCCAGCTCCAGCAGTCCGTCCGCGCCAACCAGATCGCCCGGGCGCGCGTAGATCTTCAGGATGCGCCCGGCCATCGGTGCAGAGACGCGCGACAGTGCGGCATCGGCGCGGACCCGGGCGAGTGCCGCCTGCGCCGTCCGCAGGCGGGCTTCTGCCACCTGGACATCCTCGGGTCGCGCTTGCTCCAGCGTAGTCAACTCAGCCACGGCCTGCCGCCAATTCGCCGCCGCCCGGTCCGACGCTGCACGGTCACGCTCCGCAATGGCGCGCGCCCCGGCGCCGGTTGGAACGAGTTCGGCGGAGCGCGCCGCATCTCGACGCGCGATGTCTTGTTGGGCGGCCAGGCTGTCGATGCGGGCCCGCTGGGCTTCGATCTCACTCGCCCGTCCGGCCGCCTTGACCCGCGCCAGTGAAGCCTCTGCCTCCGCCACCGCGGCGTCAGCCTCAACTACCTCAGTATCCTTGAGGGCCGCGTCCGCGAATTCGGCCAGAAGCTGGCCTGCCGCCACCTCGTCGCCCTCCCGCACGAGCAATCGATTGACACGATTGACCGCGAGGCTGCTAGGGGGACCAAGCCGGCGCACTCGAGACGCTGGCTCGACGCGACCGAGCGCGCCGACCCCCACGGGGGCG
>Ga0265338_10007591_pt1 | contig 13398 bp, 9 predicted proteins | sample 42126metaG_FD_193579 | JGI IMG/M metagenome (GOLD analysis project Ga0265338, IMG submission 193579) | Rhizosphere microbial communities from Carex aquatilis grown in University of Washington, Seatle, WA, United States - 4-21-26 metaG | ecosystem: Host-associated > Plants > Roots > Rhizosphere >... | reverse complement strand
TCGTCGTCGACCGCGCCGGAGTGGTGCGCTTCATCGGTCCCATCCCCGCTGACTCATTCAATGGCAACGGCTACATCGAGCGCATCATCATTCGCATGGCCACAGCGGAAGGCGCGCAGAAGCTGAGCGAAAAAGGGAACTGAGGGGCCGCAGCCAGCCTCCGTTCTCAGACCTCGCTGTTACATCTTCAAACTGAGTCCACCGCGAATTACTCCGTGCGCAACGCTTGTATGGGGTTGATTTTGGTGGCGCGCCTTGCCGGTAGCCACGCGGCAGCAATGGTCATTACAGCCACTGCGACGATGGATACCGAAATGGCCACCGGATCGAGTGGGCTCAAATCGTACAGAAGACTCTTGAGAATGCGCGTGGAACTCAAGGCGATTGGAACGCCGATAGCCAGTCCGATAACCAACAGAAGCAGGCTCTCGCGCAGCACCAGCCACAACAGGGTGCGTGATTGCGCGCCGAGCGCTAAACGAATTCCCAACTCGCTTGTGCGGCGGGCAACAGAATACGACAGCAGGCCGTAGATTCCGATGCATGCAAGAAAGACGGCGATGATTCCAAAAAAGCTGGTGAGCCGGGCGATCAATGATTGCTCTGCGATGGATTGGTTTACCTGCTCGTTGAGGCTGCTAACTCCATCGACAAGGATATTTGGGTTGATGTCGGCTATCGAATTGCGAACGCGTGCAACAATCTCCCGCTCGTTTGCGCTGGGAGCGTAACGCACTGTGAAGTTGCCGAAAAACCCGACGTTTTGCGTGCAGGGGAAGTAAGCGGCCATCAACGAACCTTCGCCGAGCGACGTGTACTTGGCGTCTTTCACGACACCTATTACTTCTTTCTCGCCGGGATCACCCGGTGTCTCTCCAACACCAAAGCGATGGCCGATGGCCGATCCATTGGGGAAGAAGCGGCGCGCCATCGACTCGTTGATGACAGCGACTTTGTTCGAGTTCTGCGTATCCTGCGCGTTGAAGGTGCGGCCCGCAACCAGCGGAATGCCCATGGTTGAGAAGTATCCGTTGCCGGTGATGTTAAACCACACCTCGTCGGCGTTCGCCGGGGTTCGCGGTACGCCCTGGAACAGAACCAGGTCGTTCCAGCCGCCCGTGTTAAACGTGAAGAACGAAAAGCTGTCGGACTTTACGCCGGGAATGGCCTGGACGCGGGATTCAATTTGCTCCTGCAGGTGGACTGAGCGGATTTCATCCGGCGTTCCATGGGGGAGATTCGCGGTGCTGGAATCAAGATAAAAAATCAGCACGTTGTGCTTGTCGAATCCCATGTCAATGTTGGTGAGATGGATGAGGCTGCGAACGAAAAGTCCGGCAACAACAAGAAGCAGGACGGAAAGCGCGATCTGTCCAACAATGAGCGAGCGAGCCAGCGTGCCCCGTGCCGAAACCGATGAGCTGCCGCGGCCATCTTTGAGCGCCGGCGTGAACTCGAAGCCTGTGGCGCGAAGAGCCGGCAGACAGCCGAAGAGCAGCGCCGTGAGAACGGCGAGTCCGAGAGTAAAGGCCAGCACAGGCAGGTCGGGTGCGAGATTCAACGGCACCGGGTTGAGGCCGGGCGTGGCCATTCGAAACAGCGCCACGCTGGCTTTCCAAGCCAGTGCAATTCCGGCCGCAGCTCCCGCGACGGAGAGAAGCACAGATTCAACGAGCAACTGAGAAACGATGCGGCCGCGCGATGCGCCCAGCGCCATGCGCACCGCAATCTCACGGGTGCGAGCCACGCCGCGTGCCAACAGCATGTTGGCGATATTTGCGCAGGCAATCAGAAGTACCAGCGCGACAATTGTCATCAGGATCTCGAGTGGCAGCGAAAAGCCAGCGCGCATCGGTGAAATTCCGCATTGACCCGGCGTGAGCTCGATGCTGGAGTGGGCAATATCGTCGAGATGTTTTTGCGAGGGATTCGGGCCGAGATAACCGCGCATGATCTGCTTGAAATGCAGGTTGGTTTCGGCGCTGGCCTGCGCTGGTTTCACGCCCGGCTTGAGTCGCCCGATGATACACAGAAACTGATAAAACTTGTTATCGAGACTATTCGGGCCGGGGGAAACCTCCGCTTGCATTGAGAGCGGAATCCAGAGGTCGGCGGATTGGCCAACTGAGGCGCCAGCGAAGCCGGGTCGTGCTACGCCAATCAGTGTGTAATCGTGCGACCGAATACGGATGGTCTTGCCAAGCGCGGACGGGTCGCCGTTGAAATGATGCAGAAACCACGTATAGCTCGTAACGGCAACCGGATTTGCACCAGGAACATTGTCGTCGGATTCAAGTATGGTGCGTCCGAGAAATGCGGGCACACCGAGCACGGAAAAATAGCTGCCGGCGACAAGGTCGATGCGGGTTGTCTGATAAGGGGCCCCGGCGATCGAAGCTTTGCTGACGACCTGACTGCTATTCACTGCCGCGATTCCCGCATAAGACGCTGCTTGCTTGCGAAAATCGTGAAAAAAGGAATAAGAGAACAATCGCCAGCTTCCATCAGGAATCGCGTCGGTGGAGCCCTGAGCCCTGCCGTCACCGAACACGACCAGCTCGCTCGGGTTCTGTACGGGCAGAGGCCGCAGCATGATGGCATTTACCAGCGTGAAAATCGCCGTGTTAGCGCCAATACCCAACGCCAGCGACAGCAGCGCGATCGAAGTGAAACCGGGAGACTTGCGCAACTGGCGAAAACCGAAACGAATGTCCTGCACCAGGTATTCGAGCCACAGCGTTCCGCGTCGTTCGCGACAGTCTTCCTTTATCTGCTCCATGCCGCCAAACTCAAGCCGCGTTAGCCGCCGGGCTTCGCCTTCGGGAATCCCCGCCCGCATCTTCTCTGCGACCTGGGTTTCGAAGTGAAAGCGCAACTCCTTTTCGAGATCTGTTTCCAGACGCTTGCGGGTGAAAAGCCTGGTGAACCAGCTCATGAGATTCCCTCCAGCGTTCCCTTCAAGATGAGGCCGACTACGTCGGTCAGGCGGCTCCAGTTCTCGGTTTCAGCTTTCAAATGCGCGCGCCCCACGGCAGTAAGCTCATAAAACTTGGCTTCCCGGCCGGTCTCAGTCGCCTTCCATGCAGCTTTCAGAAGCTTCTTGTACTCAAGGCGATGAAGCGCCGGGTAGAGCGATCCCTGCTGCACCTGCAGCGCCTCTTGGGACATCTGCTGAATTCTCTGCGCAATTGCGTAACCGTGAATGGGGCCAAGCGCCACAACCCTCATGATGAGCAGATCGAGGGTGCCTTGCGGAAGGTCGAATTTGTCTGGTGTATTCATACCTATGACTTCTACATATACACCGTCACGTGTAGAAGGTCAAGGTATGACAAATAATTTTGTAGTGGGATTGTTTAGAAGGGTATTTTTAGCCTTGGTTTACTGTTTGGAAGCCGCAGCCGTCTCGTGAAAGTGTTTCCATATCGTTTCAGCAGTTTTCCTTTGCACCACGGCGGCCAGCGATTCCACCGTTGCCTGCTGCACGTCGCGCAGGGAACCGAAGTGCGTGAGCAGCCGCTGCCTTGTCTGCGCACCGACCCCGGGAATATCAAGCAGCTCTGACTTGCGATCGCGCATGGCTCTGCGCTGGCGATGATAGCCAATGGCAAACCGATGGCTCTCATCGCGGATCATCTGCACCAGGTGCAGCACCGGAGATCGCCGGTCAAGCACGATTGGTTCGTCCTCGGCGCCGTAGAGATAGATCACTTCTTCACGCTTGGCAATCGATGCCAGCGGCTGCGAGGTGAATCCGAGCGACTCAAGCGCGTCAGCGGCTGCGTGCAATTGCCCGAGTCCGCCGTCAATCAGGATCAGCGACGGCATCGGCTTGGCATTAGGATCGGCCACGGCGTCATCCTTCACGCGCTTGTAACGGCGGCCGACAACCTCGCGCATTGAAGCAAAGTCGTCAACGCCCAGAACCGTCGTCACTTTGAATTTGCGATACTCAGCTTTGTTCATCTTGCCGTCTTCCCACACCACCATCGAAGCCACCGTCTCTGCGCCCTGAATGTGCGAGATGTCAAAGCACTCAATACGCTTGGGCAGCTCAGGCAGCATGAGCGTGTCGGCAAGCGCTTCCTGAATAGCCTTGCGCGAGGGCTCCAGCACCCTGAACCGCTGTGTGTACGACTGGTGCGCGTTCTGCCCTGCAAGATCAACCAGTGATTTTTTGTCGCCACGTTGCGGCAAAGCGATTTCGATCTTGTGCCCCGTCCGCTCGCTCAGCAAGGCAGCGAGTGCTTCACGGTCGGCAAACTCCGCCGGCACAAGAATGGTGCGCGGCACGTAATGCTGGTCAATGTAGAGCTGCTTCAGCAGGGCGCTGAATACTTCGCCCGCATCAAAAACCTGATCCCTGTCTTCCTCGATCTCCGCCGCGGCGGATTCCCTTGTTCCCTCGTCGCCTGCTTGCTCGAAGCTGGCTTCGAGCAGGCTCGGCAAGTCTTCCCAGAAGAACTCCCTGCGGTCGACGATCTTGCCGTTGCGCACGTGGAAGAGATTGACGGCCAGCGATCCATCTTCAAAGTGGTAGCCGAAAACATCGGCGTCGTCTTCTTCTTCGGTCGTTGCGATGCGCTGCTTCTCCTGCAACTGGTGGACCGTCGAAAGCTGGTCGCGCAGCCGTGCGGCAGCCTCAAACTGCTCGGCCTCAGCCGCAGCATTCATGCGTGCGGTCAAAGCCTTCTGCAGTTCGACATGACGCCCTTCAAGAAAAAGTTGCGCGTCTTTCACAGCCTGCGCATAAACCTCAGGCGTCGTCAGTCCTTCAACGCACGGCCCCAGGCAGCGATGGATGTAGTACTGCAGGCATGCGCGTGGATGGTAACGCGAGAGATCGACTTTGCAGCTCGGGAGCAGGAAGCTGCGGTGAATGAGTTCAGCCACCCGGTAAGCCAGGTTGCCGGGGAAGTAAGGGCCGTAATAAGCCGAGCCATCCTTCCGCAGCCGCCGCGTGACAAACACCTTCGGATAGCGGTCGGCCAGCGTGAGTTTCACGTAGGGGTAAGTCTTGTCGTCCCTCAGCAGGATGTTGAAGCGCGGCTTGCGCTGCTTGATCAGGTTGTTTTCAAGCGCCAGGGCCTCGTGCTCATTCGCCACCAGGATGTATTCAATGTCGACCGCCTCGCGCATCAGCGACCCAGTTTTGGCGTTGGCCTGCGATGCCGCCAGCAGGTATGACCTTACCCGCGAGCGCAGGCTCTTGGCCTTGCCCACATAAATAACCTCGCCCTCGGCGTTTTTGTACAGGTAGACGCCGGGGTTAGTGGGCAGGGTGCGGATTTTCTCGTAAAGGTCCATTCAGGTAAATATCCAGTGCGAGAGCCAGTTAACAGGATATCGTCTGCGGAGTTACAGGGTCACGGCGTGACTTTTGGCCCGTCCAGAAGGGAATCCTTACCGGTTCACGTAAAAATTACATGATCGGCTGGTCGCGCCGCTTGGGATCGAATTTACATAACCATCATAGTTACAGCATGTTAGCCGGTACTAGTCGATTGGAAGCAAGTTTGCATCAAAGTAAAGCGAATAGGACGGCAACTCCAACAGAAGGCGGCCCGCGTGCAACACAGCAGCCGACCCAAAAAGGGGATTAAAAATATGACCAGGCAATCATTTGCGTACATTTTGGCATCCGCGAGTTTCGTGGTGCTGGGCGCAACCGGCTGTGCAACGAAAAACTACGTTAAGACGCAAACTGCTCCGATCATCCAGAAGACCGGAGAGGAAGAGAATAAGGCGGCTGAAAACAACCGTCAGATTCACAACGTTGACGAGAGCGCACAGGCCGGCATCAAGCAGGCTCAGTCCTCGGCCGACGCTGCCAACCAGAACGCGCAGCAGGCTTCAAGCGCGGCGGGGCAGGCCAACACCGCAGCCAACGACGCAGCCCAGCGTGCAGATTCGCTCGACTCCCTCGTAAAGGGGCTCGACAACTACAAGCAACTGAGCGATGTGCAAGTGAATTTTGGCTTTGACAAGAGCGTCTTGACCGCTGACGACAAACAGCAACTCGATACGTTTGCCGCGCAGCTCGGTTCGGCAAAGAGCTACATTCTCGAAGTCACTGGCGGCACCGATTCCGTTGGCAATGCTGATTACAACTATGAGCTGAGCAATCGCCGCGCAGATGCGGTGGTGCAGTACATGGTGACCAAGTACAACATTCCCGCGCACCGCTTCTACCTGATCGGCATTGGCAAAGATCAGGCGGTGGCCGACAATAAAACGCGCGAAGGCCGCGCCAAGAATCGCCGTGTCGAGCTGCAACTGCTCAGCAATATGAGTGCAGAAAACACCCCGCCGACTCAGGGCTCAACCCAGCCCGCGCCTGCAACCAATGCCGCGCCCACAAACGGAACGTCAAACCCGGCTGACAGCGTGAACTAACAAAAATGTAGCTGCGAACAAGTCTAGATTGTCATATATAGAAAGAAAGAGGGCGGACCAAACTGGTCCGCCCTCTTTCTGTTTGCGTGCCGCGGGTCAGAGAGCCTTCACATGCTCCGCGCGAACGTCATTCGCAGTAAACAGCCGCAGAAACGGTGCTCCCTTGGCCGCGGCCTCAACTGCCGGCCTGCCGCTGGCTTCTTCGCGCTCAACAATGCACACAACCGCGACGACTTTCATGCCGGCCTCCTGCGCAGCTTCGATGGCGTTGATGGTCGATGCGCCGGTTGTGCACACGTCATCCACAATCACCACGCTCGCGCCCTCCTGGCAAAACCCCTCGATACGGCGTTTTGCGCCGTGAGCTTTTTCGGCCTTGCGTACCAGAAATCCATCAATGAGTGGCGCTGCTGGAGTTGATTGCGCCCGCCATGCGCTGGCCGTTGCGACGTTCGAAACGATCGGGTCCGCGCCCATGGTGAGGCCGCCGACTGCGGCGGCGTCGATGCCGTTTGCTTCAAGCAACTCGAGAATGGCGTGGCCGGTGAGACGGCCGCCTTCAGCATGCAGCGTGGTCGTGCGGCAGTCAATGTAGTAGTCGCTGGTGGCGCCGGACGAGAGCGTGAAATGTCCGAGGCGGAAGCTCAGGCGTGCCAGGAGCGAGAGTAGTTGCTGGGCGTAAGTTGGTGAGGGCATCAGATTTATTTTAAGGGAACAGGGAAGCTGCAGAAGCTGTCTTTCTATTCCCTAGTCCCTGGTCCTTGTCTTTCACATTTTGTCCAAATGTCTGAACCCCTCGGTCCCAAGCAGCATCATCGAGAAGATCAAAAAGTTATAGAACGAGTGCACCAGAACGCTTGCGGCCAGTGAGCGCGTAATAAGCCGCACTGCGCACAGAACGACGCTCACGCAAGCCAGCAACAGCACGGCGTCAACCGAGTTGCCCGTCTGCTCGGCATGCATCAGCGCAAACGGCGCAGAAGTCACAAGAGATGCAATCACCATTGCGCTCATTGACCATTGCGGGCTTCCATCGGGCCTGAGCGGGCGACGCGGCACATGATAGAACCGCTCGGCCAGCCAGTCGTACGCGGTCGAGAGCGAGGGCAGCAGGAAGCCGCGGAAGAAGAGCTCTTCAAAAAAAGGTGCAAAGCTAATGCCAAAAAAGAACAGCAACCAGGCTGCGCCGGGCTCTTTGAATATCTTCTCGATGGGAGTATTCGAAGGGCCGGGGATGAAGATGATGTTCAAAATTGCCAGCACATAGCATAGAAAGCCGGTGCCGATTAGTCCCCACCGGTGACGCAGCGCGCTTGCGCCGTTCCATTGCACCCCGGCAAAAAAGCCCTTGTGCCAGATGAGTGGCAATGTAAAGTAAGCGGCGACAAAAGCGCCGAGATAGAGCAGCACTTGGCTGCCGAGAGCGTAGTGAATGTCGCTTACCGCAGCCTGAAGTGTTGTGACATGGAAGAGATGAAAGTAAACGGCGACTCGTAGGGTCACGACGGAAATGACCAGGCTGAATGCCAGGTACACAACCAGCAGCGCAACATGACCAAGATGTGGAATCCGAGGCGGCGGTGGCGGAGGCTGAAAGACGTTGCCGAATAACGGCGGCACTTCTAATTGCGAATCAGTAAACTGCAGCTCCGTGGTTCCGGGCGCAGGGATTGAGGGTTCGGCTTGCGAGAATTCTCCCGGTACGGATTCTGTTGCTGCTCCGGCGTTGTCCTGCACACTCTGCGATTCTTCACTTGTAGATTGGCCGATATTCGACGATTCTTCGTGGCCTAAAGACTCTTCCAGCCGAGGCTCCGCCGCAATATCGGCAGGGGATTGCCCGGCTTGAGAATCATCGCCCAGTGGAAATGTCATTTCGCTCCCCGCTTGCCTGTGCGCACTGCCTTAGCCTTTTTGGGCGGAACGGATTTTGCTTTGCCATTGCCGTTCGGCTTCGCGCTGCTTTCCGAAGCCGCAACTTCCTCGGGCGGTTCTTCCATTTCCGCTACCACCAGCTTGCCGTCCTCAGCAGTGTAGTAGCGCATGAGGAAGTGGCCGGTATACGATCCGGGTGTGGCCGCAATCTGCGCGGGGCGGCCTTGCGCTATGACACGTCCGCCGTCTTCGCCGCCCTCGGGGCCGAGGTCGATTACCCAATCGGCATTTCGAATCACGTCCATGCTGTGTTCAATGATGATCACAGTGTTGCCCAGATCGGCGAGCCGGTGAAGCACTTCGAGCAACTTGCGCACATCATCAAAGTGCAGCCCTGTCGTCGGCTCGTCCAGGAGGTAAAGTGTGCGGCCCGTCTGGCGCTTTGACAACTCGCGCGCGAGCTTCATGCGCTGTGCTTCACCGCCGCTCAGCGTGGTCGCGCTTTGGCCCAGGTGCACGTAGCCGAGGCCCACATCGACAAGCGTCTGAAGTTTCTGGCGTACCTGCGGCACGTCTGTCAGCAAGGGCAGGGCATCTTCAATGGTCAGATCGAGAACGTCGGCGATAGAGTGGCCGTGAAACTTCACGGCCAGTGTTTCCTGGTTGTAGCGGCGTCCGTTGCACACTTCGCACTGCACGTAGACGTCGGGCATAAAGTTCATTTCAATGCGGCGCTGCCCGTCTCCCTGGCAGGCTTCACAGCGGCCTCCGGTGACATTAAAGCTGAAGCGCCCGGGCTTGTAGCCCCGCTCACGCGCCTCGGGCAGCATGGCGAAAAGGTCGCGGATCGGCGAGAAGACGCCGGTATAAGTTGCGGGATTAGAGCGCGGCGTGCGGCCAATCGGCGATTGATCGATGCGCACCACTTTATCAATCTGTTCCGCGCCGGCCAGCGAGTCGTGCGCACCAGGCTCCTCGCGTGAGCCGTAAATGCTCTTGGCCAACGAACGATAAAGAATGTCATTAATCAGCGTGCTTTTGCCGCTGCCGCTCACGCCGGTCACAACAGTCATCACGCCCAGCGGCACGCGAATATTTACATCCTGCAGGTTGTGCTCGCGCGCGCCTTCAATGGTGAGCCATTTGCCGGTCAGCCTGCGCGGCTTGGCGCGCTGCAGCATGGTGGCCTGGCCTGAGAGATAGCGGCCGGTAAGCGAGCCCGGCGTTGCCATAATCTGCTCGGGCGTGCCTTCAGCAACCACATAACCGCCCAGCCGACCTGCGCCGGGGCCCAGATCAAGCACGTAGTCGGCGTGGCGAATCGTCTCTTCGTCGTGCTCCACAACCAGCACCGTGTTGCCAAGATCGCGCAGCTTTTCAAGCGCTTCAATCAGGCGGTTGTTGTCGCGCTGATGCAGGCCGATGGAAGGCTCGTCCAGAACATACAGCACGCCGCGGAGCCGCGATCCAATCTGAGTCGCAAGACGGATGCGCTGGCCCTCGCCGCCTGAGAGCGTGGCCGCATTGCGGTTGAGCGAAAGATAATTTAGACCCACACCGCAAAGAAACTCGAGCCGTTCAACAATCTCGCGCTGAATTCGGTCGGCAACCAGCGCTTCACGCGCGGTGAACTTGAGATTGATGGCAGCCGAAAGGGCACGATTGAGCGAAAGGGAAGTAAAGTCGGCGATCGAGAGCCCGCCAACCTTCACGGCCAGCGACTCCGGCCGCAGGCGCTTGCCGCGGCACACCGGGCAAGGCGTGGCCGACATGAAGTTCATCATGTATTCGCGATAGCCGTCGCTGCGCGCTTCGTCAGTACTGTCACGCAGGTATGCCAGAATCCCATGGAATCCTGTGCGGGGCGCCTCGCCTTTAGGCGGGCCATACACCAGGATGTGCTGATGCTTGGCCGGCAAATCTTCAAACGGAGTTTTCAGATTGATGCCGTAACGTTCCGATGCAAGATGGATCAGCTTCAGCAGATACTGAGATGCCGAACCCGGGCCGAGGCCGCCATCGAGCAACGGCTTTGACCAGTCTGTGATCACCTTTGCGGGGTCGAAATCGTAGAGCGAGCCGAGTCCGTGACACTCGGGGCAGGCGCCAAACGCGGAGTTGAAGCTGAAGCTGCGAGGCTCAAGTTTGGGTACATCGAGACCGCAATCTGGGCAGGCCATCGACGAAGAAAACAGTTGTTCAGTCTGACCGGCAGACCCGCTGCTCGATGCGACAAGCACGAGGCCATTGGCAAGCTGAAGGGCCTTGCTTACCGCTTGCTCAAGACGTTTTTCAGTGGATGGCTTCGACCCCGCGGTGGAGGGTTTGTCCGCGGAAGGATTCGATTTGCCGGAAGATTGTGCGGCTGGCTTGGCTCCTTCACCAGTCCCCGAGAGCGAGGCAGCGTGGGCACCCACATCCGTGGGTTTCAGCAGTATTCGATCAATGATCGCCTCAATGGTGTGATTCTTGCGGCGATCCAGAAGAACAGGCTCGGAGAGGTCGCGGACTTCGCCATCGACGCGAGCGCGAAACCCTTGCTGATCAAGCTCATCGAGCAAGTCTTTAAACTCACCCTTTCGGCCTCGCACCACCGGGGCCATGATGGTGACCCGCTCGCCGCGTCCCAGCTCAAAGATGCGTTGAACAATCTGATCGGCAGTCTGGCGCGCAATGGGCCGCCCGCAGTTGGGGCAATGCGGAGTGCCCACCGACGCGTAAAGCAGGCGCAGATAATCGTAGATCTCTGTGATCGTCCCCACTGTCGAGCGCGGACTGCGGCTGGTAGTCTTCTGCTCAATTGAAATTGCCGGACTGAGACCTTCAATTGAATCAACGTCAGGGCGCTCAATTTGATCGAGGAACTGCCGCGCGTAGGCTGACAGCGTTTCGACGTAGCGCCGCTGGCCCTCTGCATAAATGGTGTCGAACGCCAGTGAGCTTTTGCCTGATCCGGAAAGACCCGTGACCACAGTAAAAGTGTTGCGCGGAATTCGCACACTGATGTCGCGCAAATTATGCTGGCGCGCGCCACGCACCGAGATGTGAGTAATTGCCATGGTCGGGGTGAGGTGAGGATGGATGTGCAGCCGGGCCGGTTACATTAGACCTTTCACATTTTACGAAGGCCCTGGGGGTATTCTATTTGCCAATAGAAAACGTGGTCAACGAGAGTGGCAATCCAGCGAGTCTCTGCGACAATCACCAAAGGCGGCGGGATGCCCGTGCAGAAGCAACCCGGCGAAATTTGATGGCATTAAACGCTTAGGCGGAGATGATGGATAATTTGTTGAATTTGGCGATGCTGGCATGCGCGACCGTTGGCTCCATGGTGTTTGGAATTCTGGCGGCCTACGGAGTACTGCGCGTCGGTTTTGCTATTATGCGCCCGCAACCCGCGGTACGCATCAAGGCCAGCCGGCCTGAACCTGCCGGAATGTGAAGACCTTTCCCGGAAAACTTATCCTCAAAGTATTGAGTGCAGCCTGTTTCTCTGTGCCGGAATTGCGCAGAGAATGGTGCGGAAATCCGCGCTAAGGGGCTGATTGTTAAGGCCCCGGGCCTTTATTGTTGCGGGTTCTGTGGCGGCTGCTGTTGCTGTTGTTGCTGCTGTTGCTGTTGCTGCTGCTGCAGTTGCTCTTGTTGTTGACGGAACTGTTCCTGACGCTGTTCAATCTCGGCGCGGCGCTCTTCAATCATTTGTTGATTTTGCTCGGGTGGCATTCCCGGGGGGCCAAAAGCGCTGCGCACGGGTGGATTACCGGGCATGGGCTGCTCCGGTTGCTCCGGCTGCTCGTATTCGCTTTCGTCTCCGCTATTGTTTTGCGTGTTTGCAGGCGTAGCCCCGGTGGGGCGATTGGAAAGCACGATCTCGCGCGGAGTTCCTTCGCCCTGGTCGCCTAGCATTATTACGTTATAGGCGGTTCCGTCGAGGAGCTGCATAATGACGCTGCGAGCCGGTCCCGGGCCATAAGTGCCGAACACACGCTCATCGCTAACCTTGCCCTCCAGCTTGGCGCCGGTGCGGGTGGCTACTTCGTTCAGAATCTCATCGAGGCTTGAGTTATTGGCTTCAACCGTCAGCCCATTGGCATTCCACATGATGGCGGCGGGTGCCGGCTTGTTATTCACAGGCCAGTCAGGCTTGGACGGCTCAGGTTGGGGCGTTTGGGCAGCTTCTGGTGCCGGTGTCGAGGGCGAGGGTTTGGTGGCTGTCAGATTCTGCCGCTGGGCCGGACTGCGCATCGGGCGCAACGGCTGCGAGCCGGGCTGAACGGTTTGCGGGGTCTGGCTTTGGGCTTCAGGCAACGTGCCTGCCGCAACTAACGCGATGAGGGCTGCGGCTGACGCCCAGCTTGCCAAGGTGGCTGTTGGCCAACGCCGGCCTGAAGCTCGCGAATTTTTGCCGGATTGCATGTTAAGCATCCCCTCGCGCCTTCCAAATCCCCAGCAGCCCTGTCCGGCATTCGATGCCGCCGCTGTGTACTAGACTAGCAGTGACCCACGGACGCTCGAAACCGGCGTCAAAGATAAGCGGAGAGCCGTTTTCAAAGTTGGCTGCGTCAAAGTGAAAGCAGCCCCTCAAGAAAGACAGTCCGTGCAAAGGATACCGCGAACTATGCGCTCATGGTTGAAAGTTTTGGCTGCGGCTGCCCTGATCAGTGCCTCGGCAGAGGGATTTTGTGTCAGTTGCACCATGCAGGCCGAGCTTTCGGCTGCCGATCGCGAGGCGATTGCAGCAGCGGGAACCCGAATTTCGACTGCCATCGCGGGCCAGGACCTGACCGGGCTGAAAGCGGCGCTGCTTCCGGCTGAGTCTTCGGCTTGGGACTCGATTTCTGCAACGGTGACCCAGGGACAGGCCATCGTCCAAGGCGGCCAAATCGCTTTCCGCGATGCTTTTCTGCTCGACGCCAGCATGCAGCAGGCGACTGAGGACTCGCAATTCTTTTGCTCGAATGCCAGCGGCTCAATTACGGTGACGATACTAATGCGGGTGCTGCCTCCGGGCCGCTACGCCGTGGTGCTTGGAGATGTGGTGGGTTCGCCGCTGGCCGGGCAGTTGGGCATCATCCTGGCATGGGACAAGTCGAGCGGGTCATGGATGCTGGCGGGACTGACGCTACG
>Ga0265338_10007589_pt1 | contig 13399 bp, 13 predicted proteins | sample 42126metaG_FD_193579 | JGI IMG/M metagenome (GOLD analysis project Ga0265338, IMG submission 193579) | Rhizosphere microbial communities from Carex aquatilis grown in University of Washington, Seatle, WA, United States - 4-21-26 metaG | ecosystem: Host-associated > Plants > Roots > Rhizosphere... | reverse complement strand
CGGGGGCCGCCGGCATAGTCCTTGGATGTCATGACGTTCCCGAAAAGCCTCCGCAACCTGGGAGATTTGTAATATCAATGACGGGGGACGAATAGGGCGCCCCTAGGGGTGATGGCGGGGTCTGGAGCGTGCTGGAAGCGATCCTTCGGCAAAGACAGCGGCATTTGTTCGGGCCGCCCGCGAATGTGCAACCTCATTCGGGCGGGATAGGACGCGATCTTCTCGCGGCGCTTGCCCTGTTGGCGGTTGCCATTCCGGAGCAAATAGCCACTGCCCGGCTCGCGGGGGTGCCGCCCGGGACGGGCCTTCTGGTCTTCGCCGCCGCATCATTGGGATTCTTTATTCTCGGCGCCAACCGCTATCTGTCAGTGGGAGCTGATTCCACCATCGCGCCCATCTTCGCCGCGGGGCTAACCTTGCTGGCGGCGGAGGGCAGCCCGCATTACCTAGCCCTGGCGGCGCTCCTGGCTGTCATGGTGGGTGTCTTTGTGGCGCTGGCGGGGTTGCTGCGACTGGGCTGGGTGGCGCGGCTTCTTTCCATTCCCGTTGTGACCGGATTTCTTGCAGGCATTTCCCTGCACATCGCAATCTCGCAATTGCCGACTCTGTTGGGCGTCGCGCCCACGCATGGCGATCTGTTTCAGGAATTGACTGGGATCGCGCAAAATCTCAGCAGCGCCAATCCCTATGCGATGGCTATCGGCCTTAGCGCGCTCGCCATCGTCATCTGCTGTGAGCGGCTGGATTTTCGCCTGCCCGGAGCCCTGATCGCGCTGCTGCTGGCGACACTGGCGGTGCTGCTGTTCGGATTGAGCGCGAAAGGTGTCACAACGCTAGGTCAGGTGGTGCAGCCTACACTATGGCCGCCTACTCTCATGCCCAACCTGGCGGATCTGGAGGCGCTGCTGCCGATCGCAGCTATCGTCTCGCTGATCGTCATCATACAGACCGCGACGGTGTGCAAGTCCTTTCCGCAAGATGGCGACGACATCAACCGCGACCTGATCGGCGTGGGCCTGGGCAATGTCGTGAGCGGCCTCTTGGGCGGGTTTCCCGCCAACAGCAGCCCACCACGTACCGCTATTGTGAAGGAAAACGGCGCGACCTCGAAAATGGCAGGTCTCTTCGGGGTTCTCGGCGTGGCGCTGTTCCTGGCCTTCGGGCTCTCTCTCCTCTCTTCGGTGCCACAAGCAGCGCTGGCGGGTCTGCTTCTGTTCGTGGCCGGACGCATTTTTCGTCTGGACGTGATGAAACTCGTATGGGCGCAAAGCGGGGCGGAATTCTCGCTTCTGGCCATCACCGCGCTCGCAATCGTGGCGTTGCCCATCGAGACCGGTGTCGCCATTGGCATCGCGCTGTCACTGCTCCACGGTGTTTGGACGATTACCCAAACCCGCGCCATCCTGTTCGAGCAAGTGCCGGGCTCAACCGTATGGTGGCCGAAAAATCCTGACGCCCCCGGCGAGACCCGGCCTGGCATCGTGGTGGTGGGTTTCCAGGCACCACTATTTTTCCTCAATGCCGAGACTTTTCGGCGCAGCGTCGCCGAGGCGGTGAAGGCCGCTCCGCAGCCGGTCCATTCGGTAATATTGGAGGCCAGCTCCGTCGTCGAGATCGACTTCAGCGGAGCGCAAATCCTGGCCAACCTGATACGAAGCTGGAAAGACTGCGGCGTAAGTTTCTACATCGCCCGCCTGGAATCGGTACGCGCGCAGGCGGCGCTGGAGAGATTTGGCCTGCTGCAACTGATGGGCTCCCAGACTATTTTTCGCAGCGTGGACGATGCCATCCATCACATCCCGTCACCATGATGTGATGGCGCAGACGCCGGCAAATATCGGCTAGGCCAATCGCCTCAGTGATCCCGCGCCGGCGAGTCAGAGGTTGCGAAATGTGCCCTCGATAGAAACAAAGAAGGACCGCAAGGTATCTGGAAGTACCTGGTGCAAGACGAGCCCCGGTGCCTCTTGTGTGAACTGCCATTAAGCCAACGCTTTTTGATGACCGGTCTTCTCCCTGGTACCAACCATCGCCGGCCAGTTGGCCAGCGCGATGGTAGCGACCTCGCGCAATTCCTTCAGTGAAGCGCCTGCGGCCGCCTGAACACTTATGCCGTTGGCCATCACCATCAGATAGCGCGCCAAGGCCGCGGGATCGCTGGTCTTGGGCAAGTCGCCGCTCTTTTTTGCTTTCTCGAAACGGGCCCGGAGCATCGCTTCCTTTTCCGCGCGGTGGCGGGCCAGGGTGTCGGGTATCACCGTATCGCCACACGACAGCCCGCCCTGCACCATCAGACAGCCGGGCGGGTTGCGGCCGGTGGTATCGGAGGCAAAACCTGCCACGCCCATTAAATAAGCCTCCGCAACCTCGGCGGCTGACGGCGCCTCCAGAATGCTGGCCATGAAGGTCGCACGCCGCTCGTCATAGCGCTCCAGTACAGCCTTGAAGAGGCCTTCCTTGCTGCCAAAACAGGCATAAAGGCTGGGCGGATTGATACCCATGGCCTTGGTCAGATCGGCCATCGAGGCGCCCTCGTAACCCTGGCGCCAAAAAACCGTCATCGCTCGGTCAAGTGCTTCATCCTTGCAAAAAGACCGTGGACGGCCCGTCCGCATGGCGTTTCCCTTTTTTGTACTGCCTGCTATATAATTCCCTTGACTGCGGAAGTCCATCATAATATCTGTATCGATCATTACAGATATTCGGGTGGTTCCATGAACAGTTTCAACGTCGCCGAAGCCCAGAAATTCCTTCGTCAAAACACCGATTTGCCGGCGCAAAAGCTGCGGCGCCAGGCGGCCGGTGCGGCGCTGGCCCTGCTGATCGGCGGGGGGTATGGCCTCTATCACATCACCAGCGCCAGATCGGCCGCGCCGGAGAACGCCGTCGCCGCCGCTGCATCCGTATCGGTGGAGACGCTGAAATCCCAGACGGTCCGGCCCTTCTCCCAATTCTCCGGACGCATCAACGCGGTGGACTATGCCGAAATCCGCCCCCAGGTCGCCGGCCGCATCATCGAAATCCGTTTCAAGGATGGCCAGGAGGTCAAGGCCGGCGACGTGCTGTTTGTCATTGATCCCCGCCCCTATCAGGCAGCCGCCGCCAAGGCCGCCGCGGACCTGGCCAGCGCCACCAACAATGCGCGGCTGACCAAGATCGAGCGCGATCGCGGTGACCGACTGATCAAGGCGCAGGCCCTGGCACAGGAATCCTATGACCAGCGCGTGACCGCCGACGATGTGGCGCAGGCCGCGGTGAAATCGGCGCAGGCCGCGCTCGCCTCGACCCAGGTCGATGTCGATCATGCCTTCATCAAGGCACCCATTTCGGGCCGCATCAGCCGGGCGGAAATCACGGTCGGCAATCTGGTGGGCTCTTCGACCGTGGCGCCCCAGCTGCTGGCCTCCATCGTCTCCGATGACGGCGTCTATGCCGACTTCGAGGTCGATGAACAGACCTATCTCAACATCCTGCGTCAGCGCGGCGCCAACAAGGATCAGGCCGTTCCGGTCGATCTGACCGTGCAGGGCGACGCCCAGGCCAAGGTCTATCGCGGCGCCATCGAAAGCTTCGACAACCACATCAATTCCGGTTCCGGCACCATCCGCGCCCGCGCCCGCTTCGCCAACGAGGATGGCTCGCTGGTGCCTGGCATGTTCGTAGCGGTACGGATGGAAAGCGGTGTGCTGCCCAACACCCTGCTGGTGCCCGAGACCGCCATCGGCAACGACCAGAGCAAGCGCTTCGTCTATGTGGTGGGCGCCGGCGACAAGGCGGAATATCGCGAGATCGCACTCGGCACCACCCTCAATGGCGAACGGGTGGTGACATCCGGACTGAAGGCGGGTGACCGCGTGATCCTGGACGGACTGCAGAAACTGGCGCCCGGCGCGGCCGTCGCACCGCACGGCGTTCAGACCGCGCTCAACTAAAGGCACGGCGCGAGGGGCGCAGAAGCCATGAATCTGTCCAAATTCTTCATCGACCGGCCCATTTTCGCCGGCGTGATCTCGGTGGTCATTTTCCTGGCCGGCCTGATCGCGATGACCCAGCTGCCCATCTCTGAGTATCCAGAGGTGGTGCCGCCTTCGGTCGTGGTCACGGCGCAATTTCCCGGCGCCAATCCCCAGACCATCGCCGAAACCGTGGCGACACCGCTGGAAGAACAGATCAACGGCACCGAGGGCATGCTTTATATGGGCTCCTCGGCGGCCAGCGACGGCACCCTCACCCTCACCGTGACCTTCAAGCTGGGCGTCGATCCGGACCTGGCCACCCAGCTTGTGCAGAACCGGGTGAACCAGGCGCTGCCGCGCCTGCCGGATGTCACCCGCGCACTGGGCGTCACCACGGTCAAGAGCTCGCCCGACCTGACCATGGTGGTGCATCTCAACTCGCCCACCGGCCGCTATGACATGCTTTACCTGCGCAACTATGCGGTGCTGAACGTCAAGGACCAACTCGCCAAGATCGAGGGCGTGGGCAATGTCCAGCTCTTCGGCAGCGGCGACTATGCCATGCGCATCTGGCTTAACCCCCAGCGCATCGCCGAGCTGGGCCTTTCCGCGAACGACGTGGTCAACGCCGTACGCAAGCAGAATGTCCAGGTCGCCGCCGGTGTCATCAACGGCCCGCCCTATGGCACCAGGAGCCAGCTCCAGCTGCCCATCACGGTGGAAGGCCGGCTGAGCGATCCGGAACAATTCCGCCAGATCGTGATCAAGAATGAGGGCGGCGTGGTCACCCGCCTGGGCGACGTGGCCCGGGTCGAGATCGATGCCTCGCAATACGGCCTGCGCTCGCTGCTGAACAACAGGCAGGCAGTGGCGATTCCGATCTTCCAGGCGCCGGGCTCCAACGCCATCCAGATTTCGGACCGGGTGCGCGCCACCATGACCGAGCTGAAGAAGAATTTCCCGGAGGGGCTCGACTATTCCATCGTCTACGACCCCACCGTCTTCGTGCGGGATTCGATCAAGGCGGTGGTGCACACGCTTCTGGAAGCAGTGCTACTGGTGGTCCTGGTGGTGATCCTGTTCCTGCAGACCTGGCGGGCGTCCATCATCCCGCTGCTGGCCGTGCCGGTCTCCATCATCGGCACATTCGGAGCCATGCATCTGTTCGGCTTCTCGATCAACAACCTGTCCTTGTTCGGGCTGGTGCTGGCGATCGGCATCGTGGTCGACGACGCCATCGTGGTGGTGGAGAATGTAGAGCGCAATATCGAGGCGGGCCTTGCGCCGCGCGAGGCGACCTTGAAGGCCATGTCGGAAGTGACCGGCCCCATCATCGCCATCGCGCTGGTACTGTGCGCGGTGTTCGTGCCTATCGCCTTCATCAGCGGCCTGACCGGCGAGTTTTATCGCCAGTTCGCGCTGACCATCGCCTTTTCCACCGTCATCTCCGCGTTCAATTCGCTCACCCTGTCGCCAGCCTTGTCGGCGCTGCTGCTCAAGGGCCATGGCGCGCCCAAGGATGCTCTCGCCCGCGGCATGGATAAGGTGCTGGGCGGCTTCTTCCGTGCGTTCAACCGCCTGTTCCATCGCGGATCGGAAGGCTATGGCAAGGGCGTTGGCGGCGTCCTGTCTCGCCGGGCACTGGCGCTGCTGGTCTATGGCGGGCTGCTGGCTGCCACTGTCTTCCTGTTCCGGCTGGTGCCGCCCGGTTTCGTGCCGCTGCAGGACAAGCAATATCTGGTGAGCTTCGCGCAGCTGCCGCAGGGCGCAACCCTGGACCGCACCGAAAAAGTGATCCGCCAGATGTCGGACATCGCCCTGAAGGACCCGGCGGTCGAAGGCGCGGTCGCCTTTCCCGGCCTTTCCATCAACGGCTTCATCAACAGCCCGTCGGCCGGCATCGTGTTCGAGACCTTGAAGCCCTTCGACCAGCGCGGTCCGGCGGATTCCGGCATGGCGGTGGCGCAGCGGCTTCAGGCCAAGTTCGCCGGCGTCAACGACGCCATCATCGCCATCTTCCCGCCCCCGCCTGTGCAGGGCCTGGGCACGATCGGCGGCTTCAAACTGCAAGTCGAGGATCGCACTGACTTAGGCGATGCCGCCCTGGCCAAGGTGATGGCGCAGATCCAGATGAAGGCCGCCAAGGAACCCGCCCTTCAGGGCGTCTTCTCCAACTTCTCCATCGGCGTGCCGCAGCTTTTCGCCCATCTCGACCGCACCAAGGCCCAGCAGCTGGGTGTGGACGTGCAGGACGTCTTCGACACCATGCAGGCCTATCTGGGCTCGATCTATGTCAACGACTTCAACCGTTTCGGCCGCACCTATGAAGTGATCGCCCAGGCCGACACGCCTTTCCGCTCGCGGCCGGAAGACATTGCGCAGCTCAAGGTCCGCAACATTCAGGGCGCGATGGTGCCCCTGGGTGCGGTCGTCAATGTAAGCGAAACCACCGGTCCCGACACCGCCATGCGTTACAACGGCTTCCGCGCCGCGGACCTCAACGGCGGCCCTGCCCCCGGCTATTCCACCGGCCAGGCCCAGGCCGCCATGACCAAGATCCTGGACGAGACCCTGCCCAAGGGCATGCGCTACGAATGGACCGATCTGACCTATCAGCAGATTCTGTCCGGCAATACCGCGCTCCTGGTCTTCCCACTCTGCGTGCTGCTGGTCTTCCTGGTTCTGGCTGCGCAGTATGAAAGCCTGTTCCTGCCGCTGGCGATCATCCTGATCGTGCCCATGTGCCTGTTCAGCGCCATTACCGGCGTCTGGCTGACGGGCGGCGACAACAACATCTTCACCCAGATCGGCCTGTTCGTGCTGATCGGCCTGGCCTGCAAGAACGCCATCCTGATTGTGGAATTCGCCCGCGAGCTGGAAATCCAGGGCGAAGAAACCATCCGCGCTGCGATTCATGCGGCGCGGCTACGGCTGCGGCCCATCCTGATGACCAGCTTGGCTTTTATCATGGGTGTGGTGCCCCTGGTGCTGTCCTCGGGCGCGGGCGCGGAGATGCGCCATGCGATGGGCATCGCCGTCTTCTTCGGCATGCTGGGCGTGACGTTCTTCGGGCTGTTTCTCACGCCTGTCTTCTATGTCCTGCTTCGCGCGCTCGAAAAGCGCGTCACCCACACCGAAAAGGTGCACCACCATGTCTGACATGACGCTGTCCGCTCTTGGCTCGGGTCTCACCTTGCTGCTGACTCTGCTGTTTGGATTCGGCGCGCTGCTGAATCTGACCGGGCCGGACTTTGTGGTGCGGCTCTATCGGCGATGGGAATATCCGCGTGGATTCCACTATGTCGTGGGACTCATAGAAGGGCTGACCGCCCTGTTTCTGTCCATCCCAGAGACCCGCATATGGGGCGGCATTCTGGGTGCCATGGTGCTTTTCGTTGCGATCGTATCGCTACTGAACCACCGCAAATATGCCTATGCGGTACCGGCCATGGTCCTGATGCTGGCAATCGCGCCGGCGATGGTCTGACGGTCACCGATCGCGATCAGGCCATCAGGGAGAGATTGCAAGATGGTGCCCAGGGACGTCACTGAATTTAAACGGTAAACTTTTGTAATAACTCAGCTTTAGTGGACTTGGTTTTCACAAGTACCAGCAAAAATACCATCAGTAGCGCGGCTCAACGAAACAGCAAGCTTAGTAGACCCGCCAGAAACCACGCGCGTCCGAAACGCACGCCGTTTCAAATACTTGCGTTCTGGTCATTGGATAATACCAACAGCGATACCAACCGCAGCAAGTGCTGGCCAGGATCTGGCTCCGCATACTGCCAACCAACAAAGCAATAGTGCCTGCGTGTCTGTCCTGCGTCACCCGGGCCATCATATGTGACCCTATATGTGACCCTGGCTTCCCTGGAAAGTTAGCTAAAGGTTTGAGAAAGAGTCGGTGGGCACGCTATCGGGTCTTTTCCATTGACGCCGCGTGCTGTTCAGAATTTCGACCGCATGCCGTTAGCGCAGCGTCAACTCCGCGAGGTCGCGCACATCGCGCCCGGCATGTGCTTCACCGGGTATCACCAAGCGAAGGCTGGTGAGCGGCACACCGTCCTTCTCATAAGCGACGATCGCCTGCTTGCCCTCGAATTTCGGCTCGATCTCGCCGATCGCGATCGCCACACCATAACCGTCGGTGCCACGCGCGATGATGACATGCTGTAAGTAGGCGCCGTGCCCCTTGTCCTCAATGGTGCCGGCCTTGTCGAACAGGGCCATCAGCGGCACGCCTTTCCAGCTTCCGCTGGCGGCGTCGTGCCCCTGGAAGGAGACGGTGACACTGGCCGACGGCATCGCCGCTAGATCCGCAATGGTGTAGGTCGCCGGGATCTTCACGGCGCCATCCAGGCGGAGGCTGGTGCTGGGCGCTGACGCGTCCTGCGCCAAAGCGGGCGTCATCAGGATCAACCACAACAAAAGGCTGCGCATCGGTTCCTCCGGCCGGGTACCGTTAGAACTATCGCAATATCACGCCGATTTGGGAACTGGCTTGCGCCGGCCCGAACGGCGTGGTTTCGCGCCGGCCCGGACCAAGCCGGACAGGGTTTCAAGCTCGGCTTCGGCGGCGCGGGCGGCGCGGCTTTCGACACGCCGGAAGATCTTGAGCAGGCTTGATCCCAGTTCCGTCAACTCTGTGCCCCCGCCGTCGGTGCCTCCGATTTCGCTGGTTACGATGGCGCCGTTGAACGTCTCCTGCATCTCATGGATCAGCAACCACGCTTTGCGGTAGCTCATATTCATGGAAGCCGCCGCAGCCCGAATGGAGCCATGGACTACCACCCGCTCCAGCAGCGCGGCCATTCCCGGTCCCAGCGCGCTGCCGGAAGGCTCGAAGTCGATGCGGATAAAAAGCCGTGCGGTCATGGCCAGGAGCATGGCGCAACGGCGCCAAAGGGTCCAGCAGAGCGGCGGCCAAAGCCGATCCCTCCTCGTCTCGTAAGTGCCTGTAATGCAAGCGCTATATTCGCCCGTCCCTGGCCTGTGCGCTGCTTTTCTTTAGCCCGCCGATGGGCTATTTCTAGCAGCAAGTTCTTGGCACAACAAAGGGACATTCAATCATGAAAAAGATCGTCATTTCCGCCGGCCTGCTGTTCGGCGCCCTCACCCTGGTTTCCGTTGCCGCCCTGGCCGATACATGCTCGACCGGCTGCACCATCCAAACCAAGAAGCCGTCGGCTTCCAAGAAGGGCCAATTCGACTACACGATGAGCTGCATCAAGGATTCCAGCGGCGATGAACTGATCGCCAAGGTCACGGCGGCGACCGACGCCGCGGCGAAGGCGCTCGGCGTCAAGCAGTGCTGATCCACTCCTGAACTTTGCACAAAAAGAGCGGGTCCGGCCTTCTAGGCCGGGCCCGTTTTTGTTTCCGCCTGCGCTTCGCTCTCGGCTGGCGCCGTCAAACCCTCCAGCCATTTGATCACTGCGCTGTGATCATTGCTGTAGCCGAGCCGGTCTTCCGCCTGGGTCAGCAGGGCTTCCGTCTCAGTCATCAGGGGCAACACCAGGCCAGCGGCACGCGCCACCCGTTCGGCTAGCGCCACGTTGGCGTGCAGCACACCGAGCTGCAGCCCGGTCTTGAAGCGGCGGCTGACGACTTCATTGCGCAACACCTGATCTACCGCCGAGCCGCCCAGCGTGTTGCAGACATCCAGAAGGTTGCCCGGCTCAAAACCAAAATGGCTGCCTAACCGGATCGCCTCGCTGGCCGCCAGCAGCCGCGCGGCCCGCAGATAATCGGCGATCGCCACAGCGGCCTGGGCCGAACCGGTAGCGCCTGCGCGAATGACGTTTGCCGCCAGCACGTCCAGCACTGGCTTGCAGCGCGCCACCGCCTCATCCTCACCACCCACCAGCATGGTGAGGCGCCCTTCGCGGGCATCGTCCGGCGTGCCAAAACCTGGCGCATCCACCAGCCGCACATTGTGTTCGGCCAGATCGGCGGCCAATGCCACCGTCTCCAGCGGATCGGTGGTGCCGATATCCACCACCAGACCTTCGCCCTTGAAGCCGGTGGCCAGGCCCTCCCAGCCGAAAAAGACGTCGCGCATTTCCGCCGCCGAAGGCAGGCAGGTGATCACGACATCGCAAAGCTGGGCCACCATCTTGGGCGAGCCCAGCGACAGCCCGCCAAACGTGCCGGTGAAGATGCGCGGCGTCTGCTCATGGGTGTCATAGACCATCAGCCCCGGATAGCCGTTCCAAAGCAGGCGCATCCCCGCGCGCGAGCCGAAGGCGCCGATGCCAATGATGCCGATTTTGAGGTCAGACATGGAAGCGCGCGCCTGGTTATGGAGGCGTGATCGCCAGGGCTTCGTCCAACAGGAAGATGTCGGTCAGCAGGGTACGCAGATGAACCGAGGCGTTCAGATTGTCGATCAGTTGGGAACTGATGGCGTCCCGGCTCAGCACCAAGCCTATTGCCGCGCCGGCCCTGGCAGCGTCCTGGCGCATCACATCCAGAAATTTCGTACCTGCGGGATCGGAAAGCTTCGCCACGGCGATCATGTCCAAAGCCTGCTGCGAACGCTCCAGATAGGCACGAATGCCCGAGCTGGATGTGTCGGTGTCATTGACCTTGCCCTGCGCGGCATAGGCCAGCATGTATTCATAGGTCTCTTCAATGACATCAATCGCCCCGGCCAGATCCAGGGAGGTAGCATCACCAGACATCACTACTCCTATTGCAAAACAGGCCGGCCCGGCGAGCCTTATAGACCAGGCGCGGGCGGCGCGGAACCGGCGGGATTAGTCTTGCGAGGGCTTCCAGCGCGCGGGATCGTAATGATCCCCATATTCCTTGCGCGTCATCCAGCCCCGCAACATCGAGCGGGTCAGGTGCCATTCGTCGGGGCGGAGCGCGAAATAGACATGGATCATCACCATGGTGATCAGCGCCATGGCGGCAAAATCATGCAGGGAATAGACCACGCCCCAGCCATGATCACTGAACCAGTAGGGGTCGCGCTTCCAGAACGGCGTATCGATATGGCGCAGCATCAACAGCCCCGAGCCGATGCCGCATAGGATCAGAACCGCCACGGCGGCGTGATAAAGTTTCTGCGCGATACTGTATTTGCCGGGCCGAGCCATCGGCGCGCTGATGTCCTTGCCGTCTGGCACCATGTTCATGAGCTTCTGGAAGAACAGCGAGCGGATGATGTGGAACAAGACCGCGACAGTCAGCACCAGGCCGGTGATCCAGTGGATGGCGAGCCATTCGAACTTCCAACCCAGGATGGGCAGGAAGGATGTCGCCATCAAAGTCAGAATCGAAACCGCCATCACCCAGTGATAGAGGCGGTCGATGAGTTTGTGCCGCTCGACGCGGCCGTCTGAGCCCTGCGAACTCATGAAACCCCCGTGGCTCGCCTAATGCGCGCTATTGTTATTTGAAGGCAGGACCCATTTGAAGATCGCATGGACCAGAATCACGGTCACGCCGAGGGCCACGAAATATGTGATGAGATCAAACGATCCCCCGACGATCTCCCGATCCCCATAGACCGAGGTCGCATACCGGAACAGTTCCACTTGCAGCTCCTGTTCAAGCCGTGGCGCCACGGATGGCGCGGGTGACCAGATTCGCCATCAGCGGAATCTTGAAGCCGTTGTAATTCACCGGCCGTGCATCACGGGTGGAGGACTGGCCGGCGATGGAGGCGATGCTGGCGTCCAGGGCCTTGCCCTTGATGATCTCCTCCGCCCCGGTCAGGCGGTGCGGCACGGCGCTGACGCCGCCGACAACAATACGGCTGTCCTGGATGGTGCCGCCCGAAACGCGGATCGCGGCCGCGACATTGACCAGCGGGAAGTCCCAGGCGTTACGGTCCGTGACCTTCTCGAAATAGAAGTTGGCCCCGGCCCATTTTTTGGGCAGGCGGATGGCAGTGAGAATTTCTTCCGGCTTGGTCGCGGTCAACCTGGTGATATCGACATTGGGACCGACGAAAAAGTCCTGCGCGCTCATCACCCGTTGGCCGCTGGAGCTCTGAATCACGAACTGGGCATCCAGCGCGGTCAGCGCCGGCGAGCCGTCGGACGACGACACCGCGATGCAGCGATCGGCGCCGAACAAGGCATGCTCGCGATTGACGCCTTCCGGCGTGTCGGCATAGCAGGTGGTGCCACCGGCGCGATAGCATGGCAGGCCATAGCGGAAATACAGACAGCGCGCATTCTGCGAAGCGTTGCCGCCGATGGTGCCGTGGTTTCGGATCTGCGGGCTCGCCACATGGCCGACCGCATCCGACAGAAGCCGGTAGTTCGCCTTGATCAGCGGATGGTTCTCGATCTCGGTCAGGGTGGTGAGCGCCCCGATCTCAACCCCATCTTGCGTCTGCTTGATGCCCTTGAGTTCGGGAATGCGGGTCAGGTCGACCACCGCCTTGGGCCGCACCACGCGGTCCTTGAACCAGTCCAGGCTGTCGTAACCGCCTGCCAGCTTCCAGGCATCCTTGCCATAGCTGTCCAGGAGGGCAAAAGCGTCCTTGAGCTGCACCGGCTGGTACAGATCGAACGGGGCCATGACATCTTTGACGATCATGATGTGCGCTCCCTCAAACCGTGTTGACCTGCAGGGGCTTGTGCGCCGGCGGGCGCCCCGACAGGTGATTGAGGATCATGTCCGCGGTGACCGGCGTGCGGTTGAACAGATGGCCACTCAGAGCATCGGAGATGGCCGAAACAATGCAGGACGAGCCCGAACCCAGTGACGGTTCGCCAACACCCTTGATGCCCAGCGGATGCTGCGGATCGGCTTTTTCGACGGCCTGCCACGCGATGCTGGGCGGCACGTCGAGATAGGTCGGAACCTTGCCCTGGTGGAAACCGACCGCGGCGGGAATGCCCAGCTTGGGGTCGTAGAGGTGGCGTTCCAGATGCGCCAAGCCGATGCCCAGGATCTGGCCGCCGGCGATCTGGTGACCCAGGCCCAGCGGGAACAGCACGGTGCCGACATCGACCACGCTCATGCATTCCTTGACCTCGACCACGCCGGTTTCGGTGTCGATCTCAACCTCGGCGACGTTGCAGGTCAGGCCCGGAGTGGTGCCAACCCGCGGCAGTGTGTCCTTGGCGGCCGCGATCAGTCCGGTGCCGGCAATCATGGCAACCGAACTCTTGGTGATGGGATTGAGCTCGTCGGGCACTTCCTTGCCGCTGTACTTGCCGCCCAGCTGAATCGCCTTCTGCGCCGCCTGCTGATAGGTGATCGACTTGCCGCCGCCCTTGTGGACGACCTTTTCGTCGCTCAGCTCATACTCGTCCGCCTTGCCGCCCAGCATCTGGGCGGCGATGTCGGTGAGCTTGGCCTTCATGTCCATCGCCGCCGCATACATGGTGCGCGACTGGGTCGAGGCGGTGAGACTGCCGGCCTGGGGCGAATTGAACGGCAGACCGCGCCTGGTATCGCCGCGCTCGATCACGACA